>JAEEGL012888212.1_pt1 | contig 12461 bp, 12 predicted proteins | sample 9134231 | NCBI WGS metagenome assembly JAEEGL01 (sample SAMN16246548, study PRJNA631951) | gut metagenome | biome: gut microbiome; feature: rumen; material: fiber-attached | host: Bos | place: Iran: Karaj | collected 2018-10 | reverse complement strand
GGCACAAAAATTACAAAGCTGATTTCAAATGAAGTTTTCAGTTCGCTGACAATGTATGCCGGAGCAACTTCCCATATAGAAAGGTCATCCGGAGATTGCGGTCTTGTCTTGTGTGCCAGTTCTACAAAAAATTCCAAATCGCTCTCTCGCGTCTGTTTAAGCATAAATTCTTTTAAAGGTTTTGAGCCCTCCTGAATCGCGGCAACCATATCACCGTTTTTCTGATAAGGAACAGAGCCCATATCATACATTTTTTGGAAGGTCGAACCCATAGTATAAAAAGTCAAAATTATGGACAAACCGATAATTACAATTGCCGGAGGCACCTGTTGGGTACCCATAGCGGTTTTCAGCATCGCAAATACAACAACAAATCTCAAAAAACTTGTCATACAGCAGAATATGAACGGCAACAGCGAAAACATTGTCATCACTATAAGTATTTGTAATACAGGGTTTAAGTTTTGAATTGAATCCATACTTGTCCGTCCTTAATTATTAGAGTTCATTTATTCTTTTTGCCATTTCCTTTATCGGAGAAAAACCGTGTTTTGTATAATCTTCAGGTTCTACAGCCGGCTTTGGCATTGTTCTTCGTCTTTGGACCTTTGTTCCGGATCTGACTGCAACTTTTTTCTTAACCGGATAAATTGTTTCAAGATGAACTATTTTATCATCTTTTTGTTCTGCAGCGACTTCATCCGTTTCGGGTTTTTGGATAACCTTTTCGGGAACATTTTTTGCTTTTGGTATATCTCTGAATTTGTTGGTGGTTTTTACCTCCGGACCTTTGTTCCACTCAAGTTTTGATATCAGGGTAGTTCTGTCAACATCAGACGCAATGAGGAATTTTTCGTTTCCTGCACGGACAACGTGCAGAGTTTTCCTTGGAGAAAGACTCATAGTTTCTTCTACACTGAGGTATTTTGAATTGTTTGAGCGAAACGAACCATCCGTTATTTTCTTATAGACAAAAACAGCAAAACAAATTAAGCCCGTCATCGCCAGGGTATAAACCGTAAAATTAATTACATATCCGCTCATAAATCCTCCCTTTCATCGTCTTTGGATTTTTGATTTAAATATTATCATCATCTAAATCAAAGTCGCTGTAATCAAATTCTTCCTCTCCCTGTTCTCCTTCAGCAGGAGCTTCACCGGTTTCGGAATACTCGCCTTCCGGCGGGAATTCTTCTTCATTGTATTGTTCTTCACCGGCTTCCTCATTTTGTACAAAATCTTCAACTCCTTCAGCTTGTTCATCTTCCGGTTGTTGAGTCGGTTTACGCTTTGGCATCGGCATATCTTCGGCACCGGCAATAACCTTGTTAACCTTAACGCCATATCTGTCATTTACGATTACCAAATTGCCGCTTGCTATTGATTTATCCTCTACCTTCAACGTTACGTTATTATCGTATAAAGATGCCAAATCAACGACAAGTCCGTCTTCAATGTCTTTAAGTTCGCCAAGCGTAATTTTTACGGAATCAAAAGAGGCAACCATTTCTACCTCTATACTATCCCATATATTCTTATCGGGATTAGACATGTTATTTCCCTCCTCTTGTTCGTCTGTAATAAGTAAGTCCATATTAGGATTTAAACTGACGGGCAAAACCTCTCCGCTAACTCTTAAATCCATACTTTCAAGAACGCTGTCCTCAAATACGACAACATCTCCTTCTTCCAAATGCTTTAAATCATAAACAGAAAATTTTGTTCTTCCGACATCTATACACACTTCAGTGTGCTGATGCGGGAAATCAGTTTCTGCAAATTTTTCACCTTTTGAAACCACAGCTTCCGGCTTTAATAATGCCGCAGGCAAGGTTACAATGACCTTACCGGTTCTTTTGTTAAAATCATCCACATCCTGAATTATGTATGTCAGGTGGATTAAATCAAAATTAACTCTTTTTATTTCGTTTGCCGGCGGGGGATTTAAATGTTTTTTAATCTGACTGAACGCAAAATCATTAAAAGCCGTAATTACTTTAGCTTCAATTTCTGAAATTTTATTTAAATTAAACCTGTGTTTAGCTTGACCCAAAACCTTATTCAAAATTATTTCAACGGCATTGTCGGTCAATCTGAAATACATATCATATTCGTAATCTATTCTGATTTTTGTAACAAAACAAGATTCTGTTGATAAAAGACAGTTTATATTCTTACTGATACCAATTAACTCAAGTCGGAAATTCGGGGTAAAAAACTCATCATAAGCTTCCTGAACAGTTTTGGGAAACGTATTACTGAACCAGTTGTATTCTTTGTACATCTGTTTCGTGGATATTGCGTTTTGTAGTGATTCTTTTAATGATGCGTCGTTCATGAGCTATCCCTTGAGTTTATCCCCTGAGGTTGTATTTCCCCATAACTACAATATTACATTATTACAAACTTCACATCAACCTTTTAATTGATTTTTACAAAAAGTCAAGTAAATTATTGAAACCTTAAAAACAAAATGCTATAATAAACCCACGCACAAAGGAAAAGACGCAGGAGGGTGTATGTTTGAAAAGCTTGCTCAAATTCTGTTAAAAAAAAGAGCAAAGCGCAACAAAATTTCTGACCATTACAAATCAGGTTTTACTTTGGCAGAAATATTAATTACCTTAGGAATAGTAGGCGTTATTGCGGCACTATCGATACCGATGCTAATAACCGAAATTGACAAAAAAGTTGCCGTCACAAGATTACAAAAATCCTTAAGTCTTATCAATAGTGCATATCGACTCTCCTATAATGATCTTGGAGAATTACCGCCGGATGAAGCTACTGCTCTTGGAAATAAAAAATACACCAAATTGTATTGGGCTCCTCATATTAGTGCTTACCGCTATTGCGATACTTACCAAAAGTGCGGCTATAAATCAAATACCCCGTTCAAAACAATCAGCGGCAAAAATCCCTCCAATCCTCTGTTATTAGTACACAGATCCCGCGCAACATTTGCTACTGTGGAGAACTTTTTATTTATTATAATAAATCAACGTTTTGCACTAACCGGAACAGCTTTTACTGACAGCAGAACGGTTGTAATTGATATAAATGGCTCCCAAAACCCGAACCGATATGGTCGTGACGTATTTGTATTCCTTATGCTTGGCGGAGATAACGGAATTGTTCCAATGGGCTTCAACAAAACAGACGCTGAAATAAAATCGGGATGCTCAGCAAGCAATCATAATTCACCCGTAGATCGCGGTTATTGCGCTGAATGGATACGCAGAAACAATTGGAAAATTCCAAGGGATTATCCCTGGTAAAAATGTAATTTCGCATACACTTGCTTTTAATTTCCGTTTATGTTCTAATGAAAATACAGCAAAGGATAGTTTTTAACCATTGCGAGTCCAACAGAAAGAAGACAATTTTAAATTGCCGAAAAAAGAAATTACATTAGCAAAATACGCAGGGTTCTGCTACGGAGTAAAAAGAGCCGTAGAAACCGCTAAAAAATTAAAATCAGAGAATCCTAATCGTAATATTTATGTTCTTGGGGAATTAATTCATAATTCACAGGTTATTGATGAGCTTGATTCACTCGGAATTAAGACTTTAAAAGAATTGCCGGAAAAAGGTGACGGTATTTGCATCATAAGAAGCCACGGCGAAAGTCCGGAGATTTTTGAAAAAATAGAAAAAGCCGGCTTTGAGGTTTATGATTTGACTTGTCCTGATGTAAAAAAAGTTCAGCAAAAAGCAGTTGAGCTTGCCAAAAACGGATATTATGTCGTTATTGTCGGCAAAGCCCAACATCCGGAAGTTGTCGCCATAAAAGCCAATGCCGTTCAATACAGCGACAATGTGTTGGTTGCGGAATCCGTTGAACAACTCAAACCTTTTGAAGATTCACTAAAGGAACACAAAAAAATAGGAGTAGTCGTTCAGACAACACAAATGCTTTCAACACTGAATGAAATTGTTAATTACTTAAAACCATTCGCACAGGAGCTGATAATCGAAAATACTATATGCAAAAGCACATCTATGAGGCAATCTGAAACAAAAGAACTGGCGGTCAAAAATGATTTGGTTATTGTTGTCGGTTCAAAACAAAGTGCAAATACAACCCATCTGGCAAAAATAATAACTGATATAACAAATACCATTCATATTGAATCAGAAAAAGAACTTGATAATTATAAAGATTTAACTGAAAAATCAGAAAAAATTGCAATAACCGCGGGTGCCTCAACACCACAAAAGGTAATTGATTCAGTTATATCGAGATTAAAAGAATACGAATAAAAACTTAAAATATTAAGAAAAGGAGAAAATAAAAAATGACACAAGCAACATTAGACGAATTTGAAAAGTTATTGGAAGAAAGCTTTTCTAACGGACACTCGGTAGCAGACATCGTAGAAGGTACCGTATTGAGAAAAGATCAGGAGGGTTACCTGATTAGTGTTCGCGGAGCAAAAACCGAAGCTTATTTACCCAACAAAGAAATTTCTTCCACAGAAGAAGATGAGCAATTGGAAATAGGCGACGTAAAAGAATTTTACGTATTAAAAGAAGAACAAGACGAAGACGGAATGTTATTATCTTTGAAAAGACTTGCTTACGCTCAGGCCTGGGCTCAGCTTAACGATGCAAAAATCCAGGGCGATACAATTTTGGCAAAAGTCGTTTCAGTTGTAAAAGGCGGTGTTTTGGTTGATGTAGCAGATTTGAAAGGTTTTATTCCTTCTTCTCAACTCAGAACAGGAACTCCGTTTGACGGTTTGATAGACCAAAAAATTGAAGTTAAAGTATTGGAAGCAGATCCTAAGAAAAACAAACTTATCTTATCTCAAAGACAAGCTGTTGCAGAACAAAGAGATCAGGTTGTTGATAATATCCTTGCAACTCTTGAAGAAGATCAGGTTGTTAAAGGTGAAGTTGTAAGAATTGCAGACTTCGGCGCATTCGTTGACATCAACGGCATCGATGGTTTGTTACCGATTTCCGAAATTTCCTGGTCAAGAATTAAACATCCTTCAGATGTTATTTCTCTTGGCGAGACTTTGGAAGTTAAAATCATTAAGATTGACCAAGAATTAAAGAGAATTTCTTTGTCACTGAAGAGAATGGGTGAAGATCCGTGGCAGCAAATAGAAGGCCAATTCTCAGAAGGTCAGGTTATCACAGGTACAGTTAATAAAGTAACCGGTTTTGGTGCTTTCATCAACATCTTCCCGGGTGTTGAAGCTTTGTTACCGGTTTCTGAAATGGCTGAAGAAAATGTTAATCCTTTCAACAAATTCAAAGTTGGCGACAGTGTAGAAGTTCTTATCAAGAAATTCACACCGCAAGAACACAGAATTGCTTTGAGCATAAAGGATATTAACAAAGAAGAATCTGCAGAATAACAGATATACTCTTATAAAAACTGTCTGAATACATATTCAGGCAGTTTTTTATTTTAAAAATTTATGCTTTAGCAGGCGAGAACAGGGCTCTTCAATAAAGTGATATGTAAGAACTCCCAACACAAGTACCGTCACAAACATAATAAGTATCGGGAGCTGCGGATGGGTAAAAACGAATTCCGGAATGTTTTTCCAAAGGCCGTACCCGAAAAGTTTTATAACAACATAGTGTATTACAAACAGACTATACTGATATTTGCCCCAAAACACCCACACCTCTGAATTTGCCATACTTGAGAAATACCCTTTTCTCATTACAAAAAGACTAAATAAAAGGACAAAATTTATTACAAAATAAATATTATTCAAAAAAGAATGAGGAATGAGCGTCCACCAAATTAAAAATGCAAATGACAATATTTCAGTCGCAGTAATCAAACCTTTAGTAATTTTAGCCGGCTTAAAGTTTGCAATTTTGTCTTTATTATTTTCATAGACAAGTCCCAAAAGGCAACCCGTACCGATTCCTCCAACTGCCCTCAAAAATCCTATATTTAAAATTCCATAGTAATTTTGCAGCGGATGAGAAAATTTTCCGCCCTGCAATATTTCTAACAACAAATATCCCAAAATCACTAAAGAAGTGATTATCCAAATTTGTTTTTTGCTGAAAAATTTGATAATACAAAAATATAGAATCAAACACCCAAACAGTGCCGATATAAACCATAAAACAGGGTTGTCCGGAATAACCCAGCATATTCCGAAATTGTTTAACAACAGAACACTTAAAATATCCGGAATAGGTTTAAACGACACGACCTTAAATATTGCGCCCAAAATTACAACTAAAACAGAAAACGCTATTACGGGCGAGAGTCTTATATATTTCTTTTTTATGAAATCACATACGGAAGTTTCACGATTAAAAGTTAACACCAGCAGAAAACCTGCCACTATAAAAAACCCTTCAACAGAACAATTTGCATATACTGTCGCTTTATGCAAAAAAGAATACAAATCTATGTCCGGATACATGGCAGACAAACACCACCCTCTGTTGATAAACATGTGCAACAGAATAATTGTCAATATTAAAAATGTTCGTAAAAACTCTATGCTTTTTAACTTTTGCATAATACTGCCCGATAAAAATTTTATCATAAATACAGCTTGGTATTTGCATAATTATCAGTAAACTGATAAGATTAAAATATGGAAGGTCTTGTAGAAAAATTTAAACAGTTTGGGTTTAATTCGTACGAATCAAAAGTTTATATTGCGCTATTGAAGAAATATCCGGCAACAGGATATGAAATTTCCCAGATTGCAAATATTCCGCAATCAAGGGCCTATGATGCTTTAAAATCTCTTGAAGCACAAAATATTGTAATCGGCGATAGTGAAAAGCCGCAAAAATTCATCCCGATTGCACCAAAAGAACTCACCCAACGGCTAAAACGCAAGACCAATTCGGCAATTGATTACCTTGAAAAAAAGCTGCCGGACGTCAAAGAAAATTATGATGAACCCATTCACACAATTTATGAATACGAAAACGCAATAAAAAAAATTAAAGAAATAATAAACAATGCCAAAGATTCTTTGTTTTTTGAATTGTGGTCGGAAGATTATAAACAACTTGAAGGAGAAATTGCAAAAGCATACGAACGCGGGATTGATATAAAAATTGTCGGATACAACAATCTGGACAGCATATATGCAACCGTATATTATCACGATCACGCAAAAGAAATTGAACGTTCGTTCGGAAGCCGCCTTATTTATATGCTGGCAGATAATTCCGAATCCGTCTTTGGCAAGGTTGAAAAGCAGGTTATATGGACAAAAAATGACGATATTGCAATTCTTGTTAAAGAATTTGTCGTACACGACATGTATTTGATAGACGTATACAAAAATTTCCCCGAACAACTTAAATATTTTTACGGTCCCGGCTTCAAAAAGCTTAAAGATAAAGTTTTGGACAGAAAATCCGGATTTAATATCCACTAATTTATACGCAATGTCAGGTTTACCCACTTGAAATTTGTGTTAAAATATGGTATAATTAATTTAACATCAATTTGTTTAAGGAGTTTATATGAACATGAAATTGGCGTTTACCTTGGCCGAAGTACTAATTACACTGGGAATTATCGGTGTTGTTGCAGCAATGTCAATTCCAACACTGATTGCGAACACAAGTTCGGCAAAATTCAGTTCGCAATTTAAAAAATCTTTTGCAGTATTAAATCAGGCAGCTTTGATGTCACAATCCCAATATGATTTTGACTTTGCCGGTGCCAGTACCGCCTGTTCAACCAACGGTGCCGATGATCCAAAATCAGTTGCTTCTGTCTGTGCTTTGTTGAACGGAACTCTTGCAGGCGGCTCATATAGAGATTTGAGTAATTATAACCTAAACCAAAACGGCATATATTCTACTCCTATTATAAAAAAAGAAGGAATGATTGCATACCAGATGGCTGACGGAAGCATGTTTGTTTTCCCTAAAGGTGCAAAATCAGGATGTGCATTAGAGCCGGGAGAATCTGTTGAGAACAATATCTGGAACTTGATAGACGGCGGATGCTATGGATATATAGACGTAAACAATATCTCAATGCCAAACACTGAAGTTAATTGCGGCAGTAATGTTATTATAGGGCCATATCCGTCTTCACCATGTGTTGTTGCAAAGAACGCAGCCCAGATGACAGATATTTATCCTGTTGTGTACCACGACGGAACACTTGAAGCAGCAACCAACGCGGCAAGTTATGTATTATCAGGCGGCGGAGGCAAGGGTTCCAACTTGTCAATCCCCCCTCAAGTGTATAAATAGTAAATCTAACACGCCTGCTTAACCATTTAATTTCCCCTTTCCTTTGACAAATTTGTCTTAACATTTTGTCACTTATACTTTGCACGAAAATCTTAAAGTCTTATAATAAAGAAAAGATTTGGGAGAAATCATGGAAGGGTATAGTTTTGAATTGATTACAGGTCCTATGAGCTGCGGCAAAACAGAAGAACTTTTGCGCAGAATAAGACGCTGTATTATAGCAAAGAAAAAAGTAAAAGTTATTTCGCCTGACGTAGACACCAGAGCAAAGGGTGATTATATAGAATCCCGTAACGGTTTGTGGCTCGATGCAATAAAGGTTAAGCACTCAATCCAGATTTTGAGTGCCGTTAAAGATGCTGAAGTCATTGCAATTGACGAATTACAGTTCTTTGACTCAAATATTGTGAAAGTCATTACCCAACTTATGAACGAAGGTAAAAAGATTATCGGAACGGGCCTGGAACTTGATTTCAAAGCTGAACCGTTCGGTTCCATGCCGGAATTGATGTGTATTGCAACAAAAGTTGATAAACTCCATGCAGTCTGTATGAAATGCGGATGCGAACACGCAACACGTACCCAACGTCTCATTGATGGCAAGCCCGCAGATAAAAGCTCACCGCTCATTATGATCGGCGGAGATGAAACTTACGAAGCCCGTTGTATCAAATGTTATGAGCTTCCCGATATCCAGGCAAAGAAAAAATCCATGGGGCTCAAATTACTGCAATTTAATAAAGACTAATCACATATAACACAATGTACAATTTAATATTTCACATTTTAGTTTATATGTGTTATTATTAACTTCAGAACAACCCTGTTTTTTAAAATGAAACTTTTTTCATTAAATTTCGTCTACAAAAACAAAAGGATTGTTTGGAGGTGTAAAACAAGAATGAGAAAAATTATGAAGAAAACAATTATATCCTTAGGCGTATTTTTATTTATGTTTGGCTGGGTTATCCGTTCAAATGTTCAGGCATCTACCCCCGTTGAACTGTATGACAACGTATGGCGGCTTATAAATTCAAAATATGTTGACCAGACAAACAATGAGCAGGACTGGAGAAAATGGCGCCATAAATATGATAACGTAATTAAAACCGATGCAGACGCTTATGTTGCAATAGAAACAATGGTTGCAAGTCTCAACGATCCTTATACAAAATTTTTGGACCCGAAAGAATTTCAGGAAGAAACAAGTTCAATTAAGGGTTCTTTAAAGGGTATCGGTATTCAAATCGGCGTAAAAGAAGGTAAACTCATGGTTATTGCACCGATTGAAGATACGCCGGCAGAAAAAGCAGGGCTGCTTGCTGATGATGAAATTTTATCCATTGACGGCAAAAGCACAAAAGGTATAACCGTTGATAAAGCTGCAGAGCAAATCAGAGGGGAAGAAGGCACTCAGGTTACTCTTGTTATTAAAAGAAAAGATCAGGAGCCAAAATCCTACACCATTACACGTGCTGAAATCGAAATTAAATCTGTTTCCCAAAAAGTTCCGAATGATATTAAAATGCCAAGTGATATCTGCTACATAAGATTGAGCTCATTTATCAGCAGGAACGCTTCAAAAGAATTTGCAAATATTGTAAACAGTTCAACGGATAAAAAATCTTTTATTGTTGACCTCCGTTCAAATCCGGGCGGGCTTTTGAGCAACGCGATATACATTTCAGATATGTTCTTAAACGGAGGAGCAATTGTAAGTACGGTTGACCGTGACGGATACAAGGAAACACAAAAAGCATCTAAGGGGGTTTTGACAACAAAACCTGTTGTAATTTTGGTTGACAAGGGCTCAGCTTCCGCAAGTGAAATTTTCTCAGGAGCAATGAAGGATAACAAAAGAGCCGTTATTGTGGGCACACAATCCTTTGGTAAAGGTTTGGTTCAGGAAATTAACAAGCTGCCAAACAATTCGGGTATAAATATTACAATCCAAAAATATCTTACACCAAACGGAACTGATATTCACAAAAAAGGAATTACTCCGGACATCATTGTCGAACTGTCCGAGGACGATATCAAAAACAAAGATGACAAACAGCTGAAAAGGGCTATTGAAGTTGCACATGAATTGTCCAGCGGCAACTATGTTGTTAAGAAATAAGCCAAATCTGCATTTACCCCTCAATCACAGGATTGAAACAATATCATCCCATTGATATCCTATGTTTAGATTAGAAAACAGCACATATTTTATTTAAAAGGTTGATTTAATTTTATACAAAATTTGAAATAATAGTGTTGTTGTCATCTTAATAGGAAGAATTTAATATATGAATATAAATGAACAATGCTTGCTCCGCTATTTGCAATACCCCGATGAGCTGTCTTATACTACAGAAATCTTAAAACTTAACAATAAAATTATGGAGCAAAAATTCATTACAAAAAATATTCTTGCTAATGTGACCATGTTAAACTATACTGTAAAAGTAGATTAACAAAGGTTGTGTTTAAATGTTTAAAAAAATATTATATTTTTTATGGGTTTCAATCTTTATCGTACTGTTTCTTTTTAGCATAAGAAGCGGAAGCTTTGTATCTTTTATGCATTCAATGGAGAATAATACTTTTGACATACGTCAGAAGGTTACAACTAACTCACACGCACACAAGAAAAATGATGATATCGTTATTATCGCGGTAGATGATACAAGTTACGAATACGTTCTTGAACATTACGGAGAATGGCCGCTGAGCCGTAGTATTTACGCCAGAATAGTAGAATATATTGAAAGACAACATCCGCAAAGCATCATCTTCGATATGATGTTTGTAAAATCTATGAGGAGCAGCTCAAATGCGGATGAAGCCCTGATTAAAGTTTTTCAGAAATATGATAATGTCTATACGGGGATGAATCTTGATGATCAACCCTCAGCACTCAGGATGCCGCCTGATTTACCTGCCAAACTGGCTATTGTACCCAATTACATTGCCGATGAAACTATGCAATACAGGAATTGCAGGGCAATTTTGCAGGGAATTATGGACGCAACCTCTAATATAGGTATGATTAACGTTGCCCGTTCGGAAGACGGTGTTTTGAGAAAAATGCCGCTGTACCTTAAATACCGCGACAAATATTATCCGCAGCTCGGATACAAAATATATCTGGATCAAATGGAAAAACAAGGCAAATTTAAAAACATAAGACCCGATGATGAAGCAAGCGTAATTCTCAACTGGTACGGACCTGCCGGAACTTTTGAAAATATACCGTTATACAAAGTTATGAAAGCAGCCGAAGGTAAAGAGCCCTTTAATTATAACTTTGAAAATAAGATTGTATACATCGGTGCAACCGCGGCAAGCCTTTTCGATATAAAAACCGTCCCGGTTGATAAAGTTTATCCCGGGGTTGAAGTTCAGGCAACATATCTGAATAATCTGATGGACGGAACACTCATAAAACGGGTTCCTAAGTTCGTTACTATTTTAACCGGGTTCCTGTTAGCCGCACTGGTTGTACTATGCGTATTTGGGATAGATTCAATGCCTGTGGCTTCAGGAATGGTTGCAACAATTTATTCAATATACGTAATGATTTCGTACTTTGCAATGCTGCACAAAGATCTTTGGCTTGAAATAATTATTCCAATGCTCTTTACCCTCTCTGCATACATTGTTGCAGTTGTAATTAAGTATCTTATTAAATCCAAAGACTTTGACCAGCAATATAAACTTGCGACAACGGACGGCCTGACAGAGTTGTACAACCACCGATATTTTCAGGAACAATTACAAAACTTTGTTTCTCACGCACGAAGGTACAATATGCCTTTGTCACTAATAATTATCGATATTGACTTTTTCAAAAAGTTCAACGACTCTTTTGGTCACCAGTCCGGAGATGCCGTATTAAGACAGGTTGCTTTCGTTCTCAAACGAAGTGTCCGTATGTCTGATATTGTATGTCGGTACGGCGGTGAAGAAATGAGCATAATTCTGCCAAGTACAACCTACACAGAAGCGGTGAACTTAGCAAAAAAACTTTGTAAAATAGTTTCTGATAAAAAATACAGACTGAGCAACGGAAAAGAAAGCTCGGTTACAATTAGTTTGGGTGTATCCGCATATGGCACAGACGGCGAAACTCCATCAGAACTTATTGAAGCGGCAGATAAAAGATTATATAACGCAAAAGGAAACGGCAGAAACAGAGTTAATTAAGGAAGTATGGAAACCAAATTTTTAGACAATCCCATAGTGTTAAAAGACATTCC
>JAEEGL012373884.1_pt1 | contig 12461 bp, 19 predicted proteins | sample 9134231 | NCBI WGS metagenome assembly JAEEGL01 (sample SAMN16246548, study PRJNA631951) | gut metagenome | biome: gut microbiome; feature: rumen; material: fiber-attached | host: Bos | place: Iran: Karaj | collected 2018-10 | reverse complement strand
TTCAGTAGCTCAAGTTAAATTAACTGCTGGAAAAGGAAAAATAACTGTTAATGGTGTAGATGTTAATGAATTTATGCCATATGCTACATACGTAATGGATTTAAAACAACCTCTAGTAGCTACAGGAAACGAAGATAAATTTGATGTAGAAGCTAAAGTTACTGGTGGAGGTGCTTCAGGACAAACTGGAGCTATCCGTTTAGGTATTGCTCGTGCATTACTTGAGTATGATGCAGCTAATGAAGGAAACGAAGATAGCTACAGAGCTATTTTAAAGAAAGCTGGATTAATTACTCGTGACCCACGTGCTAAAGAAAGAAAGAAACCAGGTTTAAAAGCTGCACGTCGTGCTCCACAATTCTCAAAGAGATAGTATTTGCATATTACAAAAGACCACACATGTGGTCTTTTTTGTGATATAATTAAATATAGAGGTGTTATATGAAAAAGAAATTTAATTATAAAAGAATAATATCGATAGTAGTTGTATTATTGTTTTGGGCAGCAATACTATTAATATTTGTAGATACAAAGCCAATGTATGGTAAATGGAATTGTGGCGATGATATAGTTATTGAGTTTAATAGAACGAGATCTTTTGAAATATATAACACAGCCAAAAGAGATGAAATATATATAGAAGGTGATTATAAAGCCAAGAGACAAAAGGTTGGACTTCCAAAAATAATATATGATGTAACACTTGAAGCGGATGAAGAATTTAGTTCTAATTATCCAAAGAAATTATTAGTTTCTCTTAATCAAAAAAACTTAAAAAAAATGACAATAACAGATAAAACATCTAATACAAAGTATACATGTAAAAAAATTAAATAGCTTTGATTTTCAAAGCTTTTTATATGCAAAAATATGAATATGTGATAAAATAAATTTGAAATGAGTGATATTATGCAAAGAATTAGTAATAAATGGAAAGATTATGAATGTATAGATGCGGGAAATGGTGAAAAACTAGAACGTTGGGATAATATTATACTTAGAAGACCAGATCCTCAAGCAATGTGGCCTATAGATATGAAAAATTCGTTGTGGGAAAATCCAGATGGACATTACTATCGTAGTAATAAAGGTGGCGGACATTGGGAATTTAATAAAAAACTTAAAGATTTTTGGACTGTTAAGTATAAAGATTTGACATTTAAAGTAAGTCCTACCAACTTTAAACATACTGGTTTATTTCCAGAACAAGCGACTAACTGGGATTTTATGATGAATAAAATAAGAAAGACTAATAGGAAAGTTAAAGTACTTAATCTATTTGCATATACAGGAGCAGCCACTATCGCATGTGCTAGCGCAGGTGCGGAAGAAGTTGTTCACGTAGATGCTGCAAAAGGAATGGTAGAATGGGCCAAAGAGAATATGCACCTTTCTAAATTAGATGATTGTCATATTAGATTTATTGTAGATGATTGTATTAAATTCGTTGAAAGGGAAATAAGACGTGGTAGAAAATATGATGCTATAGTAATGGATCCACCAAGTTATGGTAGAGGACCAAATGGAGAAGTGTGGAAATTTGAACAAAACTTATATTATTTAATAAATAAATGTATGGAGCTATTAAGTGATAAACCATTATTTTTCTTAATAAACGCATATACAACCGGCATTTCAAGTACTGTTCTTGATAATATACTTAAAACAACTATAGAAAAGAAATATAAAGGGACTGTAGATTCTGGAGAAGTAGGACTTCCAATAACAGACAGTGGATTAATACTTCCTTGTGGAATATATGGTAGATGGCAAGAGAATGATTAATGTTATATATGAAGATAATCATATTATAGTAGTAGAAAAAAAACCAAATATACCGGTACAAGCAGATGAAAGTAAAGATTTAGATTTACTTACTATGATAAAGGGTTATTTAAAAGAAAAATATAATAAACCAGGTAATGTTTATTTAGGATTAGTACATAGATTAGATAGACCAGTAGGTGGAGTTATGGTATTTGCTAAAACAAGTAAAGCCGCATCACGTTTATCTAGTGAAATACGTAATAAAGAGTTTAAAAAAACTTATTATGCTGTAGTAACGGGTAAATTAGATAGTACTGGTACATTTAAAGATAAACTATTAAAAGATACAAAGACTAATATTGTTAAAGTTGATCCTAAAGGAAAAGAATCAATACTTAATTATGAATTAATAAGTTATAAAGAAAATATGTCACTTGTTAAGATAGATTTAGTAACAGGAAGATCACATCAAATAAGAGTTCAATTCTCGTCAAGAAATCATCCATTATATGGAGATCAAAAATATAATGTAAACTCTAAAGTTGGAGAACAAATTGCGTTGTTTTCCAATTCTGTTACCTTTAGGCATCCAACTACAAAGGAAATTTTAACATTTAGTATAAATATTCCAAATTGTAAACCATGGAATATATTTTAAAAGACATTAGTCTTTTTTCTTTTTTATTAAATAAAATATACTATGAAAAAGTATTATGTAGGAATTTTTATAACGATTTTATTATTTAGTATTACATTTGTTAAAGCCAATCCTTTAGAATCAGATTTAAAACTACTTGGCAAGGTAATATATCTTGATCCTGGACATGGAGGTACTGATCCGGGAGCTATATATAAAGATATATATGAAAAGGATATAACACTCTCCATATGTAAAAAGGTAAAAGAAATATTAGAGAAAGAAGGAGCCATAGTATATATGACTCGTTATGACGATTATGATTTAAGTAATAGTACTTATAATAGAAAAAAGCGTGATTTGAATAATAGAGCAAAAGTAATTAATGAATCTATGGCGGATATGTACATATCAATACATCTTAATAGTATAGATTCTGAAATTTGGAGTGGTGCGCAAGTATTTTATGATGATGTTAATAGTGATAATAAAAGAATCGCACAAATCTTTCAATCAAACTTGAATAAAAATAGAGAAATAAAAGAAATAGATAACATGCTTATGAACAGAAAAATAAAAATACCAGGTGTCCTTATAGAGGCGGGTTTTTTATCTAATCCCAATGATAGATATTTACTTAAAAATTCAAATTATCAATACAAATTAAGCGTTAAAGTAAAAGAATCAGTTATTAGATACTTCAATTCATGAATTTGACAACACATAATATTAATGCTATTATATACCTCGTCAAAGGGGAAATTGGGGTATGTTACTAGTATTAGGTATTTACACAATACTGAAAAAGAAATAACAATAATTATTTCTTTTTTTTGCGTAAAAACATATAATTTATTGGTGGTAATATGAAAAAAATAATAGTAGTTTTGTTGTTATTAATACCAATTAAAGTATACGGAATAAGTGCGCAATCTGCAATATTAATGGATACAGATAATAATATAATATTATATGAGAAGAATGTTAATGAAGTTAGGAGCGTTGCTAGTATATCAAAAATAATGACTGCAATACTTGCTATAGAATCTGGTAGAATGGATGATAAAGTAACAATTGGAAATGAAATAGATAAAGCCTATGGATCTGGAATATACATAAGAAAAGGAGAACAGTTAACCCTTCGCGATTTAGTATATGGGTTAATGCTTAGAAGTGGTAATGATGCCGCTCTTGCAATTGCAAATTATGTTGGAGGAAGCGTTGATAATTTTGTCCTACTTATGAATGACAAAGCTAAAGAAATCGGTATGAAAAGTACAACATTTAATAATCCTAGTGGGCTTGATGAAGATAAAGGTAATTATTCTACAGCTTATGATATGGCTAAACTTGCAAGCTATGCAATTAAAAATGATGAATTTAAAAAAATTACTGGAACCAAAAAGTATAAACTTAAAACTACCATGAACACTTATATATGGAATAATAAAAATAAAATGTTATCTTTATATAAGTATTCTACCGGTGGTAAAACAGGGTATACAGAAACAGCTAAAAGAACACTTGTGTCTTATGCTTCTAAAGATAATACTAATTTAGTTGTAGTAACTTTAAATGATGGTAATGATTGGAACGATCATAAATATTTATTTGAATATGGATTTAATAACTATAAAAATTACACCATACTAAAAAAAGGTAAAATTAATATTTATAATGAAAGTTATTATAAGCGTTATACATTATATGTAAATAATGATTACAACTATTTATTTAGCAAAAATGTTACCAGTAGTTTAACACTTAAATATAAACTTATTAAAAGCAGAAACGTTAACAATGGTGATACTGTTGGAAATGTATATATATATTTAGGAGATAGAGAAATACATAAAGAACCAATATATGCATATGTAAAGGATAAATAGTATGGTAAATACAATATGGTTATTACTCATTATAATAGGTATCATATATGCGTTTTTAACTGGTAATTTAGATAAAATAAACACAACTATTATAGATAGTACTAAAGTCAGTTTAGATATGCTACTTAGAATATTTCCTATACTTGCCCTTTGGATGGGGTTTACTGAAATAGCAGAAAAATCCCATTTATTAGATAAGTTTTCCAAATTGATTTCTCCGATATTAGGAAAATTATTTCCAGATATACCCAAAAATCATCCTGCAATTAGCTATATAGCTAGTAATGTAATTGCAAATATATTTGGACTTGGAAGTGCTGCAACACCATTTGGATTAAAAGCAATGGATTCTTTACAAGAATTAAATAGCAAAAAAGATACAGCAACGCGTTCTATGATTACGTTTTTAGTACTAAACACAAGTGGACTTACAATAGTGCCAACGACTATAATATCGTTGCGATTAATGTATGGTAGTCTAGAGCCAACTAAAATAGTTGGCGCGTGTTTAATAAGCACTATTTTTGCGACTGTAGGTGGACTTGTTGTAGATAAAATGCTTGCTAGGAGGTATAAAGATTAAATCTATATCTAATTTAATAATACCAAGTATAATAGTGTTAATACTTATTTATGGCAATAAAAAAAAGGTTGATTTGTATGATACTTTTACTACTGGCGTAGTAAAAAGCTTCAAAATGATTAAAACATTATTTCCGACATTTCTGGCAATGATATTTGCAATTAATATATTTATAAGCAGCGGATTTTTAAATTTAATATTTAAAGTATTTAATCCCGTTTTATCCTTAATTAAAGTTCCAGTTGAAATACTCCCAATTGCGCTTATGAGGCCCATTTCATCGGGTGCTTCTCTTGCTTATTTAAACAATATATTTGAACGTTTTGGACCTGACAGTTTTATTGGACTACTTGGATCGGTTATACAAGGATGTACTGATACAACATTGTATGTCGTTAGTTTGTATTTTGGTTATATTGGTATTAAAAAAATAAGATACAGTTTATTTGCTGGCTTTTGTGCAGATTTAATAGGTATAATTGCAAGTATAATAGTTGTAAAGTCCCTTTTTAATTGATAAAAATTAATAAATAGGTTATAATTATGTTGGTGGTTATATGGAACGTTTACAAAAAGTTATCGCAAATAGTGGATATTGTTCTAGAAGAAAAGCAGAAGAATATATAAGTACAGGAAAAGTTAAAGTAAATGGGGAAGTCATTAATGAGTTAGGTACTAAAGTTAGTGGTGAAGATTATATAGAAGTAAACGGAAATCCTTTAAATAAAAAAGAGGAAAAAGTATATTATTTGCTTAATAAACCTAGAGGTGTAGTAACTACATCTAAAGATGATAAAAATAGAAAAACAGTAGTAGATTTAATAAAAACCGATAAAAGAATATATCCTGTTGGAAGACTTGATTATGATACAACAGGAATAATTCTTCTTACTAATGATGGAGAATTAACTAACTACTTAACGCATCCAAAAAATGAAATAGAAAAAGTATATGTTGCCAAAATAAACGGGCTAATTACTAAAGAAGAATTAAAAAAAATGTGTAGTGGTGTTGTAATAGATGGCTTTAAAACAAGTAGATCTAAGGCTAAAATCTTAAAAATAGATAAAAAAACCAATTCTAGTGTAGTGGAATTAATAATACATGAAGGTAAGAATCATCAAGTTAAAAAAATGTTTGAAGCTATTGGTTACAATGTACTAAAACTTAAAAGAGAAAGCATATCTTTCTTGACACTTGATGGTGTTAAACCTGGCAGTTATAGAGAACTTAGTATAAAAGAAGTAAAAAAATTATATGGTGAGAGGTGATTAAATGTCTGGATTAATATTTTTAATAATTATAATAGTAATATTTGTCAACATTTCTAAAAAGGCAAAAGAAGATCAAACAACAGTAAACAAGTTTTTGAATGATGCACTAAATAAAAGAGTAGAACCTAAAAGACCAAACTCAGTAAACAACGAAGCATCATATCAAATAAATAAGCAACCTAATTCATATTATAATAAACAAAAAATAGACAAGTATAGGAAACAAGATATGGATCACGCTGATCACTTGGTTGAAAATGAAACTGCAGATACTAAAAAGATTGGATATAACAAATGTCCTAAATGTGGTACGCTTAACTCTAAAAAACTAGATAGATGTTTTATGTGTGATGCTGAAATAAAAAAAGAAGCTTAAGCAGCTTCTTTTATTTCGTCTTCTGTAACTTCTTCTATTGCACCTGTAGGACAACCATCCATAGCGTCCATAGCATCTTCTTTGAATTCTTCAGGAACTTCCTCAACTTTTACAAAAGCGAATCCATCATCACCTATTTCAAAAATTTCTTGTGCTGTAGCTCCACATGCGCCACAACCTAAACATAAATCTTTATTAACTCTTAATTTCATATATGTACCTCCTATACAAATTATAAATAAAAAGGGTTAAAAAATCAAGGAAAATATTTAATTATTTAGAAAAGTGTGATATATTATTATTAGGGTGATAATATGCCTAGTAGAATGGAAAGATATTACGAAAATGATTTATTGGCTACTGGACGTAGTAATAAGAATAAAAGTTTATATGATCAAATACATGACTTAGATAGTTATACTAATATCGAGGGCGTAGAAACTATAGAACATAATAATGAGATAGATATTTCTCGTGTCAAAAAGATGATTAATAATCGTGAAAACTATAGAAAAGAACGTGAATTAAAATCTATATTAAATGAGAAAGAAGAAAACGTAGTAGAGAGAGAACTATCACATGAGGATGAGCGTAACTATGATATAAATGATTTATTAGATAAAGTAAAAAAATCCAATACAGAGGATGATAATTATCGAAAATTAGATGAAGATAGCTATAAAGAATTAAAAAACATAAGTAAAAAATCTAAATTGCCAACGGAGGAAGATATTGAAGAAATAAGCAATTTAATTAAAACTATTAAAATTTCAAAAAATGAAATAAATAATCCAAGTGAGGATGAAGATGGCGGGTTATTAGACGATTTAAAATCTGATACAATAGTAGGGGATGCTTCGTCTATAAAAGAGTTAATTGAAGAAGAAAAAAGCAAAGATATAGAGGCAACTAGTGAAGTAATAGACAAGTCATTTTATACGACTAATTTTGGTTTCACAAAAAAAGATTTTGAAGATTTAAAAGACTTAAATGAACAAGTATCAAAAACAAATAACAAAATAATGATTTTGCTAATGATTATAATCATAATTATTATTGTTGCGTTTACTATAATAATATTTACGTAAGTATTTTTTACTTACTTTTTTTGTTGTATTTATTTAAATTTATGTTATAATATACGTAATTTTTAGAGGTGATTCTATGAGTAATTTATTAAGCGTAAAGGGTATAAGTTATAATAATGTTTTTAAGAATTTAACATTTAACATCTCTGATAAATCATTTAATATTTTAGCCGGAAAAAATAGTATAGGAAAAACAACACTATTATATTCAATTGTCGGCTTGTTAAATTGTAGTGGTGAAATTAATTTTAAAGGTAAGAGAAATGATATAGGGTTTATATCAGATTTTTCAGAAATCACAAAGGACACAGCATTTAATTATTTAAAAGAATTACTTATTAATTTGGGTTATACTGATGAAAAAGCAAAAAAAACAATCTATTCTGTATCAAAAAAAATGGGTATAGATAATGTGTTGGACGTTAATACAAATGATTTAAGTAATGAAGAAAGACTATTAGTATTGTTAGCTCATTCAGTCATACATAATCCCAAACTAGTTATAATTGATAATACATTAGACGAATTAAGCGAAACAAATAAAACAAGATTTATTAATTACTTAATTAATATGAAAACAACAGTTATATTAGTGACAAATGATAGTAGATATTTTAAATATGCGAATAAAATATTAGTTATGAATAAAACCAAAATGGATATAATTAAAGAAAGTAAATCTATAAATAGATTAGAAAAGATTCTTGTAAAAAATAATTCAGAATTACCATTTGCTTTAGAATTATCAAACAAACTATATTCGTATGGCGTAGTTAAAAAGCTATATAATAGCAATAGTGAGTTGGTGAATAATATATGGAAATAGAAAATATCAATATATTAAAAGGAAAAATAACAACTATATTAGATAAAGCTTTAATTGCGGATTTTAAGAAGATTAATACTTCCTGTATTCCAAAAAGATTATTTAATATAAGATTAAAAGATGATATTAAGTATAATGGAAATTACGATAAGGATTATTTGGAAGAATTGCTAAATCAATTTGAATTAAAAGATGATATATTAAACAAAAAATATAGTAATATAAGTAAAAGCGAATATAGAAAGATATCTATAATAATCGCCATAATTAATCCTAGTCCAATATTATTATTAGAAGATCCTACAGTAGGGTTAGACGTTAAGAGTAAGAAAGCGCTAATAAGAATATTAAAGAAAGAAAAAAGAAAAAATCGAATTGTTATTGTCAGTTCAAAAGATAGTGAGTTTTTGTTTCAATTGGTTAATTATATTATATATAAAGATAAAAATAATTATGTTATTAGTAATGATAAATATTCTTTCTTTTCAAACAAAAAGATATTAAAACAATTTGATTTAGCAGAGCCACAAATTATAAATTTTTATTCTGAAGTTAGAAAAAACACAAAAATTAAATTACTCAATAGAGACAATATCAATGATTTAATAAAGGAGATATATAGAAATGCATAATAAAATATATGATGATATAACAATACTTGCTAAATTTTTGATTACTATACTTATAATTGTTATGTTTATAATCACAAAATCAGTCTATATTATTTTATTTACTTTCTTTTTAGAATTATATTTGTTGTTACTAAATAATTATAGAATCGGCAAGTATTTTAAAATACTAAGAAACTATTTAATATTAATATTGATTGGTTTTATAGTTCTTTTGTTATTTAAAGGATTTAATATATTATATGTGTTTAAATATTTAGTTATAATTCTATTGATAAATTTTTTTGTAACCGAACTTAATTTTGAAAAAACAAATACATTGGTTTATAAGATTATAAGGAGTAAATATATATCTTATAAAATAACAATGTTGTTATATTATATAAACTCTATATTTTCTTCACGATCAGAAATAGTTAAATTTCAAAAAGAACGTTCTAGAAAAAGATATGGCATAAAATATCGACTATTTGCACGTATAGAATATGCTAAGTATAAAGCAAACAAATTAGATAATAATTATAAAACTAGTTTTTATACTATCAAAAATGAAAAGTGTAATTTAATATCAGTGGTCATGACTATATTCTTCATATTTCTATTAGTGATGGTTATAATAAGGAAGTAGTTTATGAGATATTTAATAAAATTTTCATACGATGGGTCTAAGTATTATGGCTATCAAAAACAGCCAAGGAAAAAAACTATACAAAAGGAATTAGAAAAAGCTTTAAAAGAAATAAATGCTAATAGAAGAGTTTTGGTGTTGGCATCCGGTAGGACGGACAAAGGTGTGCACGCAATCAACCAATATGCACATTTTGATTTAAAAACAAAAATTATGCCAAACAATTTAAAAAGAGCACTTAATAGTTTGTTGCCTAATGATATATATATTAAAGATGCAAAAGAGGTTAGTGACGATTTTCATGCAAGATTTAACGTAAAAAGCAAAGAGTATATATATAAGATAAATATTGGTGAATATAATCCAATAGAAAAAGAATATGTATATCAATATTGTAAGGAACTAGATATTAGTGAAATGGAAAATGCACTTACTCATATTATGGGAACACATAATTTTAAATCTGTTGTTAAGGGCGATGAATATGAGGATTATGTTAGAACAATAATAAGTGCAAAATTAGAAAAAAATAATAATGTAATCACAATTTCCATTTTGGGCACAGGATTTATGAGATATATGGTAAGAAATATTGTGGGGCTTCTAATTGATATTGGTGCACATAAATATAAAAGCAGTGATATTAAAAAAATACTGGAGGCTGAAGACAGGACTAAGTCTGGAAAATGTGCGCCTGCGTGTGGATTGTATTTAAAAGATGTTTATTATTAGGCATCTTTTTCTATTGATTTTTTTTCTTTATTGCTTTATAATTATTTTAGAATAAAAGAGGGTGAGATTATGGAAAAACTAAATATCGTTTTAGAAAACGGAACTGAAGAAGAAGTAAATTGCTTGTTTTATTTATATAACTCAAAGTATTATTTTATTTATACAACTAAGGAATTAGACGAAAATGGATATGTAGTACTCTATTTAGCCCAAATTGGTAAGGAAGTAAAAAATACTGAAAGGGGTCCCATAGAAACAGGATTTATGATAGGAGCAGAAATAACTGATCCTGAAGAATGGAAATCAGTGCAGACTTCTATCTCAAAAATAGTAGAAACAGCAAAAACCAAGGTTGCAGATCCTGATATTCAGATTTTACCACTTAGTATGTTACAAAAATTAAAGATACTTGGTAAAAAGAAATTTAGACTATTAAAAGATATAGTAAAAAATGACTTGGATGTAGAATTTGACGAACAAGCAGTAGGAAATGGACCTGTGGTAAATAATAGTGATGAGACTGTTGTCATTGATTATAGAGCAAAATTCTTCGAAGAACAGCAAAAAAATGAGGACTTAACTAAACAAGTTGAAGTTTTAAACAATAAACTTAGTGAAATACAAAAAATAATTAGTGAAAATAACTAATTATTTTTTTGATGAATAAAATATAATATGATAGAAGATATTATTAAGTATTCTTATAAACTACCCATTTATAGGCAAGTTAGTTGGAAAAAACTATGGGAAGAAAAACTTGATTATTATGAATACCAAATTAGTGAATTAGGATTAAAATACAAAACATTAAGGGAGAGTTTTAGTTATTATTCAGGACTATGTGAATGTGCAATCAGTTTATTAGGTTATACTACTTCTAATGTGCGTATGTATAGTACATACAAAAGAGGCAGGGTAATTGATAGTATAACGCGTGATATTGCAGAATATGTAAAGCATGAGTTTTTCTATAATGATAATGTAGTTCAAATAGAAAAATTATACTTGACGAGTGATGAATATATCCTTTTTATGGCAAGATTATTATATCCTTCTTATTATTTTGATATATATGATGGTATTATACAAGGCAAAATAAAAGAAGATGAAATATATAATATAATAAAAAAGAATAGTCAGTTCGAACTATTCTTAAAAAATGTATATCTTTATATAAGACAAAAATCTAATGTGCCGCAAATAGATTGGTTATACAGTAACCACTTGTGATACTTCTGGTACTTCATTCATAATAGCGGCTTCAATGCCTTTCTTCAACGTGAAATCAAGCATATCACAATTGGTACATGCTCCCATCATTTTAATATACACTATATTATTTTCATATTTGACAAATTCAATATTGCCACCATCACTGATTAGAAATGGTCTAAGTTTATTAATTATATCTATAATTTTTTGTTCTTGCTCCTTCATTTCAATCACCAAGATGTATTATATACTAATCAGTAAGCGTTGTAAAGACTTTTTTTATAGTTAAAACTGTGATATAATCTAATTAGGTGGTTGTATGTCAAAAATTAGGAAAGGTCGCATAATACGTGGTACTGTCACTGGTATAGAATCGTATGGGGTATTTGTTTCATGCGATGATTATTACACAGGTCTTATACATATTTCTGAAATATCACATGGCTTTGTAAAAAACATTAGTGATTTTGTAAAAATAGGTGATTTAATTCAAGTTGAAATATTAGATGTTGATGAAGAATTAGGACATTTAAAACTTAGTATAAAGAATATTGATTATAAGAAAAGAATACCACTAAAAAGAAAAATGATTAAAGAGACTCCATTGGGGTTTAAAACCTTAGAATATAAGCTTCCAATATGGATTGACGAGTCTTTAAAAAAAATCAAAAATAGTTAAATTTTGTATTGACATAAGTAGAACCTTATGGTATAGTTATTTATGTCAATGAATTTCGGGCGTTTAGCTCAGTTGGTTAGAGCACTTGCCTTACAAGCAAGGGGTCATAGGTTCGAGTCCTATAACGCCCACCATTTTTTT
>JAEEGL011813927.1_pt1 | contig 12461 bp, 10 predicted proteins | sample 9134231 | NCBI WGS metagenome assembly JAEEGL01 (sample SAMN16246548, study PRJNA631951) | gut metagenome | biome: gut microbiome; feature: rumen; material: fiber-attached | host: Bos | place: Iran: Karaj | collected 2018-10 | reverse complement strand
CAGATACAAAGGACTTCGGCATTCTCAGAATGATAGTCGGCGATACCGAAAAGGCTGTCGATGTGCTCAGGGAGGCTTCCTATGCCGTTGCTGAGACCGAGATAGTGGCTATCACTATCCCCGATACTCCCGGTCAGCTCAGCCGCGTCCTCGATATACTCGGCGAGCAGAACGTCAATATCGAGTACCTCTACGCCTTCCTCGGAAAGTCTGATAAATCGGTATCCTTCGTGATACGTGTGGACGATAACGACAATGCGTATGCGGCTCTCGAGAACGGCGGCATTATCCGCCTCACCTCAAACGATATCTGTGAAATGTAACAATCAAAGCGGCAGGACTTGTTCCTGCCGCTTTGCTGTTTAATACTGTATGCTCACTCTGTACTGTATCGGTGTCATGCCGACGACCATACTGAACTGGCGCAGGAAGTATTTGCTGTCGAGATAGCCGCATTTCTCGGATATCTCAATGACGTTCAGTGTCGTTGTGGAAAGGTAGTATTTCGCCTTGGCGATACGCGCGATTATGCAGTCCTTGTGGAAGCTGATGCCGAAGCACTGCTTGAACACGCTCCTGAGATAGCCGGTGCTGCCGGGGAAGAGGGCGTGCAGCGATTCGCTGTCGAAGGTCTCGGTCGGGTTGGAGTAGACATAGGTGCGTATCTCTGCCATTTCCCTGTAGTGGCTGATGAGCTTCTTCTCGTCGAGCACCTTTGCCTTCGCGTCAGCCTCGGCTGAGCAGGCTTCGTATATATCCTTGTACGCGACGCCGGAGCACTTCTCCGCGACGCACACAAACGAATCGGAGCCGTAGAACTCCATGTATTTCTTGTGCTGGAGCAGTATCGACGAAACGCAGTCCGCGAGCATTTCGGGCGCGGCGTTTCGCTGTACCACGCAGACGAGGGTGTTGCTGTTGAGTCTGCCGCAGATATCGTGGTTGCCGCAGAATTCGTCGAGCGCACGCGATGCGTCAAGGACAGCCTTGATCCTGTCGTCGGCATTGGCGGAGACTCCGCTCTCGGAGAGGCATATCCTCAGCATGATGAAGTAGAGGTCCTTGTTGCCGTGGATAACTGCCGAATTATAGGCTTTTTCAAGTCCGGATGCGTTGTACATACCCGTGAGCGTATCACGCTGCTCCGAGAGGTTCTGGCAGCTTGTCAGGTAGCGGATATCGTTCTTCATGCGCAGGAATTCGAGGCATATCGACACCGATTTTATCCAGTTGCGGAAGATGTCGTCATAGGTGTCGGGGCAGTCGTAGCGCAGGATTATGTGTCCGAGCAGCCGCTGTCCGAAGAAAATGGGGTTGAAGTAGTAGGCGGCAGGCGTCTGGCAGCGCGAGAATATCTCGCCGAAGTCGAGCCTGTGGGCTTCAAACGGCTCTGTATCGAGCCACGGCATTATCTCGCGGCAGGTCATTATCTCTGAGACCTCCGCAGTCGGGTCGTACCAGTTGGATTGCAGACAAAGCACGATGTCGTAGACGTCCCTGAGCAGCCAGTGGAATTTTCCCAGTATCTCGACGAATTCGTTGAGGTTCTTGCTCTCGGTTATCTCCTGATCGAGCGAGCTGAACAGGTTCCACGCCTCGAAGTTGCTCTTTATCTTGGCGTTGTCGAGCTCCTCGTAGTATCTTCCGGTATCCTTACCGCAGGGGCAGCTGTCGCCCTTGACGAAATAGCCCTTGGGCGGCGTAAAATCCGGCTCCGGCACGCCTGTCAGACGGCAATGGATAGTCTCCACTGCGCACCGTCCGAGATCGGCACGGTTGCGCTGGTATGTCGTCAGCAATGGCGAGTACATCAGACGCTTGTTGATATACTCATAGCCGATAACGGTGACGTCCTCCGGCACACGGATATTGTTCTTCCTGAACTCATCGAGCAGACCGTATGCCATGTAGTCGTTGGCACACGCAACAGCCTGCGGCAGGGGATAGGTGCCGTTGGCGTACTTCTTGGCGAGGTCCTCGCCGGACGCCATCCAGAAATCGCCGAAGTGTATTTTCCCCTCGTTGACGGCGATCCCGTGCTTGCGGAGGGAGCGCCTGTAGCCCTCGGCACGCCTGTGCGAGAGCTCGAGGTAGTCATATCCGGAGAGGTAGTCGATATCGGTGAAACCGTGCTCGTCGATGAGGTGGTCGATTATCTCTTCGGTGTCGTCCTCGTCACTGGTGTTGATGAAGGTGAACTTGGGGTCCTGGAATTCCTCAAGACGGGAGCCGAGTATGATTATCGGCACGTCCTTTTTGAGCAGCGACTTGGCTATCGCAAAGCGTATCTGCTCGTTGACGAAGGATTCGGAAATAAGTATCACAGCCGAGATCTGCTCCGAGCAGACCAGCTCATATATCTTGTTCTCGCATTCGAGCGAATTGATACTTATATTTGGATTGTAGATGTTTGAGAGCACAGCGGTATCGTACCCGTACTCCTGAGCTTTCTCGATGATGCCGTACAGTATCTGGCGCTGCTCGATACTGTTGGCTTCTGCTGAAACTACGCAGATGATCGGGCGTTTTGGTTTATTCATTTTTTGACCTCCGGTCGCTTGTCCGCCAAAATGCGGTTCATCCCATTTGATACATTCCGGGGAATAACGGTTTTGTTCACCTGAACCGTCATAAATGAATGTATCCATACTAATTATAAGATAAATGCGTTAATGTGTCAATACTTTTTAGTGATAAAAGCATAAAAAATCAGTGGTTTTGTCCACCTTTCTTTCACATTGTGGGTTTACCAGATGTAATTATTAACGTATAATGAATATAACATAATTAAAATGCAATTAATATGCAGTATAATATTGGGGGATTAGAACGCGGTCTAATTGCAAACACAATGTTCAGGGAAAATGTATGTTTAGGAGGAATGTCCAATGAGTTTTAAGAAGAGACTCAGTTCTGTTTTCGCAGGAGTAGTTGCGAGCGCTATGGCGCTTTCTGCAACATCCGTTATACCTGCGAATGTCGGAGAGCAGGAGCTCGAGGCTTATGCAGCCGGCGCCTGCACGATCAACACGAACAAGATGTATCAGCGTATCCGCGGCTTCGGAGGCATGAACCACCCAGAGTGGCAGAGCTATAATGCACAGTACAACGCTCCCGGCGACATGACCGCCGAGCAGGTACAGACGGCTTTCGGCAACGGCGCGAACGAGCTTGGTCTTACGATACTTCGTATCTTCGTAAGCGACCAGCAGAACGCGTGGAACAACGCTATTCCCACGGCTCAGAGAGCTCAGGCTCTCGGTGCTACGGTATTTGCTACACCGTGGAACCCGCCTGCTTCCATGAGAAGCAACGGCTCCGGCGGACCAAGAGGCGGTCAGTACGTCCTCAACAACGGCGCCGAGGCTAACTACGCAAAGCACCTCAACGACTTCGTAAAATTCTGCGAGGGCAAGGGTGTTACACTCAACTCTATCTCCGTTCAGAACGAGCCTGACTGGTCCGGCGAGTGGACATACTGGTCACCCGACCGCTGCGCGACTTTCCTCGCCAATTACGGTCCGTCCGTAACGGCAGGCACGAGCGCAAAGATGATGTCTCCCGAGAGCTTCAGCTACAGCAAGGATTACTACAACGCGATCCTCAACAACAGCAAGGCTTTCGAGAACTGCGATATGTTCGGCACCCACTTCTACGGCACTCAGCGCAGCGCTATGGACTTCCAGGCGCTCGAGAACTGCGGCAAGGAGATCTGGATGACCGAGGTCTACGTTCCCAACAGCGACGCCAACTCCGCCGACCGCTGGCCGGATGGCGTAAAGGTAGCCGAGAATATCCACAATGCTATGGTAGTCGGCAACATGAACGCCTATGTATGGTGGTATATCCGCCGTCAGTACAGCCCGATGTGGGACAACGGCAAGATTTCCAAGAGAGGCTACGCTCTGGCACAGTTCTCCAAGTGGGTACGTCCCGGAGATATGCGTATCGACGCAACAGAACAGCCTAACACGAATATCCTCGTTTCTGCATACAAGCACAGCGACACGCAGGCTACGATCGTTGCTATCAACAAGGGCGACGGCGAGGTATCACAGCAGTTCACTCTCAGCGGCAGGAGCATCACCAATGTTGACCGCTACAGAACGTCCGGCAGCGAGAATATCGCGCAGACAAAGGGCATGGAGGCAAGCGGTGATTCCTTCTTCGCACAGCTGCCTGCGAACAGCGTCTCCACATTCGTAGTTACGATGGCAAGCGACGGCAAGGAGCTTCCGCCCGACACAGGCGGTCCTATCCAGCGTGACCCCATTACTCCCGACGCTAACGGCTACTACTACCACGACACCTTCGAGAGCGGTACCGACGACTGGGAGGGCAGAGGCGGCGCCTCAGTCACCACAGGCGGTACGGCCTACGCCGGCAGCAAGGCTCTTGAGGTCTCCGGACGTACCAGTGCATGGCACGGCGCGATGAAGTCTCTCGATTCGCTCACCTTCAAGGCTGGCGACTCCTACAGCTTCAGCGTTGCGGCTTCCGGCTCAGGCAATATGATGCTCTCGCTCCAGTACACCGACAGCGCAGGCGAGACCAAGTACGACCACATCGCAAACGGTGAGTCCTCCGGCAACTACGTTCAGCTCGCAAATACGAGCTATACGCTCCCGGCTGGCTCCAACTATATCCTCTACGTCGAGACCGAATCCGGCACTGACAGCTTCAGCATCGACGAAGCTATCGTCGCAAAGTCTGGCACTCAGATCGACGGTCCGAAGCCTGTAGTAGTCACGACTACGACCACGCAGCCGGCAGTAACTACCACGACCGCTCCGGCGTCCGCTACGATCTACGGCGACGCAAACAAGGACGGTAAGGTAACGATAGCTGACGCAGTTGCGATCCTCCAGTTCATAGCCAATAAAGACAAGTACGGGCTCGATGAGCAGGCTTACGACAACGCCGATGTCTTCAACAGAGGCGACGGCGTTACAGCAAGAGACGCTCTGTCCATACAGATGCTCGACGCCAAGATCATCGACAAGCTCCCCGAAAGCTACATGGAGGGCTACGTTGAGAAAACAACTACTACCACGACCACCACAACGACTACGACTACAAAGCCTGTTCAGCAGGTAGACTTCTCTGCAATGGCACAGAAATTCGGAAACGTGAACATAGCAACATCTTATAAGAAGGATAACGAGCATAATCCGCTCATCTCCCAGTATTTCGGCGCTGACCCCGGCGTTATGGAGTACGACGGCAGAGTGTACATCTTTATGACTGACGACCACCTGCTCTATAACAACGGACAGGTCACAAAGGAGACCTACAGCACCATAAACTGCCTGCGCTGCATCTCCTCCGATGATATGGTCAACTGGACAGACCACGGTCTCATCAACGTTGCCGGTCAGAACGGCATCGCAAAGTGGGCCGGCAACTCATGGGCTCCCACAGCCTGCCACAAGACGATAAACGGCAAGGAGAAGTTCTTCCTCTACTTCGCCAACAACGCAAACGGTATCGGCGTCCTCACCGCCGACAGCCCGACAGGTCCCTGGACCGACCCGAACGGCCATGCGATGATCGACCGCAAGACCGCAAACTGCACCGACGTTCCGTGGGTATTCGACCCGGCAGTGCTCGTTGACGACGACGGCAAGGGTTACCTCTATTTCGGCGGCGGTACGGACGGCAAGCCCTCCGACCACCCGAAGTCTGCTCGCTGCGTACAGCTCAGCGATGACATGACCTCTATCGTTGGCACTCCTGCTACTATCGACGCTCCCTATATGTTCGAGGACAGCGGCATTCACAAGTACAACGGCAAATACTATTACAGCTACTGCACCAACTGGAGCACAGGCGGCAATCAGTACGGTCTTTCCACCGCTGCTATCGACTATATGGTAAGCGACAGCCCTCTCGGACCCTTCACCTACAAGGGCGAGGTGTTCAAGAACATCGGCAACTTCTTCGGCACAACAGGCAATAACCACCACACTATCATGGAATTCAAGGGCGAATGGTACCTCTTCTACCACGCACAGTACCTCCAGGATACGATGAATCTCAAGGATATGGGCTACAGAAGCACTCATATCGACAAGATCACCATGAACACAGACGGTTCTATCCAGCAGGTCAAGGGCACCAAAACCGGCGTTGACCAGATAAAGCTCCTCGACCCGTATACCACAGTACGCGCGGCAACGTTCTCGCACCAGGGCGGTATCGAGATCTCCGGCAGCGGCGATTCTATCGTTAAGGTCAACAAGGGCGACTGGTTCCGCGTTTCCGGCGTTGACTGCGGAAACGGCGCTTCGAGCCTCACGATCAAGGCTTCGGCACAGAGCGGCTGCATCTTAAAGGTATGCACCGGCGGCACATCGGGTACTCCCGTCAGCTACGCCGAGATACCTTCCGGCGGCTCCATGCAGGAGATAACTGTTCCTGTACAGGGACTCAGCGGCAAGAACGACCTCTACTTCATATTCAACAATGACGCTTCCATAGACAGCTGGAAGCTCGACTGACAATGTCTCATACGCCTGCCGGCAATGACCGGCGGGCGTATACTTTTCCTGTCAGGTTACAGAAAGATTAAAAATTCTGAAAACGCTTGACAAATCAGTGCAGGCAGGTTATAATAAACGCATATTCTACGAAAGGACGGTGAACACCATGACCATAAGCAATAAAAAATATCAGATGCCAAAACTTAATATCATTAAAAAGAAGCATGGAGTTTGCCCGATCTGTTCAGCCATGTGCTGAGCTTTTGCACACATAAGCATTTTGCGCTCCTGCGGGGGCGCATTTTTTGTGTCTTCGGGCAGCCCGGAAAGGAAAAGATATGCTGGAATTAAACGGAAAATTCAACTCAGCAAAGGTATTTACCGAGATCATCGACCCGACTGCCGTTGCGCAGATCATCGAGCTCTGCAACCAGCCTATGAGCGCCGGCTCGCAGATACGCATTATGCCTGACGTCCACGCAGGCGCAGGCTGCACTATAGGTACGACAATGCACATCACCGACAAGGTCGTACCCAACCTCGTCGGAGTGGACATCGGCTGCGGTATGGAGACCGTGAAGCTGAAGGAGACGCACATCGAGCTGCAAAAGCTCGACAAGCTCATATACGGGAAGATACCCTCCGGCTTCGAGATACGAGACAAGGCTCACCGCTATGCGGAGCAGATAGACCTCACGGAGCTCTTCTGCTACGACCACATCAACCCCGTTCGTGCAGAGCGGAGCATAGGCACTCTCGGCGGAGGCAACCACTTCATCGAGGCTGACAAGGGCGAGGACGGCTCGATCTATATCGTTATCCACTCAGGCTCGCGTCACCTCGGCGTAGAGACCGCCAAATTCTACCAGGAGGAAGCCTACAAGCGGCTCAACGGCAGCTCCAAGAAGGACATCGACGCCCTCATCGAGCGCATGAAGTCCGAGGGCAGAGACAAGCAGATACAGTCCGAGATCACGAAGCTGAAAAATACCAAGTTCACGGACGTACCCAAGCACCTCGCCTACTGCGAGGGCGAGCTGTTCGAGCAGTATATCCACGATATGAAGATCGTTCAGCAGTTCGCTATGCTCAACCGTCAGGCGATGATGGACGAGATCATCAAGGGTATGCACCTTCACGTCGCGGAGCAGTTCACGACTATCCACAACTACATCGACACCGAGACCATGATACTCAGAAAGGGCGCTGTCTCCGCTCAGACAGGCGAAAAACTGCTCATACCTATAAATATGCGCGACGGCAGCCTCATCTGCACGGGCAAGGGCAACCCCGACTGGAACTGCTCGGCTCCGCACGGTGCAGGACGTCTCATGTCGCGTTCAGCGGCAAAGCAGAGCTTCACCGTGTCCGAATTCAAGAAGCAGATGGACGGCATCTATACCACGTCGGTCAACGCTCAGACGCTCGACGAGTGCCCCATGGCGTACAAGTCTATAGACGACATCGTGGACAATATCGGCGATACCGTCGAAATAAACGAGATAATCAAGCCTATCTACAACTTCAAGGCAGGTGAGGAATAATGGAGGTCTGCATTGCTGAAAAGGGCTCTCCGCTATGGAATGAGCTCATCACATACGCTGAAGGCTGCTCGTGGCGCGCAGGCAGGGAGCTCGCAAGGCTTATGCGCGAGGACGCATTCATGGGCTTCGAGCGCGTGTTTGCAGCCTGCGAGGGCAGCCGGATAGCCGGCTTCTGCACTCTTACCGAAAAGGACGAGCTCCCTCCCGGGCAGCCATACTCCCCTTTTATCGGTTTCATTTTCGTTGACGAAGCCTTCCGCGGACAGCGGATCTCAGAGCAGCTCATAAAAAAGGCTGCCGGATACGCCTGCGGAGCCGGCTTCGGCAAGGTCTATATCATGAGCGGAGAGGTAGGTCTGTACGAGAAGTACGGCTTCACGAAAATTGGCGACTTTGAGACGATATACGGTGGTACCGAGCAGCTTTTCGCTGCCGGCGCCCACTGATCCGGAGGTAACTATGGATAAATTTACTTCATTTGACAAGCTCAGCAAAAAGGAGCAGAAAAAACTCAACGACAGCAAGCGCCGCGACTGGAACGGACTCAACCCCGTCACTCGTGTCGTGCCCGACAGCAAGAAGGTGTACAAGCGCAAGCCCAAGCACCGCACTCCGCCCGATGACGAATAACAGAAACAGGAGCCTTCGCTTAAGTGGGTACCCATATAGAAGCTTTACACGTATTATTGAGGAAGAACCTTTCTTCAGAAAGGTTTGCCCCAGTAGTAAGTATAAACTCCTGTATGGGTATCACCCTTAAGCGAGGGCTCTGTTTTTGTTCCGGCTATTGACAATACGCGCGGAATGAAGTACAATAGATATATCATTTGCTAAGGAAAGATGATCATGAAAAGAGCTGTTACAATTCAGGATATATCGTGCTTCGGGAAGTGCTCGCTGACCGTTGCTCTGCCCGTGCTCTCGGCTATGGGCATTGAGACCGCCGTCATACCGACTGCCGTGCTCTCAACGCACACCGGCGGCTTTGAGGGCTACACCTTCCGCGACCTCACCGGAGATATCCCACAGATAGCGTCGCACTGGGAAAAGCTCGGACTGAGCTTCGACGCGATTTACACCGGCTATCTCGGCTCGCCGGCACAGGTAGAGATAGTCTCCGGCTTCTTCGACACCTTCGGCAGAGAGGATAACTTCATCGTCGTGGACCCCGTCATGGGCGACGCCGGAAGGCTGTATACCGGTCTGACGACCGAGCTCGTCGGCGGTATGCGGAAGCTATGCTCCAAAGCCGACTACATCATACCGAATATGACCGAGGCTGCGTTCCTGCTCGATATCCCGTACAGCGGAGATGCCGACGAGGAGCGCTCGAGGGATATGCTCCGCAGACTGGCTGAGCTCGGCTGCAAGCACCCCGTTCTCACGGGCGTCCGCCGCGGAAACGAGCACGGAGCCGTCGCTTACGACCCGGTAAAGGACGAGTTCTGCTCCGCCTTCGGGCAGCATATCAACAGGCAGATGCACGGCACCGGCGACCTCTTCGCAAGCGTGTTCACCGGAGCTGTCACGCTTGGCAGGGATATCAGCGAGTCTCTTGAGCTGGCTGTGCGATTCACCTCCGGCTGCATAAGCGCTACCCTCCCCCACGCCGACGAGGTCTGGTACGGGAGCTGCTTTGAGCTCTGCCTCGGCGACCTGATAAGCTGGCTCTAAGATATGAAAAAGCGGCGTGCTGCTACGGCAAGTTTCGCCGTTTTATCACTTTTGCCTATTGACTTTTGCTCGGTTTTGGGCTAAAATAGTATATGCGTAAAAATAAACCGACCATTTTTGGAGAGTGCTGAATATAATGAAAAGAATTACCGATTTTTTTGGCGGCCTTAAAAAATCTACGAAGATAACCGTCATATCGTGCAGCAGCTTCGTTGTGCTCACCGTCCTGATACTCGCTTTCTTTATGATGTTCCCCATTACCCCGTCAGAGAGAGTCATGGACAGCATCGGCAGAGAGAACATCTCACAGGACAAGGAGAACCAGCCGGTACAGAGCGGCGTCCCCGGCGTTGAGACCACCGTTTCTACCACCGTTACAACAAAAGCTACGACTGCAAGGGTAACATCGACCCGTTCCAAGACGAGCTTCACTATCACGATAACCACCGGCTCCGGCTTTATGTGGAACGGACGTATCCCCACAGGCGGTATCCCAGGACAGTACGAGACAACGACTACTGCCGTTGACCAGACCTCACCTTATGAGGGCACGACCGGCGAGGCACCGACTTATCAGGTCACTACACTTGACCCGAACATCGTCGAGCCTCCTACGACAGGCGGCGGCAATACTGAGACTCCCACTGGCAATGACCCTCAGCCTGCAGTAACTGCATCTCCCGATCCAGTCGTAACTCCCCCCACGAACGGCGGCGGTAACGAAGGCGGCGGAGGCTCCGGAGGCGGAAACACCGGTACATGGTAAAGCAATGAATGAAGCTGACCTGAAACAGCAAGTTGAAGGTCAGCTTTAGTTTTTGGAGGGCATTATGTCAGAACTGAATGAACGTGAAAAAGCCGCTCTGCGGTACTACATAGGCGACGTTTCAGGCAGCGACCCGTTCTGGGGAGACCCGAAGGCTTACGTCGTGCTGAATTCCCTGTTCTTTCCCGGTATCGCCACGGAGAGAGCTCGCGCTGCCGAGGGCAAGCGCCTCAACCCGGCTCTGCTCGACGACATAGAAAGGCTCACGGAGCTGATAACGGCGCTGTTTTCGGCTTTCCGTCACTCTGCCTCCGGGACAGAGCTGCGCACCTTCCGCGTCGAGCGTGAGGCGGACTTCCGGCTGTGTCAGTCTGCCGGAGCAACGCTGTCGTTCACCTCGACGTCAAAATCCTGCTTCCTCAGTGAGTACCGCGACAGGCTCGGCATTGCGCTGATGAGGTTCACTGTGCCTGCCGGAGCCCTGTGTATCGACGTTGGCGAGGCTCTCGACTTCTATGCCAAGCCCGAAGAGGCGGAGGTGCTCCTGCCGCCCTTCACGGAGCTGACCGTCTCGGAGCAGCCCGTAGCCGGGAGTGAACAGTGCATTCTCGATGCCGCCGGAAAGCCGCCGGTATGCTCCTGCGAGGTCACAGTCGGCGGCATAAAGCAGCTCGGCGAGGGATCGGAGCTCCCCGACGGCGGAGAAAAAGCCGGTCAGCGCGTGTTTGCGGCTCTGAATGCCGGAAAGTCACCTGCCGAAGAGGACGCTGAGCTGTTCGGAGCGTGGAAGAGAGCCTACACTGCCCGTCTGAACCGGATATTCACCGGGATATGAGGTCCGGCTGCACTTCTGCTCAAAAAAATGCTATATTTATCAAAAAAGTGGTATCAATCAGTTAAAGAAACTGCTATAATGTAAACACAACACCACACCTAATACTCACGGAGGTACCGTTATGCTGAAGGACAAGGGCTTTTACAAGGGTATCAATTTCGGCGGCTGGCTCTCGCAGTGCAGCTACAAAAAAGAGCATCTCGACAGCTTCATCACCGAAAATGACTTCGCTGCCGTCGCTGAATGGGGCATAGACCATGTGCGTATCCCCTTCGACTACAATATCGTCGAGAAGGGCTACGGCGAGTTCATTGAGGAGGGCTTTGCATACCTCGACAGGGCGTTCGAGCTCTGCCGCAAATACGGGCTCAACCTGCTCCTTGACCTCCACAAGACCGCCGGCTTCTCCTTCGATTACTACGCCGAGAACGAGAGCGGCTTCTTTGAGAGCGAGAAGTATCAGGCTCGCTTCATCAGGCTCTGGGAGGAGCTTGCGAAGAGGTACGGCAAATATCATGAGAATATCGCGTTCGAGCTCCTGAACGAGGTCACGGACGCTTCATATATCGAAAGCTGGAACGATATCGTCCGACGCTGTGTGCTCCGTATCAGGGAGTTTGCACCCGATACGCTCATCTTCGTCGGCAGCTACCACAACAACGCTGCCGATACGGTGCAGTTCCTCGACGCGCCGCTCGACGGCAATATCGTGTACAATATGCACTGCTATGAGCCGCTTAAATTCACTCATCAGGGCGCTTACTGGACTACCGACATCGTCCCCGAGGAGCGCGTTGCATTCAGTGAAAGCGGCTGTACTGCCGAATACTTCGAGAAGCTGTTCTCCACTGCTATCGAGAAGGCTGAGCAGTACGGCGCTGACCTTTACTGCGGCGAGTACGGCGTCATCGACGTTGTGCCGGCAGAGGACGCGCTGAAATGGTACAGCACTATCAACTCAGTCTTTGAGAAGCACGGTATCGGCCGCAGCGCTTGGACCTACAAGAAAATGGACTTCGGTATCACCGACGAACGCCTCGACGGCGTCCGCAGCGAGCTGCTGAAGCTGATATAACAAAAAGCGGATAAGAGCTTTTCTTATCCGCTTTCGTCTGTCAAAACATTTTTTATTTCTAAGAGGACACCTTCTCTTATGAGAT
>JAEEGL017364992.1_pt1 | contig 12462 bp, 6 predicted proteins | sample 9134231 | NCBI WGS metagenome assembly JAEEGL01 (sample SAMN16246548, study PRJNA631951) | gut metagenome | biome: gut microbiome; feature: rumen; material: fiber-attached | host: Bos | place: Iran: Karaj | collected 2018-10 | reverse complement strand
TATATCGCCGAGGGTCATAGCATACACGCTTGACTTGCCGGCCGTTGTCTTCTTGATGTCGGGGATGGTCTCGGAGTTGTAGCGGCTGGCATTGCTCGATGTGGCGCACTGCGGGTCTCCGATACCTATGAAGGTCCAGTTGGTCTCTTTGCCGCCGGAGAGCTTCTCGAGAGTGAAATCGGTGCGCAGCAACTCTCCGTTGGGCTTTACCGCCTTGTAAAATACAGGAAGGCTGGGCGAAGTGGGCGCCTCCACTTTGTAGTCGGCGGGAGTCGTGTAATAAATGAAACGCGTGAGCGCGTTCGATTTGAATTGATACACGCCGTTCTCGTCGGTCTTGGTGCAATTGTATCCGTCGGTGACAATTACCCCTGGAATGCCTTTTCCGGTGGACTTGTCCAGCACTACGCCTGCAAGGTCGTTGCCTTCGGCTATCTTGGTGCCATTGATCTTGCCGGTTCCGTCATCCGGGTCGTCCGGGGGGAGTTCGGCATTGAAGCCCTTGACACGGGCAAGCTTGTATCCTGCAACAGAGGTGCTGCCGCTGAAGTCGAAGGTCATAAGATCGTCTGTGTCAGTGACTAAGATAAACAAGCCGTCGATAGATTCGAAACGGTACTTGGATCCGCTGCTCTCTACCTTGTAGGCCTTGCCGGTAGTCCGGGAGAAATCATTCTCCAGGGCATCTACGCGCCCGTTGCTGAAGTTTACGGCGGGGGAGCCGGTCGGGAGGCTCTTCATTGTGTATGATCCCTTCCCGTCGAAAATCATTATGGTGGAAATTTTCTGATCAGCCCATTTTGAACCGTCGTTCCTTGCGGAGAATACCCATGTGCCACTGATGGTTGCGGGGGCATAAACTTCCTCTTTTGTGCAGGATGCAACTGCGAGCAATGCTACTACAGCTGCGAATAAAGGCAAATTTTTCATATCATGCAAATATAGCAATTATTGGTCAAAAGTGTTTTTTATAATGATTATATTGCGCGGCATAAAGAAAGAGCCCGGCTGGCCAGCCGGGCTCTATTCCAAAAACAGTTAATTTGACGGTTCGCTTAATCGCCCGGCATGATGCCTTCAGTCACGGAGCCATCATTGGCGAGGCCAAGGACACCCAGGGAAGCGATATTGCCTGCGAAGGTCATATTCTGATAGTAAATAACGGTACCTGTGCTGGGGTTGTTGCGGAAGCGTCCGAGAATCTTGGCAGAGGTCACGGAACCGGTAGTAGTGAGGTTGGCTTCGATGCTGCAACCGCTCCATTGCTTTTTGACGTCTTTGCCGAAGCCGCCTGCTATACCGCCGAAGAAGGAGGTGCCTGCTGCCTCAATGTTGACATTAAGCTTTGCGGAGCAATCCGTGAATGAAGCGTTGGCATAACCAACGAGCGCACCGACTTCGGGCTCCTTGCCGGAAATACCGATACACTTCTTGACATCCACGTCGCCTGTTGCTTCACAATTAGTCATTTCGCCGTTGAATGCGCCGCAAAGGCTGCCGACGCATAATGCTTCAGCAGTATCCACCAATACCTTGCCGCTGTTCTTGCAACCGGACATCTTCTGGGCGCCGCTGTAGGTTGCCATGATGCCGCCGACGTAGTTGAGAACGGCCTGGGTGACACCGGCCTTGTAGGTGACGGTTCCGCTGTTTTCGCAGTCGGTTATGGTTGCAGCGACCAGGGATGCGCCGACAATACCGGCGACATAGTCCTGATATGAGAAGTAGTTTGTGGTATCTGAACCAAGTGCTGCGCTGTTGCAGTCGAAGGTAAGGGCGCCTGAGTTGGAGCATTTGTCTATGGTAGTGGCAAACGACCAGCCGACAACACCACCCACACGGGCAATCTTGTGCCAGAGGCCAATGTTAAGCTCGCCCTGGTTGTGGCAGTCCTCGATATTGACGCTGGAATAGCCGACTACGCCGCCGCCGGCAGCCTGGGTGCCGCCAGCAGTCTTCTGGCAGACCTGGAGATCCATCTTACCCTTGTTGATACATCCGCTGACAAGGCCATCGCAGTGCGCAAGGTAGTATTCGCCGACACCGCCGAAGACGCCGCCGAATATAGGCTGGTACATACCGCCGCAACCAGCGTTGCCTTCAGTTCCTGCGGCCCAGACGCCCTTGGCGATGACAGTACCCTCGTTGACACAGTCTTTTGCGCCCTTGGTCACATAGCCTGCCACACCGCCCAATGCGGGACGGGTGCTGGATGCTGCAGGGTCGTCGCTGTCCTGGAGGGAGATGGTACCCTTGTTGGTGCAGCTTTCGATGGTGCCCTCAAGGTAACCGATGACACCGCCCACGTCGCTATAGGAACCAGAGTTATTGACGCCCCAGCTGTGAGAGACGGCGCCGGTGTTGACGCATCCCTTCACGATACCATAGTCCTTAAGACCGTTGCCTTCGTTGATGCCCTTGCCTTTGGCATTAACAAGAGAAGACCCGATGACGCCACCTATATACATATTCTTAGGAGTGCTGCCGGTACTGAATTTCACGGAGCCGTTGTTGGTGCAGTTCTCGATAGCCACCTTGCCGGGCTCGCCTTCGAAGCGGCCGACGACGCCACCGATACTGTTGTTGGACTTGTCGCCTGCGGAGGTGATGAACTCAATGTTGCCGTTGTTTATACAATTCTTCACCACTCCGGAAGAATGACCGACTATGGTTCCGAAATAGGTGACCTCGGTGAGATCGTCGGAGCATGTTGCGTTTGCGTTGTTCACGCAGCCGTCAATGGTGCCGTTGTTGGTAGCGGCAATGAAGCCCATGGTGCCGGGGATGATCGTCATCTGGCAGCTCTTGTCGATGGTGAGGTCCTTGATGGTGCCTTCGTTGACGGTGAACAGTGGCTGGCCGCCGTTGGACCAGTTCTTAATGCTGTGCTTCTTTCCGTCGAGGGTGCCTGTGAAGGATGCTGCAGACACGATGTCGTAGCCGGTCATGTCGATGTCGTTCTCGAGTGTATAGACATCAGCGGGGCCTGCCTGAGCTGCAACTTCATTGAAGAAGCGGGAGAGTTGCTCGGCTGAAGTGATGGCAGGGGAGAAGTCAGGCTTGGCAGGAGTGCTCACTCCGGTGACGGTGGAATAATCGGTGAAAACTTTTTCGCCGCCTTCGACCTTATATGCCTTTACGCGAATGTCATATGTGGTTTCCTGCTCAAGGGGCGCAATAGTGCAGGTCGCATCTGTGACACTGTCTTTGAAAACTACCCAGTCGCCGCCTGACTTGCAGTATTCTACCTGATAGCCTTCAGCCGGTCCGGTGAGGGACCAGGAGACTAAGATGGAACTGTAGGTCTTGGCTGTTGCAGTGAGGTCCTGCGGGGCCACGAACTCGGAAATGACAAGTCCGTTGCCTACGGAAACCTGGACGACGATGTCGTCACGCTTAAGATATACCCATTCGGAATATACGGAATAAGCGTAGTTGGCGCGGATACGGACGAAATACCTGTCGCCTTTCGTGAGCTTACTGAAGGCGCAGGCTTCAGTGACGTTGCCGGCGTCGTCTGTGGCCATGATAGTCTTGGCTAGCGAAGAATAGTTGTCGCCTGCCGCGTTGAGGGAATCGGTGAGCTGAACTGTGAACGACAGGGCCCCTTCGGAAACTGCTTTCTTACCATCCCAGAACAACGAGATTGACGAGGCTGACATTCCATCCACATCCAACTCAAGGTTCTCGGGGCACGCTTTGGAGGAATCGATTCCCGAGATTCTTTCGTATGGCTTGTCGATGTCGCACGCGGCTATAAGCACAAATACGACCGACAGGCCGATTGCAGATAATTTGGAAAATTTCATAATGATTTCTGTTGTTACAAAAGATCGCTTTACGACGCCGTAACCCAAATCATGTTTTTCGTGCTGAGACTTACAATGCAAATATACACTTTTTTAGTAAAGTATTCCATAGTTATTAATAAAAAATAATATATATTTGTCAGAAATTTTGACTTAATTTTAATTACCATATAAGAAAGAAACCACTAAAAAAACAAAAATGAAAGCTAACTAAATGTCCTAACCTAATTGTTTTTCGAGACTTACAACTTTGAAAAAATTATTTAGGATTTAGTTACTATGAAACTATTTAAATCAAGTTTCGCTGCACTCGTGGTGGGGTTGTTATTCTCCGCCTCGTTGTTTGCGCAGAACATGACTGTATCCGGCGTTGTCGTCGATTCCGGCAACGTTCCCGTGATCGGCGCAGCCGTCATGGTCAAGGGTACATCCAAGGGTGCCGTCACCGACAACAACGGCCGATACACCCTTCAGGTGGCCCCCGATGCAGTTCTCATTTGTCAGAGCATTGGATACAAAACTATTGAAGATCCCGTATCCGGACGCTCCGTTATCAACTTCACACTGGCCGACGACACCCAGATGCTGGACGCAACGGTTGTCGTGGGTTATGGTACTTTGAAAAAGACCCAGCTCGTGGGCGCCGTCGAAACGGTTGACGGTGAAGCCCTCGAGAACAGGACCAACGCTACGGTGTCCCGTTCCCTCCAGGGCCAGGTCGCAGGTCTGCAGATCGTTACCGTTGACGGTAAGGCTTCCCACCAGGGTGCCATCAGTATCCGCGGCAACAACAAGAAGTCCTACGAAGCCCGTACCGCCACTTCCGGTAAAGAGTTTAACACCTATTCCATGGGTCAGGGAGGAAGTTGTCTGGTGATGATTGACGGCGTGGAAGGTGACCTTTCCACCGTCAACCCCGAAGACATCGAGACCATATCCGTCTTGAAGGATGCTGCATCCTGCGCCGTGTACGGTGCCCGTGGTGCATTCGGCGTTATCCTGGTAACTACCAAGAAGCCCTCCACTGACAAGATTTCCGTTAACTTCAACGCCTCTTACGGTATCAATCGCAGGACCCGTATCTGGGAAGACGAGATAGTATCCGACGGTCCCACCTGGGCTAAGTACTACATCCTCTTCTCCCAGCTCTCCGCCAGTACCCCCCAGAAGGCGGGAGGCCTGAACGGTGCATATCCTTCCGCAGTTAACGGCTACGATACTTTCTCCCCCGAATACTACGAGGAACTTTGCCGCCGCTGGCAGGATCCTACCTATGAGAATTATCAGAATCCTTACGGCCAGGAAGCCGACGGTACCTATCGTTACTACGGCAGCACCAACTGGTACGACATTTATTATAAGGATTACAACTCCACCCAGAACTACAGTTTCAACGTGTCCGGCTCCGGCAAGAAGACCACCTTCAGCGTGAGCGGTCGTTACTACACTCAGGACGGTATCTACAATTTCGGCAATGAAGAATTCAATTCCCTGAGCTTGCGTGCCAAGGGCTCCATTCAGGTTACTCCCTGGCTCAAGATTGCCGAGAATGCTTATATCTTCAAGAGAAAGTATCACCAGCCTACCATCGTTTCCGGATCATACGTTATCCAGCGTCAGTTCGAAATCCGCGCACAACCTGTGCTGGTTCCCCTGAATGAGGACGGCACCAACACCTTCGCCGGTGCTGCAACCTGCTACACTGCCTGGCACAACGACGAGGCCTATCAGGAGAACAACAAGTTCGATACAATCACCACAACCACCGTTGAACTCACTCCCATAAAGAACGTCCTGAAGTTTACCGGTGACGTTACGTTCAAGACCATACGCTCCACTCAGCTGCGTCTGTCCCCTATGCAGACCGGCTACCTCAGCCCTACCGGAACCAAGAACTACAATGAGTACTCGAGTTCCTACAAGAGCGACTGGCGCTACAACACCGACTATCTTGCCGCCAACGTCGTGGGCAACTGGACTCCGAAGTTGGGTGAGAAGCACGACCTTGACGTAACTTTCGGCTGGAACCTTGCACAGACCAACTACCGCCGTCTCTACTTGCAGAGAAAGGGTGTCATGTATCCACAGATCCCTTCCTTCGAGCTCTTCGACATCGATCAGTACAGCGTGAATGACGACGGTTATGACCGTGCTGAGGTCGGCTTCTTCGGCCGTGCCAACTATACGCTCCTCAGCCGGTATATCTTTGAGGTTGCAGCCCGTTACGACGGTTCTTCCCGATTCCCTGCTTCGCAGCGCTGGGGCTTCTTCCCCTCCGTTTCCTTTGGTTGGCGTATTTCCGAAGAGCCTTGGATGAAGGGTGCCAAGTCATGGCTCAACAACCTGAAACTCAGGGCTAATGCAGGATCCCTCGGTAATGCAAACATTTCCGACTATTCCTTCATGGACACATGGGCCATCAGCAAGTCCAGCGTTCTTATCCAGGGCGCAAAGGTTCCCTATACCATTTCTCCTACCAGCCTGGTTCCTGATTCCCTTACCTGGGAAACTGTTACTACCTACGACGTAGGTTTGGACTTCGACATCTTCAAGAACCGTCTGTCCTTCTCTGGTGACGCCTACATCAAGGATACCAAGGACATGCTTGTTGCCGGTCCTACTCTTCCTCAGCAGCTCGGCGCATCCACGCCCAAGGGCAACTATGGTTCCACCCGCGACGTCGGCTGGGAACTGCAGTTACAGTGGAAAGACCAGTTCAATCTTGGCGGCAAACCCTTCGCTTACAGCGCCAAGGCGACCCTGTTCGACAACCGCTGCTTCGTGACCAGCTTCTACAACGCCACCGGCGATATCTTCAACTTCTATGCGAGTGAAGATCCCAAGAAATGGTGGGAAGGCAAGGAGCTAGGAGAGATCTGGGGTTACCGCACTGCCGGTATTTTCGCTTCCAATGACGAAGCCAACGACTGGGCTACCGACGTCCACCACCAGAATGGTACCTCCATTTACCGTGCATATGCCGGTGACCTTAAGTTCGTGGATATCAACGGCGACGGCACCATTAACTACGGCAAGGCCACCCTTGACGACCACGGCGACCTTGAGAGGATAGGTAACGAAACTCCCCGCTACCAGTTCGGTCTGGTCCTCAGCGCCAACTGGAACAACATCGGCATCAGCGCTTCGTTCCGCGGCATTGGCAAGAAAGACTGGTACTTCTCCACCGGTTCCGGTATGTTCTACGGTATGTACGACCGTCCTTACGGTATCATGCTGAAGAGCCAGATCGGCAACATGGTCGACATCGACACCAGCTCCGACAAGTGGGTCGTGACCAACATGGACCAGAACCCTTACTGGACTTCCCAGAGAGGTTATGTGTCCAACCGTAACGTGGGTCCTCTTTCCACCTCCAACGACCACTACCTGCAGAGCGTGGCATTCCTGAGGCTTCAGAACCTGACTATCGACTACACCATCCCCAAGAAGATTACGGACAAGGTCAACATCAAGAAGCTCAACATTTACTTCTCCGGAGAGAATCTCTTTACCTACACTCCTCTGTACAAGTACAGTTCTACCATCGACCCTGAGGTCATCGAGGCCGGTGATGAGGATACCAACAACCACGCCAAGGGTTACAACGGTATGGGTGAAGGATACAGCTATCCTATGCTCAAGACCTTCACATTCGGAATCAACCTCTCCTTCTAAAAAGTTACTGCGATGAAAAAGATATTATTTGCAATAATGAGTGTTGCAGCGGTGCTGAGCCTCGCTTCCTGCGAAAAGTTCCTTACCGTTTCGCCTCTCGATGAGGTTTCTGCTGACACTTTCCTTAAGAATGAGCAGGAGTTAAGGCTCTTCGCCATGGGCATGATTCAGACCTATCAGCCTACTGCAGACGACATTGCCAGCGGCTCCGATATCGCGTCCGACCTTACCGCAAAGCGCGATGCTTCCAAGTTCTGGTATCCCGGCGACATCTACCAGCCCAACGACCGTGGCGCCTGGTCCTACACCAATGTCCGCCGTGCCAATGTGCTCATCAACAACATGACCCGTGCAAAGGGCAATGTCTCCGAAGAGATTTACAACCACTATATGGGTGTAGGCCGCTTCTGGAGGGCTTATTTCCACTGGGGCAAGGTCCAGGCGTATGGCGACATTCCCTGGCAGGAGACCCTGGTTGACCCTAAGGACTCTACCCTTCTGTATGCAGCCCGTGATGACCGCGAATTCGTCGTTCACAAGTGTATTGAAGACCTGCAGTTTGCTGTTGACAACTGTCTTGGAGACGATACCTACAAAAACGTTATCAACAAGTGGATTGCAGCAGCTGCACTTTCCAGGCTGGCCCTGTACGAGGGTACCTACAGGAAGTATTTCGACGTGAACCTTTCCACAAACCAGCCGTGGAACAACAAGTACGAGACTGCAGACGATCTTCTGAGGATCGCTGTTGATGCCAGCAAGGTGATCATGGATTCCGGAAAGTTCTCGCTGAATCCCAGCTACCACGACAACTTCACTTCTGAGAATTTGCTCAGCAACCCTGAGATGATTTGGGTAGCGGAGTATTCCACCAACGATGAGACCACCCGCACTCACTCCCTGACCTCCGACTTCCGCGGCTCAACCGTGGGCGGTCCTAGCCCTACCAAGGAGTATGTCAACCACTTCCTTAAGATAGACGGAACCCCTATTACCGATGACAAGATTCCCCTGTATGAAGAAATGGCTGCCGACAATGGTCGTGACCCTCGCCTCAACAACAATGTCAACCACATCGGCCTTACCTATCAGTCACTTTCCGGTGAGACTTATCTCAAGTGGATGCCTTGCCACCTGACCTACTCTGGCTACAACCTCACTAAATGGAACATCGAGGAAGAGAAGCAGTTCCAGGTAGCGAAGTGCGGCAATTCCATTCCTATCTTCCGCCTTGCCGAGGTGCTTCTCAACTATGCTGAGGCAAAGGCTGAGCTTGGCCAGATGGACGATGCCGTGTGGGCCGAGTCCGTGGGTAAGATACGTCAGAGGGCAGGCCTCACTTATACTGGCCGTCCCGCAGCCGTGGATCCCATGCTCTATAACTACTACGCAACTGCTTATGACTTCGAGGAGCAGGGCCTTCAGGGCAATCGTGCCAACGAACTAAAGGCCCATCTTACCGCAGACCTTCTTGAGATCCGCCGAGAGAGAGTGACGGAGCTTGGTTACGAGGGCTTACGCGGCGATGACCTGCACCGTTGGCACTGCCTGAGTCTAGTCACCGAGAAGAACACCAACGGTCGTGGCAACCGCGGTATCTGGGTAACCAAGGAAGACTTCAAGAACGGTTTCCTATTTAACCCTGTGTTTGCTATCAGCCCTGACGGCACGGGCGACTATAATCTGGATCCTGTAACCGGAGAGTATGTTCCCGCAGCAGACGGCAAGGGTGGCTATAACCTCATCCATGGCAAGGTAACCTTCGGGTCCAAGGCCTCCGAGACCTCCTTCGGTATCGCCAACAGCGGTGCCGACCAGAGTTTCTCTCTGTCCGAGAAGGACCATGGCTACCTCATCTTCCACTATGCCCTTGAGTTTGCAGCTAAGAAGTACCTCTATCCAATTAACAATAGTTCTGTGCTTCTCCTTAACCCCAACATCAAACAGAACGTGGGTTGGGAATAATTCAAGATGAAAAGTATTGTTAAATTAACTTCACTACTGTTTGCGGCAGCCCTCCTCGCGGGGGCTGCTTGCGACAAGGTTGACCCTTCCGATCCCAATAAGGGAGGCGGCAAGGGGCAAGGCGAGCGCCTGACCGAACTTAACGGCTCGGCCATCAGCGAGGACGCGAACATGATAGGCATAGTCAAGGATGCCTCCGGCGATCCTATTGCCGGCGTGCCTGTGACCGACGGCTACAGCTACGTTGTGACAGATGCCAATGGCGTTTACCAGATAGTGGGCAGCCGTTATGCCAGAAAGGCTTACCTGAGTGTTCCATCCGAGTATGAGATTCCACTGGATCCTTCTACCCATCTTCCTGCCTTCTTCTCGCCAGGATTGATCGTGAGGGACCAGCAGAACCGTTACGATTTTACCCTCACCCCGCTTAAGGCTCCTGAGGATAAGTTTACCCTTGTGATGATTGGTGACCCTCAGTGCCAGAATGACTCGCAGGTTCAGAGGTACTGTAATGAGACAATACCCAACATGCAGAACACTCTCACACAGTTCGAGTCCAAGTATCCCAATCCCTATGCCATTACTCTCGGAGACATAACCTTCGACAGTACGAATACCTGGGCCGGGATGAAGAATTCCATGTCCAACGTTAAGGTTGGCAACAGGTATCTTCCGTACTTCCAAACAATTGGTAACCACGACCATAATTCCCAGACCAACACCGACTTTGATGCCACGGCCTCGTTCTTCGAGACCTTCGGTCCTACGGACTACTCGTTCAACCGGGGTAACTTCCATATTATAGTTATGGACGATGTGCTGTGTACCAATACTGCCTCCAACAGCAGCCCCAATAAGGCCACATGGAAATACGACGGCGGTTTCACCACATACCAGTGGAAGTGGCTCCAGGCGGATCTGGAACTCGTTCCCGACAAGGACAAGAAGTGTGTTTTACTTTGCTGCCACATTCCTTTCCGTGGCGGTTCGACCTCCGGAGGCAGCAATGTGAACAAATCCGGCGGATATTACACGGAATTCCTGAATGCCCTCAAGGCCTTCAAGGAAGCTCACATAATGATTGGTCACACTCATTATGGGCAGAACTATCTGCACAATTCCTACAGGACCAAGAGCGGTATGCCCATCTACGAGCACGTGCATGGGGCAGCCTGTGGCGCATGGTGGTGCAGCAACCTCAACTCCAACGGGCAGCCCAACGGCTATTACCTATATGAGTGCGACGGTAAGAACGGCACCATTACAAACTGGATAGCAAAGAGCACGAAAGATGACTTCAGTTACCAGATGAGGGTGTACGACGGAAACCAGATATACACTGGCACCAAGGGCTACCGCTACTCTTGGACCACTATATCCAACGGCGGTGCCGGAGCACTTAATGTGGGTGGCTCCGCCAACATATTTGCCCAGGGCAACCAGGTCTTCAAGAATGCCTTCGTGGCTGCGATATGGAACGACGATGCTGCCAACTGGAAGGTTGAGCTGTACCAGAACGGTGCCAAGGTGGGTGATTTCAAGAGGCTTGGAGACGGAGGAAGCTGCGACGTGTGCGCGGCATCGTTCTTCTTCAACGAAATCAACAGGAATTCAGACACCTACACGACTAAAACGGCAAGCCATTACTGGTATTTCGTTCCTTCCTCCGGCAATCCCGGTTCGGAATCGAACTGGGAAGTTGTTGCTACGCAGACTATCCCTTCCAGTAAGGAAACCAATGTCTACCGCTGCAATGCCTTCACCACCGACTATGTCGGTTTTGCCAGCAACTAGGTTCTGAATCTATTGATTAAGGAGGGTGCGGCCTTGTGGCTTGCGCCCTCTTTTTTATCCCAGAAGGTCAAGCACCCGGTCTAGAGCGAGGGCTTCGGTTATGTCGAATCCGCCGTTACGGGTGCGCCTCAGCGAGCCAAGGAACGCTCCGCTGCCAAGGGCCTCGCCAAGGTCGCGGGCGAGGGCGCGTATGTATGTGCCCTTCGAGCAATCCACGCGGATGACGGCCTCCCTGAGGTCGTAGCCGCGGACGTCGGCGAGATTGATGCGGCCTCGCCCTTCCGTGGCGGCGATGGGCTCGGGGGCGTCGAAACGCTCGCGGAAGCTGACCAGCTGAAGGTCGTAGATGTTGATTACAGAGGATTGCAGGACGTCTCCTGGGTCGAAGGCCTCGCCCTTGGCGTGCGCTGCTTTCAGCAGTTTGCGGGCGGTCTCGTAGGCGCGCACGCCGTCGACGGACTTGGCGCTGAACAGGGGAGCGACCTGCTCCTGCTCGCCGATGAAAGAGGGAAGAATCGCTTTGATACGCTCTTCCGTGACGCCGTCAGACGGCCAGACGCGGTCAATCTCTTTTTCGAGGTCGTAGGACGGGGTGGTGGCGCCGAAGCAGACTCCGGCAAGGTATTGTTTTGGAGAAGCTTGCAGTTCTTCGGCGCGGCGGGTGGCCGGTCCGATGCACACCAACAGTATGCCGGTTGCAAGGGGGTCCAGGGTGCCGGCATGGCCGACCTTGAGGTTCTTTTTGCCGAAGTGCCGGCAGGCCGCCCACTTGATTTTACGGATTACGTCGGCGGAAGTCCATCGGTACGGTTTGTCTACCGGCAGCACTATCCCGTACGGGTAATCGGATATATCTTTGGAGAACATTGTGCGTCTGATGTTGTGGCGGCAGTATCTGCTCCGGGGGCCATAAAACTTGGGCAAAAGGCCCCCGGAGCAGATACTGCCGCCACGGAATACTTATCTTACTGGAATCTTTTCGATGCGACGGGCGTGACGGCCGCCTTCGAACTCGGTGGCCAGCCACTCGCGGACCATGGAGACGACCATGCGGTAAGATGCGAAGCGGGCGGGCATTACGAGCACGTTGGCGTTGTTGTGACCCTTGACCAACTTGGCGATAGCCGTGTTCCAGGCGAGGCCGGCGCGTATGCCCTGATGCTTGTTGAGGGTGATGGCCATGCCGTTTCCCGTGCCGCAGATGGCAATGCCCTTGTCG
>JAEEGL017218212.1_pt1 | contig 12462 bp, 12 predicted proteins | sample 9134231 | NCBI WGS metagenome assembly JAEEGL01 (sample SAMN16246548, study PRJNA631951) | gut metagenome | biome: gut microbiome; feature: rumen; material: fiber-attached | host: Bos | place: Iran: Karaj | collected 2018-10 | reverse complement strand
GACGGTTGTGAATATCCTTCACCTGCTCCAACTCTTCTATGCAGTCAATATTAATGGTACCGCCATCCAACAGGAATTGTTCCATAATAGGTACGTTCTTGATGGGGCCATTCCAAATGACACGATTTGCCTTGCATCCAATTCGTTTAGCAATCTCCAACTCCATTTCACTCACCACCTCTGCATAACCGCCAAGTTCATTGACTATTTTACAGAGCTTAGGAGTATAGTTGGTTTTATACGAGTAGGCAATATTCCAATTGGGATATATGTCATTAAATGCAGCTTTCAGTTCAGTATAGTTCTTGCGGAATTGCGCACTGTCTAACAGGTAGAAGGCTTCACCATATTCTGCCTGTAGTTGTTTGATAATCTCTTTATCCATATCCTTAAATCTTATAGTTTGTACCAGCTATTTTATTGACCGCAGCAACCACGGCCTTACGATTCTCTTCCAAATAGGCGGCATCCGCATGAGCGGCTTCCTCCTCCAATGCCCTCAGGTCAGAAATACCCGAATCAAAGATGTGCTTTACCTCATTCAAGTCAGTCATCAAATCTGAATTACAGAAACTGCGGCTTACGATTACCATACTGGAGCCAAGGCGCACATGTTCTTTCAGCACCATAGATCCAGGCAATTCACCACCATCAATGGTTGCAATACCTCCAAAGCCGAAAGGTATGCCCTTAGCCTTAATCTTATTTCCAAGGCGCTCAACGGTGCCATCTGCCAACAACTCAAACATAAACTTCATTCCCAGTTCCAGATGCATATCATTCAGCCCAAGGTGAATCATATCAATCCCTGGCACTTCAAGAATTTCATCCACCAACTGAGCAGCCTCCGTTGTTTCCATCAAAAGCAGAGTCTTGGCGCGTCCATTCACGTAACCGATAAACTTCTTCACCTCCTCTACCGTTTTGAAGAAGGGAAGCATCACGATGTCTGCACCAGCTGCTATCACATCATCTATTTCTTCTTTCGACGATGGATAATCAGCTAGCCCTTGATGAATAGGATTCACCCTCACCAGCACCTTTGCTTTTTTTACAGCGGCTTTTATGTTTTTCACGTCTTTCACCGTATGGTGGTTCTGGACTGTATCCAATCCACCCTGTCTGGCATCCTTGCCTATGAATTCCATATCAAGGAAAATCCAATCAACGCCAGCCTGTTCTGCAATCTCCGCTACTGCTGGCTTGTTGGTGATATACATTAATTTTAATGCCATAATTCAAATATATAATTAATTATTTTTATTCTGTTGTAGCATCGCATCACAAATGAAACATCCTATAGCGCATCCTAAAGTATTGTGTATAACATCATCAAACTCTGCAAATCCGCGTTTGAAATAAAACTGTAAAAATTCTATAGTTAACGAAATAAGAAAACCGAAACCGACAATACTCCACTTAGAAGATTTTTGGAAGCATATTTTCAAGAGCAAACCAATCGGGGAAAAAACTAAAATGTTTGTAATATTTTCAATCAATAGTTTTATGTTTCCATTAATAATTGAGATATAACTCCAAAGCGGAGTTAGTTCAAATTGTGAGATTTTGCCATTTCTTCTATAGATTACAGTTGAACATAACAAGACAACCAAATACTCAATTAATAATATCCATGATATAATGATATACCCTTTCCTTTTTTTAAATAATAAAAACAAGGTTAATCCCAATATAAGAATTATTAATAAGGTTTGATATACATTTTCTGGAATGTGAATCAGCAGATTTCTCAAATACCCTTTTATTTCATCCATTATTTTCCATATTGTTTCACAATGATTGATATTTGATTATGAAAATCATCCGCAAGCTTATGCCATCCATATTTTTCGGAAAGTGCTCGTGCTTTCTTTCCTTTGTCTGGAAGAAGTCTCCTTTCTGAAACAAACTTCATTAGTGCCGCCTTAATACTTTCAACACTATTTTCACAAGTCCAACCGGCCTGATATTGATCAACTTCGGATTTCATATTTGTACCTTGAGTTATGAGACATGGTACCCCATATGATAAAGCTTCAATTAACCCCATAGGATGACCTTCAAATCTTGATGTCATTATGAATATATCAGTTGAAAGTAATGCTTTTCTTTTTTCTTCACCTGAAATAACCCCCTTTAGGCTTACAAAATCATCCAGTTCTTTTACATGTATTAACTTTAGTATAGACTTGTAATCAAAAGATTCTGGCCCGTAGATAGCCAAAGAAAAATCAATACTTCTCAGTTCATCCTTTATTTCTGATAGCGACTCTAACAACAAATCAAGTCCTTTATGAACAATGTCTAGCCTCCCAATGAATGCCCCCCTTATACCTTTTTCACCAAATTCTTTTTTTTCAACAGGGGGTATTATCACTCCATTTGGAATAATAAAATAGTTACTAATAGGGAAGTTACATAGTGATGTATCACATTCATTTTGAGTTAAGAACTGTACAGCAGCTGCATCTTTAACAAATTTACGAAAAAAGAGGAAGTTCGCAATTTTCTTTTTAAAATGACTCTTATTATGTATTGCAATATAAGTTAACGATCCACGCGGTATAATTATGTACGGGATTTTTTTCTTTTTTAATTCTCGGGAAAGAAAAAAATCATTCAAAAAGTAAAAACCCTCAAATATAACAACATCAGGCCTTGAAAAAGGTGCTGGAAATCTATTTAATCCTTTACCAGGGAATTCTTTATAATTATGGTAGGCTCCAACCTTTGTCCAATGATCCATTCTGGCATCGGACATTTCAACCCACAAAACATTATCAATTTTAGATTGAGCATCAACACTCGCAGGAACACTCCAATTCATGCCAGATGCTACAGATTCATATAAATGCGATATATATAAAATGTTCATATTTATTTTTTAAATGGTTTGCCTGTTACCAAATTTGTTACATTTACATACTTATTAAATAATGTCGTATCATCTTTTACTTGGTCTTTGTTCTTATACTCACCAAATATAATTTGCGACTCTATCCCATAATCTTTAGTGGTGAAAATGAATTTAGTATTAAATGGCATTCGATCAAATTCCAATATGTGTTCACGAGTGCATAAATTCATCTCCGCATTCTTCACTATGAGGTTATCCCAATTAATACGTTTGCATCTTCGTACCCACTTTTCTTTGGCCTCCTTAAAATTTGGATAGTGTAAAAATACAATTTCTATATTACTTATTTTCCCTATTGGAACATTTATTTGGCCCTTACTTATTAGAGATTCTTTATACTTTGAGTCATCCAAAGATATCTCTTCTAATTCCATTCCACAATAACCTTCTAAGTTATTCAAAAATTTAATATATTCTTCTTCATAAAAATAGAGGCCTGCAGTCGGTGACAAATAAGGCATATTAAAGTAACGGTAAACACTTCCTGCCCAACAGTTGTTTGAAATGATTGTAAATTCTTTATTTACCCCCCCCCATTTCCTTCTAATACCACCCAAAAAAGGATTTGTATTTTCAACTAATTTATGCTGAACTCTATCGTAAAATACTTTTATACTCATAACAATTAAATTTTTTCTATTATAGGATTTCTTCCCATTCTTTTGATATAGTATCTATGGATAATTCTTCTCTAATCAATATGGCATTAGAAGATAACCTTTGAGATAGTTTTTCGTCTGTTACTATTCTCTCCATTGCTTTAGTCAGTTCCTCTTTATTCCGAACTGGAACTAAAATACCATTTTTACCGTCTACTATTATCATTCTAGCTCCTCCACAAGGGCAATCTGTACAGATAACAGGCAATCCTATTGCCATTGCTTCAAGCATAGAATTAGACAAGCCCTCAAAATCAGATGAAGATACAAACATTGCGCTTTCTATTATACGATGATGAACATCACTTACGTTTCCGACTAATTCTATCTCACTAGTATTTCCATGTTGATACAAATATGAAACAATGTTATCGCGTTCTGGCCCATCTCCATAAATTTTCAAAACATAGTCTTGGTGTATTATGTGAAAATCTACAAATGCATCTATTAGCAAATACAAATTTTTCTGTTTATGTAACCGACAAAAGTTTACAATCTCTTTATTCCTCTTGCCTAAATAGGGCTTTGGTAAGTCGTTCTTTATCGGATTCATTATAATAACACTTTTTTTCTGTATTGATTTAGGAAAATATCTACGCGCATCTTCTGTCTGGCAAACAAGTATTGAACAGCGCCTATAAACAATATTACGCAGTATTCTTTTAAAAGATCCACCCCCGACCCTTGACGGGTCATTTCGTTCACTCACAATGGTTCTAATTTTCAAGCCAACGCATGCTATCAGAGTGAGTATATTGATAGAATACCCAAATGAGATTAAGACCTTTGATTCACTTCTTTTGATAGATTTTCGTAAATCTATTATTGAGAGCAGCAGATTATTAGGATTTGATATATTGCAGACCTTAACACCATCATTCAAGGGATATGACTTATCAGAATGGAAAGCTATGATAGATACCTCATAGCCTTTTTGGTTAAATGAATTAGCCAGCAATGTCAATACTCTTTCTGAGCCGCCCCCAAACAAATGGTCAGCAACAAATACCAATTTCTTTTTATTACATTTCATCAACAAAAATATCTATTCAAAAATTATTTTGTATTAATATGTATAAATTCTCCAAACTTATAATCCCATTCCTTTGGTACAAATGACACCATTCCACTCCAATGAAAGAAAGTCATTTCTCCAAAATAAACCTTCCCATTAATATCATAAAAATCTGCTCTTACATGCGGCATTCCTTTTGACAACTTTGCTGCCAATGCCTTCATTTCTTCAAACCCCCCAGGTTTATCTATATGCTTTGTTGCATTGGGATGTCCATTCGTAAATGGCAAATGATTGAAATCCATATCAAAGAAATCAAACTTGGTTTCCTCGTTCTTATCAAATCTATCTGATGCTATGAACATTGCCTTTGGTTCTCCATCGAAGCAGAAGAACTTATAGTCCTTAAGTTCATGTCCATCATCCGTCATGTATTTCTCAGCAATTATTCGAGGTTTTACATTTTTGTATGGCCATTCTCTGTTTCTAAAATAATAGTTCTTTTTAAGCCCTTTCTTAAGTTTTTTTATTGCAGCAGCTTTATCCAGCCTGTCTTTATCAGAGCAAATAACGATTCCACCACTATCATGAGTACATTTCAAGACGAATTGTTGAGGTAACATGTCGAAATCAATATCCTCCGCTCTATCATAAACTGCCAAAGTAGGTATAATATGTTCCTCTCCGATAATACTTGCGGCATATTTTTTCGCCTCGACCTTATCTACCATTTGAATATAATCAGGTTTCCTATTATAAAGTTTAAGCCATTGTAACTTCTCATTATAAGTCTGTGGGTTCTCAAGATCCAAAGTATATCCTGTACGTAGAGGAAATAGCAACTCCAAAAAAGTTCTATCTGGGAAAAATCTGGCAAACTTAATAAGCAGATTCCTTCTTATTCTCACTGATATTGAATTAACATTTATTGCTTTCATCTTTTATGTCAGTTTTAAATTTTATAATTTTTGCAGGTACACCACCTACTATAGCATTGTCTGGTACATCCTTACTTACTACTGCGTTAGGTGCGACAAAAACATTATTACCTATTAACAAGTCCCCAAAAGCCTTGGCACCCGGTCCAAATGCAACATAATCTCCTAAAGTTGGGAGGCCTCCGTTATCTTTATTACCCAATAACACGCCAGCATTAAACCCACAATAGTTTCCAGCACTTTTTATATTCAACAAAATGCCCCCCCCTCCAGAAAGATGCATAAGGCGAAGTCCATATCCACAACTATTCAGGTTTATCCTAATATTATACTTTAATCCTAGTTTTGACAGCCTTGCCTTATACAGATAATAACAAAATTTATGGTATAATGATGTTCTAGAATTATTTAAATGATACTCACACTTTCGCATGCATTTGATGTAGCGGTATGCGCAAGCACTCTCCTCTCCTATCGCCAAAAGCACATAATATCGAAATATACCTTTACAACCATTCCTTTTTGCATCTTCCATAAGATAGAAGCGCAAATCCTTACGACTCTTTATCATCGTTTTTATTGCCTAAATATTTGATTATTCTTGCAGGATTTCCTGCAACCACACAATTATCGGGTACATCCTTCACCACGACACTACCCGCACCAACTATTACATTATTACCTATAGTAATATTTCCCATTATACATACATTTGCACCTAATGAGACATGGTCTCCAATTGTTGGTATCAAATCGTTCCTACCGTGCATTTTATTACCAAGTGTTGTCAATTGGCATATAGTAAAATTGCTTCCTATCGATTTTGCATTAATCGTTGTCGCATATGGGTGATTTAAAACGAATGCATTACCACCAATATACTTAACAGTCTTACTAAACCTAAATAGTGGATATGGCTTTAAGAAGATTTTTAAAACCCTCGACCATACACCAACTCGGTAATAAAACAAGTTCCTATAAGGAGAATAATTTATTAAGTAATAGAACAGCCCTTTCTTGCATCTTAAACGTTTGTTCATTTCCTCAATATCTGAGAGTATTAATGACTTTGTTTTACTATTTAATGAAAGAAAGGCAATATAATGTAATAATGCAAACGGGTACAATAAAGTTTTAATGTTCATCTTGACTTAAGAATTTTATTACTTTAGGTAAATGTGATTCGCATTGTAAAAGTGCGAGAAGCGCTATTTTCCTTTTTTTCGACAAAAGGCTTGGGAGTAAATGTTTTCGATACAAGAGTTTTGCAAGTTTACTTCTGTATGGTTCAAACCAAATTGCCATTGATTTTGTTGATTTTGAAATATAGTCATCATATCTATTCTGAAGCTGTTTCCTATCTTGAATTATATTATTCAGGATGCTTATTTCATTTAGAAACATTTCTTTTTCTTCTTGCTCAAGCAGATATACTTTTGGTTCTTCCCCGCATTGTTTATAAGGAAGAATACTAAAGTCAACTTTATTATTTTCTATTTGTAAATTTACTAAATACCCTTCTTCCCACAGTTTTCCCGTATTTTTATTGTTATCAAAACAGAAATTGCCCAATCCATAAAATATTGGCTTTCCATTATATACTTCATATCCACTAAAACAATGTTGATGATGGTTTACCACTGCATCAGCACCAGCATCAATGAAAAAACGATAAGTCTCAACCATCCGAGGGCTTGGTAATTGCCACATCTCATGGCCTCCATGAACTATGACAATAACAATATCAGCTTCAACTTTCGCTTTTTTTATATCATAATACTGATGTACTGGATTTAGCGGGTTACTTCCTGCTGTATTACCTGTCGCAATAGAAAACTCGTGCTCGCAACAATTAATGACCGCTATTTTCTTATTTCCGATTGTTTTAATTAGGACCTTAGTCGCATCTTCCAGATTCTTACCACCTCCTACCGTATCTATCTTAAAGCGTTGAGATACTGACAATGTGTTTTTAACGCCAGATTCTCCATAATCAAGGAAATGATTATTTGCTAAAGTGATACAGTTTACATTTAACCAAGAAACAGCCTCTAAACCCCGCAACGTGCATTTTAGATTAGGTCCACGTTTTTCAATCGGAATTTCATATCCTTCGCACACAGGACACTCAAAATTTAGAATAGAATAATCCGCTTTTGAAAAAAATGATTGCAAATCACCTAATACATATTCAAATTGGGCTTTTTCAAATAATTCTGCTACTCTATATTGAGGGCAAAAATCTCCTGCAATTACAATATTCATCATAATTTATATTTAGCGTCTTTTCACAATAGAATTACCTTGAATCTCTTTTACCAAAAGAAGGAATAATACAAATGACATCGTTCTTGCCAATGATGTATAAAAATACGTCACGATTCCACATTGAATAATAATGCCCAACGCAAATACCAAGAATAATTTAGGGAATCCAATATATCCACCTTTATTTGATGGTATGACCTGCCTAAATATTACATACATTAACAATGGGAACACGACTGCAGCTACATGTCCCAAATCAACTAAGAAAAAACCAACAAATGAAAAGAATACATTTAGATGCACACCACTGCTTAGATATGTTTTCTGGAGATAATCTGAAATTTGAGTTGTTGGATTACCCAATATTACATAATTTGTAAACGGCAACAATCTATTTGTAATAAAGTCATCTGTCCAAACCTTATCCCAAATTAGGCAAAAATTAATAAATGGCTGTCCTAAATAGTTTAGGAAATTACCAGAAGATCCAGTATCTCGCTCTCCGAAACGTGATATCGTTACAATTGCCAAATAAGAAAGAGTTAAAGAGAGAGCAACTATTGCCAATTTTTTCACTAGTTTTTTTGCACTCTCCGTTAAAATATAAGGTCTGAACAATATGTAGCATAAGAATAAAATTGCTATCCACCATACAGTTTGTGACCTGTCTATACCTATGATACCTAATAAAACAGGCGAAAGAGTACTTAAAAAAGCCATCATAAGAAACGCTTTACTCCTTTTCAAAAAACAAACTCCATAAAAGAAAAAGAAAAACATAAAGTATGAGCACTCACCAAATTTGCTTATCAGACCTACAATAACCCTTGTTATACCAGAAAGATTGTCCGTAACATTATCCAAGTTACCTGAATAGTTCATCATACGCAGTTCATTTAGATCTGAGTAGGAAAGTCTAAAAATAGCATCCTTCCAAAACACCACTAATAATGTTACAAAAACGAAAAAATAAAAATATACAATATAGTCAAATAATTTCTCGTTTTGAATTTTTTTGATTTTACGGCGTTTATTGCTATTAAATATATAGAAAGGATATATACATATACTAATAAGGAAACAATACAAAAATGCAGGAATAATAGATATTTCAACCTTTGAATAGTTTAAATAATCAAATTGCACATCATAGTTCCCCAATAATGCAGAAGCAAATGATGTCATTACGTACATGGATGTCATGCACGCACTTACATCAAAGCCATTCTTTCTATAAATATAAATAAATAGCAATGTAAAATATACAAAGGGTAAATATATCAGCATTTCTTTGACTGTTTACATAAATTATTAACTGAATTCATATACTTGCTATACCATCTGAATGGATCAGAAAGCTTAAAAATAACATTCAACATATTACAGACCAATGACTTTCTCGTGTTGCCTGTATAAAATATCAGGTTATACATCCATAAATCATATTTCAAAAAGAATTTCCATATATAATTAAGATTTTCATATTTATACTGGAGTTTGTAGTCTTTTACTATTCTTTTTGTCGAATTGGTATATATAGAATCATTGTCTTTAATATGACTTACAGAATTATCATCTACCCTTTTATATATGACGTACTTTTTCATTAAACATAGCTTCACACCTAATTTAGTAATCTTTATAAATGCAGGATAGTCCTCTATCAAAGGAAATCTTTCGTCATAACCTCCGATTTTTTTTATCAAAGATCTTTTACAAAAGAAAGTTGGCCCTGACCCAAAAAACTCTTTGCTCAATATTTGATATTGCCTTTTTGCCGTCACTCTACTTGAAAAAACATAGTCTTCAAAGCGCAGGCCTTCATATGTATAATTCCCATTCTTTAAATCTCCTGTAAAATGGACAGCCTCAGCAAACATTGCTTGCACATTTTCATTTGTAAAGACAAAATTCATATAGTCTTCAATCGCTGTAGGCATGAAAAGATCATCCCCTGCTATCACTTTAATCCATTCACCATCGGAAACAGCTAATCCTCTATTAGCATTTCCTGCTGTTCCTGTATTATTCGTTGCTGTAATCAAATGTGCGTGTATAAATCTGTCTCTATTTTTAGTAATCCAGTCATTACAGATTTTCAACGTATCATCTTTTGAACTATCATCTGTTACAATAAGCTCAATATTCTGATATGTTTGGTTCTTTATACTTTCCAGTGTTTCTATAACATATCGTGCTGAGTTATACGTTATTACTATTATAGAAACAAGCGGGGTTTTATTACTTACATCCATATGATTTTAGATACTTTGTAAATTCAATTCTTTTATTTAATTCATAAAGTGAATAACTTGATCCACAAATGATTATCATGCTCCCGAACAAATACTTATAGAATGGTGGCAGCAATAAGGCAATTATCAAACAACTTGTAACGAATGTCGATAAAAACAAAAAAAGTTTAATGAATGGGCTACAGAAAGAAAAATCGTATCTATTTCGTGCTATTGTATATACAATAATGAGATAAAATACATATCCCACAGTAAAACCAATACCAAGACCCGTCATTCCTCCAATAATATATCCAATGATGCTAAGAGTAGTATTTATAACATTTGCTGACATTTCAATTAGTGCAAAAATTTTTGCATCAGCTTTTGCTACATATACAAAAGAAATTGCCCATGCTGCCATTTTAAAAAGCATTCCGCAACAAGCCCACAGAATATAATTATTTGCAAGCATAAATTGGCTCGAATATAAAATTCGAACGATAAATGGAACAAACACCATACAAAAAAGTAGCAATGGTGTTAAAATAAGTACTCCTATTTCGCCTTGTTGGTTTATTATTTCCTTGCATTTATAGTTATCAGTATTGACTGCCGCTAACCGAGGAAAATAGTCTGTGCTCATTGCTGTAAATACAAGTCCTGTATACGTAGACATCAACATAAACCCTGCAGTGTAAAGCCCCACTTCTTGTACACCGCCATAATAGCTAATAAAATTTCTTATCAAATAAGCACTTAATGTAGACAATATCCCGTTGACGCTCATTGCTATGCCTAATTTCAACATTGTCGATCCTTCTTTCAAGGTTTGACTTATAGTCAATTTTACAGGTGATATTTTTATCTTTCGTGTTATGTACCATGTAAACAGAAGGGATATACAAGAAGACAATATTAAAGTTGGAACAATTCCATCGACTCCAAAATAGAAATAAATGGGGACGGATACTATTAAGCCCACAGTTCCTCCTATTGCAGTTACGACTGCAAGGGATTTGAGTTTTCTTAGGCCTTGAAGAACGACCCTTTGGCCAATATATAACTGGTCAAGGAACAAACAAATTGAAAATAAGGCAAATGGAATTATATAATCAAAACTACCAAAACTAACTTTACTAAGTACTGGTGAGAGTATGAACATAGACATCATACCAAGAAGTCCCGTAAAACAAACTAGTTTTCTTAATACGGTGATTTTTAAGGACACCCTATTTCTATCGCCACTACTATTTGCCTCAGAAATATCACGAACTGCACTTGATTGCAAACCCATTGAGGTAAGGGATTTTAACAATTGTTCTGCTGAAGTATACAATCCCAACGCTCCAACCCCCAACGGACCCAGCAATACTGCAATCACCTTTGATTTGATAATACCTATCAATATTTGATAGACTTGAACTCCACCAAACAACGATGTTGCTTTAAAGATGCTACGATATGACGATTTTTCTTCCGTATTTATTGACGACCTCATCAAAAGATTGTTTTAGCCTTTAAACGTATTAATTGTCTTCACAACGTATTCAACTTCCTCAAGTTTAATTGCAGGACCAATCGGCAAACTCAATTCCTCATCAGCCAAACGCTCTGTAATAGGCAGGCTCAACTGAGGAATATTCCAAGCCTCCTTGGCATAGCACTCCTGCTTATGTGGAGCAATAGGATAATGGCAAACCGTACCTACTCCATTCTCATCAAGATAATCATGAAGTCTATCGCGATTCTCCTTGTCCTTCACGATGATTGGGAACAGATGGTATGCATTCTGCTCGTCTGGCAGCAAGTCAGGCAGAGTAATCAAAGGATTGTTGATATGCTCATAGTAATAATGAGCCACCTCCTTACGATGCTGATTGTCCTCAATCAGATACTTCAATTTTACATCCAGTACAGCAGCCTGAATCTCATCCAAGCGGCTGTTTCGGCCTGCATACTTGAACACATATTTCTTCTGAGAACCATAGTTGGCCAATGCACGAACAGCTGCAGCCAACTCTGGATCATTTGTAGTTACAGCACCACCATCGCCAAGAGCTCCAAGATTCTTACCAGGATAAAAGCTATGACCAGCAGCATCACCAATAGAACCTGTTACTCTGCCGTCAGTAAACTTACAACCATGACTCTGAGCGCAATCCTCAACGAGTTTCAGGTTGTACTTCTTGCAAAGCTCACCTATCTTCTCAGTATAGGCAATACGACCATACAGATGAACAATAGCAATAGCCTTGGTCTTTGGAGTAATCAGACCTTCAATCAGGTCATCGTCAATCTCCAATGTATTGGGCTTGGGCTCACAAAGCACAGGCACAAGTCCATTCTCTGTTATACCTAAGATGGTGGCAATATATGTGTTAGCAGGAACAATCACCTCATCACCAGGCTTCATCACACCCATCTCAAT
>JAEEGL016042122.1_pt1 | contig 12462 bp, 7 predicted proteins | sample 9134231 | NCBI WGS metagenome assembly JAEEGL01 (sample SAMN16246548, study PRJNA631951) | gut metagenome | biome: gut microbiome; feature: rumen; material: fiber-attached | host: Bos | place: Iran: Karaj | collected 2018-10 | reverse complement strand
CAATTAATAAGGACTATATTGACAAATGGAAATCGTCTGACACAAATGTGGCAACAATTGCTGCCGATGGTACATTGACAGCTGTAGGTGTTGGTCATTGTGCAATAGTTGTGGTGGCTAAACTTGGTGCGGAACTTGCAATGTGCAACATTGAAGTAGTACCTGCTACAGGGACAGAAGAATAAACATCAAAATAGATAGTTTAAGATAATTGTGTTGAAAGCGGCGCGGATAGCGTAAATATTTTGAAGACTCAGCCAAAACCGACAAACACTTCGATTTTGGCTGAGTTTTTTTATCGCATTTTTTTGCGCTAAACCGCTGATAGGCAGCAATAAGAAAAATATTTTTATTTTTTTTGTTCGTGAGGTTAGCCTTTTGCACTTTTTTCTATCTTTGCGGCACGGATTCGTAGCTCAGTTGGTAGAGCAGCAGACTCTTAATCTGCGGGTCGTGGGTTCGACCCCCACCGGATTCACCGAAAGCCTTGAAACGAAAGTTTTGAGGCTTTTTTGTTTGGTTTTGTGAGTTTGCGGTTGCCCTTATTTTGATATTCCCAATTCGCGGTAGGTCTCTTCAAGTGCGGCGTTGTCATCGGTGATGACTAACAGCTTGTCGCCGGCCATAAGGACGGTGCGGCCTGTCGGCACAAAAAAGGTGCTGTCGCGCTTAACCATAATGGCTAGCGTCTTCTCGGGCATTTTCAAATCCATTAGCCGCGAGCCGTTTTTCAGAACCTCATCGGTAATCAGAATCTCCGAAGTGGCGGATTTTATTTCTTCTGGGAAATCAATGTCGAAGTGCTGTGGTTTCAAATTGTTGTTTTTCGGCTCCTTCGACACACCAAGTTTGTTGGCAATAAGCGGCAATGTTGTTCCTTGCACCAGAAGCGACACTAATGTGCAGAAAAACACCATGTTGAATATCAGTTGGGCGTGCGGAACGTTGTTCACTATTGCCAGTATGGCAAAAATGATTGGCACGGCGCCGCGCAACCCAACCCACGAAATGAATAATTTGTTGGTGAAGTTGAAATTCTTAAACGGTGCAAGCGATGCGAAAACGCTTATCGGGCGTGTTACAAAAATCATTGCCGCGCTTACAAGCAGGCCGGGAATCATCACGCTTTTGAGTTCAGCCGGGTTGACCAGTAGGCCAAGTGTCAGGAACAGGCACAACTGGCTCAGCCATGTGAGGCCGGCAAAAAAATTCGATGTCGAGCGTTTATGCGCGAACGGCATATTGCCAATTACCAAACCGCCTACATACACAGCCAGATAGCTGTTTCCTTTCAGGTAATATGTCGATGAGAAAATGAAGATGCAGAACGTAAGCACCAAAATAGGGTAGAGCATGGCATTTTGCATTTTCAATCTGTTGATTATGCCAATAAGAAGGCCTCCAAGCAACAGTCCTACGGCGCCGCCAATTGCCATTTGGAAAATGACCGAAAAAAACGCGAGCAGGTAATGCGGCTCAGCGTTTGTCTGCGCCAGTCCGATGAAAGTTGTGGTAAGAACATACGCCATTGGGTCGTTACTGCCGCTTTCTAGTTCAAGTGTCGGGCGGAGGTTGTTTTTGAGTATCAAACCTTTAGAGCGCAAGATTGAGAAAACCGAAGCTGAATCGGTTGATGACATTGTTGCGGCAAGAAGCATTGCGGTTATCATGCCTATTCCGGCCGATTTCATTGTCATGCCCAAAATCCACCAGATGGCGATGCCCGTAAGTATGGTTGTCAGTAGCACGCCCGCCGTCGCCAGCATTATTCCCGGTGCTATAACTGGCTTTATGTCAGCTATTTTGGTATCCATTCCGCCCGAGAACAGAATGATGCAGATGGTGACGGTTCCTATAGTCTGCGCCACATTGTAGTTGTCGAAATTGATGCCGAGGCCGTCGCTGCCGAAAAGCATGCCCACGCCAATGAACAAAAGCAGGATGGGAATGCCGAATTTGGAACTTGCTTTTTCTGCTAAGATGCTGATAAAGAAGAGTATCGACACTATTAATAGTAGAAGTTCTATCTTGACGTCCATTTTTTATCCTTTTGAAAGTCTTACGACATCGCAAAGTTATTAGAATTAAGCGCTTTCGATAACGCTTTTTTCGGCATAGAATGAAGAAAAATTGCGGAGTGTGCCGTTGAGCGGAATGTTCTAATTGAACTTTATGGCTTTTGCCGGACTGATATGTGACACCAATAGCGACGGCAACAGCATGACAATCAGCGTTGAAATTAGCGTGCCGACGTTGAGTTCGACAATGTGCAACAACTTTAGATTGATTGGTACGGTGCTCATGTAGTATGACGTCTCGTCGAGCGGCACAATGCCGAAGTGCTGTTGCAGCAGGCACAACCCGATGCCGATAATGTTTCCCCATGCCAATCCTTTGATAATCAAGAAGAACGATTGGGTGATAAATATTTTTTGAATATGCCAGTTGCTGTAGCCCAGCGCTTTCAGCAGGCCTATCATGTTGGTTTTTTCAAGAATCAGAATAAGCAGTCCCGAAATCATATTGAAGCCTGCCACGGCAAGCATCAGAGCCAGAATCACCCACACGTTCATATCTTGTAGGTTGAGCCAGTCGAAAATCTGCGGATAGCGTTCTTTTATGTTCATGATTTTCAGGCTCGTGCCGCCTTTCAAAAAATTGTTGCCGGCTACAAAAAATATGCTGTCGGCAATACTTTCGAGGTTGTCGAAATTATTGATACTCACCTCATAACCACTTATTTGGTTAGGTTGCCAGTCGTTCACTTTTTGCAGGTGGCGCATGTCGACCATGGCGTAGATGTGGTCGAAATCCTCGATGCTTGTCTTATAGAGACCGCACACAATAAACGGGCGCATGCGCGGCGGCTTCTGCACAAAATAGACTGTAATCTTGTCGCCCACCGACAGATGTAGCAGGTTGGCTTGATATTCCGACATAAAAATCCGGTTCGATTTTACAGTGTCGGCAATGGAGAAAATGTCGCCGGCAACCAAATGGCTACGCAGAAACGACCAATCGAAATTGGCGTCGATGCCTTTCAGAACAACGGCCTGAATGTCGTTTTTTGTTTTCACAATGCCCGATTTGAGCACATATGGCTGCACGTGTGTTACGCCGTCAACAGCAAGTATCTGGTTGAGTGGTACTGCGTTAGCGTCAATTGGTTGCGTCTCGAACGAGTTGTTGGCGTCGAAGTTCGAAATTTGCACATCGGCGCTGAAACCTGTAACTTTCGAACTCACCTCGTTGCGGAAGCCGGTGACAATCGCCATGCTTAAAATCATCACGGCAAGTCCTAGCGCAATGCCGGCAACCGATATGCCGACTATCGGGCCGGTAAACGAGCGCCCGTCTTTCCGGTTGAAAGTAATGCGGTTTGCTATGAAAAACTCAGGTTTCAAAATCAATTACTTTTCCGCAAATGTAGTCGAAATCGAACACGAAAAGGTTATGTTTGTAACGACAAATGATTTTTGTATGCGAACAAGATTAATATCATTCCTACTAATAACCATTTCGGTTTTTGCCACAGCTTGCTCACGCAGTGTTATAACTGGCGCACAGCAAGTTGGTGAGTATCTGCCAATTTTAACGGGCAAGCGTGTTGCTGTTGTTGCCAATCAAACATCAATTGTCAGGCAAAAGCATCTTGTTGACACTCTGCTCAGTATGGGCGTTAATATTAAATGTGTGTTCGGGCCGGAGCATGGTTTCCGCGGCACAGCCGATGCTGGAGAGCACCTTTCCGATAACATCGATGCCCGCACCGGGCTGCCCGTGGTGTCGCTCTACGGCAAGCACCGCAAGCCCACCGCCGCCGATATGGACAGCCTCGACTTGGTTGTTTTCGACATTCAAGATGTTGGCGTGCGTTTTTACACCTATATTTCAACCTTGCATTATGTGATGGAAGCATGTGCCGAGAACAACGTTCCGCTGTTGGTTTTGGACCGCCCAAACCCTAACGGTTTCTATATCGACGGCCCGGTGCTCGATACCGCCAAAACTCGCTCGTTTGTTGGTATGCACCCCGTGCCGCTCGTCCACGGAATGACCATTGGCGAGTATGCAATGATGATTAACGGCGAACATTGGCTGAAAAATGGCGAAGTGTGCCAACTGATGGTGGTGCCTTGCAAGAATTATACGCACCGCACTCATTATCAACTGCCTATAAAGCCATCGCCTAACCTGCCAACCTACCGTTCGGTGCTACTATACCCGTCGTTGGGGCTGTTCGAGGGCACATTTATGAGTGTGGCTCGCGGTACCGATTTTCCGTTCGAAGCCATCGGCCACCCCGACTATCTTGCAGCACCGTTCCGCTTCACGCCGCATAGCGTCAGTGGAGCCAAATATCCGCCGTTCAAAGATGTTGAGTGCCACGGCTACGACCTGCGCCAGATAAGCACCTACTCGCTCGAAGCCGATGCCCGTATCAATCTTAAATGGTTGATTGATAGTTATGAATATTTTAAAACGAAGCCAGATTTCTTCAATTCGTTCCTTACAAAACTTGCAGGTCCGGAACTGCGAAAGCAAATTGAATTAGGCATGACGGAAAACGAAATCCGCCAGTCGTGGCAAGACGGACTGCGAAAATTTCAGACAATCAGGAAGAAATATCTGTTGTACGAGGACTTTTATTAATTACGAATTCAGAATTCAGAATTGAAAGTCATCCGCAATACACTCTACCCTTTAATTCACCAAATCGTTCACATCAAGCGTGAGTGAAAAACGCCAAGTGTTTTTCAGCGGGCTGTTCGAGAAGTTGCCGGCAGGTATCAAGTACGAAATATCCAAACCTAACATCTTCATCTTCACGCCAACGCCGGCGGTAAAATATTTGCGGTTACCTTTTTTTGCGTTCTCGTGGAAGTAACCCATGCGAGCCGCAAACTGATTGGCATACCAATACTCCAAACCAACCGAAGTGGTAATCTCTTTCAACTCCTCGCGGAAGCCGTCGGGGGCGTCGCCAAACGACTGGAACGCGCCTTGGATGATGCCCACATTGTCGTCTTTGCCTTTCCAAATAATGCGCTCACCGTTCATGTCGGTTGAGTCTTGATAGTAGAGCGGCGGAGTCGGCACCAGCAATTTGTTGAAATCGATAGTTGCGGTTATCTTGTTGTATTGGTCGAGGTTCATTGTCAGCGCGCCGCCAATGCCTAAATTGGTCGGAATGAAATTTTTGGTGTCTTCGGTGTAACCAAGTTTGGCACCCAAGTTGCTGATATTGAAACCAGCCGACCATTCGCAGTTGTAGTCGGCAATTTTAATCTCGTCTTTATAAAAGCCATTGATATCGACGGCAAACGATTTTCCGCTTTCAACTTGTTCCTGGTTTTGACCGCCTTGTCCGCCTGTCAGGTTCGAGAAAATGAAACGTCCGGCCAAACCAAGCGAGAAGTTTTTCGATAGTTTGCGGTTATACGATGCATCAACAGCCAATTCGTGCGGTGAGTAGCTGCCGATGTTGTTTCCTCCGTTGTCGGTGAAATTGATGTTACCCATTGAAAAATAACGCAAACTTGCGCCAACTGTCTGCAAATCATCAATTTTATAATAGCCAGAAACGTATGCAAGGTTCATATCATTTATCAACTCACGCAGCCAAGGAACGTAGGTGAACGACAGTCCGTAAGGCGATTCAACAAACGCCAGCTTCGACGAGTTCCAAATCTGCGAGTATGCGTCGGGCGAAATGGCAAGTCCGGCATCACCCATTGCGCCTGAGCGAGAGTCGGGGGCAATGCGCAGGAACGGCACGGCCGTGTTTATGGCATTAACCTTGTCGTCTTGTCCGAGGACATCGCTGTAATTTGCACCTGTTTGTGCGGTTGCGGTGGCTGCAAAAAGAGCAGCAAACGATAATAAAATGATTCTGTTCATACTTAAATTTTGAAGTTGCAAATATAGAAACTATTTCCGGTCGGTTTTATTGCCTTGCCACTATCATTTTTCCCGATTTTGCGCTCCGTCCGTTTGCGCTCCGTATCTCGATAGTGTAGATATACAGGCCGTTTTCGACCGGTTTGCCGCCACTGCACGTATCCCAGAATATCGGTTGGTGCTCTTGCGGCTCCTGTTTGGCGGTAAGATGGGCAATCAGTCGGCCTTGCGTGTCGCTTATTTTTATTGTTATTTCGACATTGCTGTCGGTCTGATTGTGGTCGGCGACAAACCAAATACCGCCAGCAGTGGGATTTGGGTAGCATCGCACGCTGTTCAGTTCCGATACTGATTCGTCGGCCACTTTGAATTCAATCTCTGATTCCGACGAGTTGTTGTAGATGTCCCATACTTTGAATGTCAGCGTGTGCCAGCCTTCGTCTAAACCGTTGAGGCTGAATCTGATAGTACCCGAAGTGTAGCTGTCGATGTCACCCTCATACAGGTCGTCGAGAGTAATCATGGTTGTCGGGTCGTTGTCAATCATGGCCGTAATGTTGTGACCGATGCCGTTTCCGGTAGTGTTGATGCCCGACTGGTCCCAAATACGCGCTATCACTGTCGGGTTGTTGCTTGTTATTCCGCCGTCGATAAAGAAAGTGTCGTTCACAAACAGCTTCACTTCTGGTCCGTCGAAGTCGCTGATTTCGGCATTTTCAGGTGTCCCACCAATCATGATTCGGTTCGAGTAGCCAGTAAAATCGGCGGTGTCGGTCAGCGCGTAAAGGCTTATCCGGCCAAGTCCTAACGAGTAGTTTATGTCTTTCGGAACAATAAAGTTGAAACTGAAAGCGCCCTTGCTGACAGTCGATTTCCCTTGAAACAAAATGTTGTTATACACATCGAAATCGACAATAGGCGCACCAGGGTCGTTGCCGCGTGTGGCAAGTGTCGCAGGCTTGTCGAATACGGTGGAGTAGAGTATTCCGTCGGCATCGATTCGGTTGCCGTCGTTATCGCACACATAGCCTTCAACCCTTACCGTATCCACAGCGTTGATGATGTTGCTTGTGTCGCTGAGCACGTATTTGCCGTTTATTCGTGTCACTCGCACCCGATTGTTATAGGGGTGGACAAGGCGGATTGCGGGGTCGCCAAGCAGGGCGAAGTTACGTTTGTTGACTTCGTTTTTGTCGCCAGTGGCATTTTTGGCGTGGCGCAGAATGTCGCCAAGCCGCATGTCGGCGCTAGTGCCTTGCTTAAATACATTGTTGCACAGCTGATAGTTCGGATTGTTGTATGCCACACGCGACGAGGCAAAGACCGCCACCGCTCCGCCGTTGGGGTTGAGCAGCAGATGTTCGCCAAGCGATGTCTGTATGTGGTCGTCGTAGCGGCCAATCTCGCAGCTTGCAGTAATAAACAGTGGCAGACGGTCGATGTTGCGCAACGCTTTAACGTCGGAAACCTGAAGAACCGTCTCGTGAGCAAGTTTGTGCGCACTTCCGTGTCCAATGTAAGTCATTATAACTGAACCTTTTTCCAACTCTTTTTTTATGGCATCGGTAGCCATAGGGTAGGTGTCGCCCGACGAGCCCGATACGCGCCCGTAGGCGTCAAGGTAAATTTTGCGGATATTGTACTCCGGCGACATTTCGTTGACAGTTTGGCACATAAGCTCGGCGTCTTTGACAAATTCGGCGTCGGAAACATTGTCGGCATCGTCCGAAATCATTGTCATATTGTTGCGCCAGTTGCCAATATCGCGCATCGATGTGTAGCGTTTTATCTTGTCAACCATTTGCTGTGCCTCGGTTGCGGTGTTTGCAGGCAGTCGTCCCACACCAATATCTAAATGGCCCGACAGTTCGCCTTCGCCGTAGTCGAGCAGACCGAAGAAATCATCGGAAACGTAGCTTGCGTCTTGCGCTTCGCCCGATTCCGACTGGTAGGTGAACACGTGGCTGCCGCCTGAGCCGAGAATGTTTTTGTTGTCATAGGTGCCGTCGCCAAGCAACAGCAGATAGCGGAAGCCTTCGTTGCGCTGGTACATCATCCGGGCATAGTTGCGTATGGCGGACACGTCGGGTGTGCCGCCCGAAAACTCGTTGTAAATCTGTTCGGGTGTGACCACTTCAACCTGCATTCCGTCTTGCTCACGGTGCATTTCGGCCAGGTCGTTGGCGGCATCCCAAAAATCGGGATGTGTGACAATGGCCAGCATTGGAGTCCGGCGTCCGTGCAGATTCTGGTTTTCAACCTTGCCCACATCGCTGCCGCTGGTTATGGGCGAAAGCAGATTGTCGGACTCAAAAGCCACAAACTCACGCACGGTGTCGTTCCCTTGTGCTACAAACCACATAGTGTCGTTATCGGTTTGAGTCTCAACCTTTTTGGGTGATACGGGATTGGTAATATCCAAGATTGTCGGATTACCGTTGTTCAGCGATATGCAATATTTAACATTATCGTAGTTACGAGTGCGTACATCGCGGAAATGCAGTTGGCGCTTGTTGCTGTATTTCAGTTTGGAGCGTGCCATAACACCAATTTTGTCGATATATCCTTCCGACACCTGATTGTTGCTCACAAAACTGTAGCCTAAATAGAAATGTGATGAGTTTGGCGTGAACGTGAATATCTTTTTGACATATTCTGCGTACACATAGTTGGCATACGGTCGGCGGATGTCGATGGTTGCTATCACTTCTCTCAGATAGCTGAATTGAAAACGGGCGTTGGCGGCTGTCGATTTTCGTCCGGCGCCGGCAAAGTAGCAGCGCACCGGCTCACCGTCGGCCAACTCGCCGAAACTGAACGGTACCGAGTCGTGTCCATTAGTTGTAAGGCGGCTGTCGTACCACCGTCTTCCCGACGGAATTAGCGTGTATCGGTCGTTCTCCACATATTGGTAACTATCTGATACCGATGTTGTTGTGTCGGGTGTCAACTCGTTTTTGTTTACGCTTTCGATTCTTAAGCCTTCGCCCAAATCGGAGGTCAAAAACAGATATATGAAGTCAGAATAGTCGTGCTTTTTGTGCATCAGCATGTTGTTGACGGCGTCGTAGCTTAGTGTTACGGGGCCTTGTGCGTAAAAAACAATCTTGTCTAAACTGCCGTCGTCGTTCCAGAATTTCAGCGTCGGAATCTCGTTCAAGTCATCAAAATCCGACTCGCTGTTGATGAATGGCAGTTGTTTTCCGCCGTAGCTGTAAATTCTCACGTTTTCGGGCTCGGCAATGCCAATGTGCCGCAAGTCGCTGAGTGTCAGTTTGTACACGCCCGATGTGTCAACTTTAATTTTGAACCAGTCGCCGCTGTCGAGCAGAGAGTTAGCGGCCGGAGTAGAGCGAAGCAACCGTTTTTTCTGGTCAGTACATATATTAATATGTGTGTCGGTGTCGGAAAGTTGAGCCAAAGGAATATCCACATCGGATATTGAGCCGCAAATATCTTGGGCGTGCGTCGCAAATACCGAAAAGAGTATGATTATAAAGGATAGCCCTCTGACCATAGAAGTAGAATTCGGTGCTAAAATAAAACTTCTTTTTTATCGTTGCTGTAAGCAAACGTGGAATAACTATTTTTATTGCCCGTTATGCTATCACACACACATAAACATATTGCTGTAATCTTGGTATTGTGCTGCATGGGCACTATGGCGTCGGCGCAAGACAGTCCGCTTAGCCAGTGGTGCAACAACATGCTTGTGATGAACCCTGCCTTTGCCGGTTCGGCCGACATGCTGAGGCTCAATTTGTTCTATCGCAATCAATGGCCGCAAAGCGATGCCGGATTCCAATACTTCGGCGCTACTGCTGATATGCCCGTAAAGCAGAGCATGGGCTGCGGTGTTGAGGCCACCAGCGACCGTATGTCGTTTTATGCGCGCCGCAGTTTCGCAGCATCGTACAGCTATAGGGTTAAGGCCGGCATCGGCCGTACGCTGTTTATGGGCATAAAGCTAGGCGCGGTGCAGAACTCGCTCTCCACATCCAATCTGATATTTGAACAGCAGGAGGATTTGCCCGCTGAAGCATCGAAGGTGAGTCCCGATTGCGCGTTGGGTGTCGCCGCCATGCTGGGTAACGTGTTTGCGTCCGCTGCGGCCGAGCATCTTTTGCGTCCCGACCAGAGTTTTTCGTCGGAAAAAGACAGCCGAACCAAGCTAAAATTGACTTTTGACCTTGGTTATGTGTACAATTTTTCGCCGTTGACCAAAAAAATTGATGTCGAAATAATGCCTAATTTCATCTATCAGAGGCAGGGAAAACAACAAAATATGCAAATCGGCGTTACTACACAAGTCAATTGGTTGCTGGCAAGTCTGTTTGTCAGAAAAAACATCGGCAGCGATGCTCCAAGTGCTATTATAATGCTGGGGTACAAGAATTTAGACTTCAGAATAGCCTATAGTTACGATGCTGATTTGAACAGAAAAGCCAACGGCATTGGTAATGCTCATGAGGTGTCGGTAACCAAATTGTTTGATGTTAAACGAAAGGAGAAAAAGAAATCGATAGAATGTCCTTCTTTTTTAAGATAAGATATTAGGAATATTGGTTTTTGTATATATTTGTCATTGCTAAAAACGCTAAAAGAGACTTAGTATGAAAGTTAAAAACTTGCATGTTGTAATATGTGCCGCCACAATGGCCTTGGTGTCATGTGGCAAAGAAGTGTCGAACACCACTGGTTGGGAGTATAACTTGTCAGATAATGGTGGTTTTGAGAAATTTAGAGGTGAATATGAACAAGAAACCGGTCCGGGTTTGGTGTTCATTGAGGGTGGTACCTTTACAATGGGTAGAGTAGAGCAGGATATTCTGTACGATTGGAATAATATTCCTCATCGCGTAACAGTTTCGTCGTTCTATATGGACGAAACTGAGGTTAAGAACCTTGACTACCGCGAGTATCTGTATTGGATTTCGCGTGTGTTCGACGAATATCCGGAGGTTTACCAACGCGCTTTGCCCGACACCTTGGTATGGCGTAGCAAATTGGCATACAACGAGCCGTATGTTGAGTATTATTTCCGTCACCCGGCTTATCAGGATTATCCCGTAGTTGGTGTCAACTGGCTGCAAGCCAACGACTACTGCGCTTGGCGTACCGACCGTGTCAACGAGCGCATCCTTATCAACCAAGGATTCCTTACTGAAGACCCGGGACAGCGTGGAAGCCAGAACTTCAATACCGAAGCTTATCTGGCACACCAATATGAGGGCGCTGTGGGTCGTGAGATGGAAGACTTGAATCCTGACAATGACTATCGTAAGATAAGAATGGAAGACGGTTTGTTGCTTCCTAAATACAGACTCCCGACAGAAGCAGAATGGGAGTTTGCAGCATTGTCGATTGTCGGCACATCAGTGGGTGAGCGTGTTTATGAGCGCAAAATCTACCCGTGGGTTGGCGACGGTTTCCGCAACCCTGATTCAAAAGACCGCGGCCGTATTATGGCAAATGCCGTACGTGGACGAGGCGATATGATGGGTGTTGCCGGAGCTCTTAACGATAACGCCGACATCACAGCTCCTGTATACGCTTACTGGCCAAACGACTATGGTTTGTATTGTATGGCTGGTAACGTAAACGAGTGGGTGGCTGATGTTTACCGTACTTTGTCGCACGCCGACCTTGAGGAGTTCCGTCCGTTCCGTGGTAATGTGTTCAAAACACTGGTTCGTGACGAGGAAGGTAATGTGGCAGAGAAAGACAGCCTTGGCCGTCTGCGCTATCGTGAGGTTTCTGAGGAGGAGGCTATCGACCGCCGCAACTATCAGACTGCCGATAACATCAACTATCTTGATGGTGATTTCGAGTCGAGTCTTGACTACTCTAACGAAGACGCATCGCGTGAAAGAGGTTCGAAGAGAATGTACTTTACTGGTAAAGACCGTCTCGACCCGGCTATGACTTCACTTGTCAGCGACCATGTACATGTTTACAAAGGTGGTTCATGGAAAGATAGAATTTACTGGTTAGGTGCCGGCACCCGCCGCTTCTTGGACGAGAATCTGTCTCAAGACGACCTTGGTTTCCGCTGCGCTATGACACGTGTTGGTGATTCGAAAGGCAACTAATTGATTAGTAATATTTGACACAAGAGAGCCCTGACATCAGGGCTTTCTTTTTTAACTGATACACAATGAACACATCTTCACTTTACGATATCTATCTTCAATACCCGCACATTTGTACCGACAGCCGCAAGGCAACGGAAGATTCTCTTTTCTTCGCGCTGAAAGGTGATAACAACGATGGCAACAAATATGCGGAGCAGGCACTTCAGAAATGCCCATATGCCATAGTCGACAATCCCGATGTGGTGAAAAACGACCGTTTTATTCTGGTTGACGATGTGCTTGAGACACTGCAACGCCTTGCCACATATCATCGTAAGCGACTGGGCCTTCCGATTATTGCCATAACCGGCACAAACGGCAAGACAACGACAAAAGAACTTGTGGCTAAAGTGCTTTCGAAAAAGTTCAATGTATGCTATACGCAAGGCAATCTGAATAACCATATTGGCGTTCCGTTGACATTGCT
>JAEEGL015267110.1_pt1 | contig 12462 bp, 16 predicted proteins | sample 9134231 | NCBI WGS metagenome assembly JAEEGL01 (sample SAMN16246548, study PRJNA631951) | gut metagenome | biome: gut microbiome; feature: rumen; material: fiber-attached | host: Bos | place: Iran: Karaj | collected 2018-10 | reverse complement strand
GATGGACGGCTCGATGCCGACTCCATGAAACCGTTCTTGAATGACGACTCAGCATAGAAACCCAGCAAGTCGGTCGTACCGGCAAACAAGTCCATAATGAGACGACCGTATGAGCTTTCCGAGTAGTCGGCAAGGTTTCCGCCCTTCGCCTTCATGATGGTCGCAAGGTGTTCCCGGACCGATTCGAACGAGATATTCGTGTACTTACGTGATATCGATGTGTTCGCCCTTTTAAACCTCTATTAGTCATTTCGCAGTTTATATGATTCTGGGGCTCATCCCATCCTTATAAACTAGGAATGAGGTTGAAACATGCCAGAATTCGTCTTACATCTATCAGGAAACTGCCGAGCAACTTCGGTAATCGTGCCGAACTTCAGCGTACTCGCTTCGGTGTCTCCGCATATGTGGAATGACCGAACCGGAGGCTATGTAGAACGCTCGGAGAAAATGCAGATCAACAATCCGGACTTCCAGCACGACTCTCGACTGGGTCTGGTATTCTATAACCGCAGACACAACGCATTCCGAGACCAGGAACGTTACAACGTCATGAGCCGTGCGTTCGTGAACCGACAAGGAACGCTCTACAAATACTACACGACAAGCCTCAACGTCAACGATACACCGCTATTCCACGAAGACTCGAACCGAAAAGTCGAACGCGTCTTCGACCTACCAGTTCTCATGGGATTCAATCCCCAGAACGAACTGTACTCGCGCTTCGGAATCCAGTACACGACAAAGCAGGAAATCTATGTCCACATGGGTCTGTTCCTCGAACTTAACTACAGAAACCTAAGAGAGATGGGCGTAGTACCGGCTTGCGACGCCAACGAACACAACCCAGTTTGGTACCAACGTGGCTACGAGGACTTCCGCTACTACGGCTACACCGCAGCACAGATATTCCCGAAGTCTGGCGACCTCATGAAGCTCGAGTTCAATAACGTCCTATACCAGGTCGACAGCGTCGTAGACGAAATACCCGAGTTCGAGTACAAGTGGCGCAAGTACTGGTGGAAACTCTATCTGGACACCGCTATGGACAATGGAAAGACGGTCAGCGAGGAAGTCCTCAACTCGCCAGACCAAGAAAACTTCATCAACAAGCTGTTCGGTCGAAACGTCCTCGGCTCGTTCACGGACGGCACGGACAAGAACAGCAATACCGACAGCAACGCCGGAACCGGCAACAACATGCTTGCCGTCAACAACACCATCGACGAACTCAAGAAGGACGTTCTGTTCCGTCCGCCGGAAGTCGACAAGTGCGTACAGGACATCACGACTGACCCGTCCTCCTACGCGTGCGGTTCTCTGCTCGGACAATGGTAATAACGAAAGAGGCGGTGGATATCCACCGCCTCTGCTCGCGTAAGTAAGGAAATTAATTAGTCTTCATCACGCTCAGAGTCGATGAAGCTTCTTCCCGACATCTGGTTACGTCCCTTGATTCGCTCGATAGCGTCGCGAATCTTTTCCGGCGTGCAGATCTCGACATCCTCTTCCTTCGTCGGCTCGATGACTTCGCCATTTTCGTCCATAGACTCGACGGAACCGCTGTAAATCACGATGTCCGTGAAGATGTTCGTAACGTCAGCAGCCGTAATGTGAGCATCGGCGGCAAGCTGGAACACTCCATCAAACTTCGGGTCGTTGAAGTCGGTGAGGTTGTCCGGGTTAATCTTCTCGTCGTTGTACTTGAAGAGGTAACGCATGGTGTCAATGCTCGGCAAGCCAATCTCGAACATTTCGTCGATACGACCGCTACGGCGCATGATTCTCTGGTTGACCTTCTTCGGGTCGTTAATCGTCGCAAAGAAGATGTAGGACACCTGGTCATTCTTGGCGGCCTGATTGAGCTTGTCGAAGAATCCGAGGTAAGACACGACGTTGTCGTTCTTTTCGTCAAGGGTGTAAGAATCCATGTCATCAAGGATGATGATACACTTCTTGATAGCCTTCACGTAGCGGAGCATTGCGTCAGCCTGGTCGCTGTCCGTGATGACGTCTGCGGAAATCTTGAACGTGCAGATGTTCGGATATGCGTTGGAAATCTGCTGAGCACCGATGGTCTTACCGGTACCCGGCTTACCGACGAGGGCGTAGCTTCTGGACAAGCCCTTGTCAAAAGCAATCTTGATTGCACGGATGATACGCGGAATCGTCGGGCTGACGGACTCAGTCGGGACTGCCTTCGGGCGGAGCATTTCGCGGATGTCGCCATCCTCGTCGAACGTGTAGAGATACGTTTCTGGGTCGATGCTCATTGCGAACATCATCTCGATGTAGTTCTCGACGTTACGGTGAAGCATGCTGATCTCGGCAGGGTTGAGCTTCTTAGTCTTGTCTGTCGGAATCCAGAACATCTTAATCTGGTTGGACGGAATGTAGACTTTTCCGGTGTGGTCATCGCTCTCATTCTCGCGAACGACCTGAATTGCGTAGAACTCGACGTCGTCAAAGCGGAACTTGAATACAGCGTTGTACTGGGTGAGACGGCTCTTGTCAGACTCGCTCGTGTTGATTTTCTTGAACTGCTCGCAGTTCTCGTCGAACGTGTACTGGAGATGCGTATCCGGACGGTCGTCATCGTCGTCGCCAGACGTTCCGACATTTGCCGGCGTAGAACGCTTGCACTCGACAATGTTAGTCTTGAGCGGAGTGATTGTGTGCTCGGTCTGGTCAAGGGCGGAGAACCACTTGTACGGCTCCTTGCTGTTCATAATCTTGATGAACGCGAGGTTACTTGCCATAGAAATCGAAACCGTGCGGTTGTTCAAGTTGTCGTGGTTCTTGCTGACCTCGCGGAACTCGTCGAGCGTAAGGGAAATGAAGTCCGGCTCGGCGACGGAGACCATGACGTAGAGCTGGTCGACCACGTTCCACTTGAAGTTGATGCGGTTGCAGACCGTATCGCCGATTGCGTATAGTGCCATGCAGTTCTGCATGAAACCGGCGACCTTGGAGACTGACTTTGCACCGCTATGCTTAGCGATGAGGTTCGTCATGGAGCAAGCAAGAAGGGCAACCTTCGTGATGTTCGTGTTCTTGTAAGCCTTGAACACTTCTTTCAGAGCCTCGAACTTGTTCTTGCCGATGACAGAGCTCGGGATGTCGATGGACGGCAATGCGTCAATCATCTGTTCGATGGTCTTGGTGAGCTCCTTGAACGTGTCGATGGAGTCACGGTCATCAGACTTGATACCGATCAGGTTGTTCACCCAATCCGGTGCGGATAGTCCGAAGCTGTTAAAAGCTGTTGCTAACGTGTTTTTTGACATTTTATTTCCTTATTAAGCGATTAAAAAGTTTCAAGTCATGTTCATACGCGTTTCCGTAACTCGTGGCGGCCTGTCGAGTAATCCTCTTGGAAGCTTTCTTGAAATACTGGTCGAAGTGCAAACTGATTCTTTGCATGACAGACTTGTACTCCAGCTTGCGTCTACCCAGAATCAGTATCTTTCCGGCGGTATATACCGCAGAATGAACCACGAAAAACGTGTATACAATCCACTTCATAGCACTAGTCGCTCAAAGAACGAGCATTAAGAGTAGCGAAACGCTGTTTTGACGAATCCTTGCCAGAACCGAAAGTCTTCTTCATGCTGTTCACGAGCTTCATCACCATGTGGACGATAATACCGGCGTACATGAGGTACTGGGCTTTTTCGAGAATCTTGATGAAGAGGCAGTCTTCCTTCTTCGGAGCTTCTTCAATCAGACCAATGAGAACCTTGATTAATTTAGACATAAAAATCTCCGCCTTTGTTTAAGACGGAGAAAATTATAACTGAGAAAAATTTTAAACTCAAGAAAATATGGGGTGTTTTCTTGTAATTTTTTGTTTACGATAGATCAGTCATCATGAACGGCTGTGCGGACTGAGCCTTCAGTTCTTCCATAAGGCGTTTCCACTCTTCGAGACCGTCATTGTAAATCATCTGTCCGTTTACCTTGCCGCCACCCGGCAAAGGCATGTCATCCTTCTTGAGGATTCGACCGAGCTGAATTTCAGCACGAGCGAGAGCCATGTCCTGGAACAGCGGGTTGGCAAACACTTCGTACTTCTTCGACTTGACATAGACCGTCGCGATTGCCACACGGTCTGACTTCGGCGTCGGGTAGACACGAAGGATGTGCTGTTGCGGATGGAGCTTGATGTTGTACTGCGTACCCACAAGCTTCTTCACATCCTGTAAATATCTCAATGCACCAGAATAGGTAATCAAGTCAAACTGTCCGAGACCGCCAAGACCGGCACCGCCTACACCCATCAGCGATTCACCCGGACCCACGTCCCACGCCATCATCGGGGAGAACGTGTTACCGTAGGACGGAGACACGTCGACAACTTCCATGATTTCGTCAGGGACACGGTATTGGATAACCCCAGCCTTGAGACGGAGCACCATAGCATCCATATAGGTGGATTCATCGGCGTTTATACGGTAGAACCAGTTGAGCGTGTCGTTGACAGCCATGTGCAGATGTCCAAGACCGTTACGCTCTTCGACGACCATCTCGATTTCGGTGCACGGGTAACCGAGCATCGCCTTAATTTTCTCAACCATGTCATCGGTCGTGATAATCTGCATCTTTACCTCTTAGGTGTTGAACTGCTGGTACTTGTAGATGATTGTCGTCATTTCCTCGTCGAAGTCGGCGAAGATGTTCTTGACGCCCTCCGGAAATTCCGGATTCTTCTTCACGGCGTCGTTCATGTGCTTGTCAATCATCTTCAAGAGGGAAACGACTTCATTGTCATCGGAAATAGAGCTCTTGGAACCCTTCGGAAATTCCTTGTCGCACGGCTTGTTGGTCAATGCGATATACGCCTCAGCGAGCTTGTCGCCAGCGTCACGGCAGAGGTCGTACGCCTCGTTAAGCAACGTGTGCTTGTTCATCTTGTCGACGTTCCAATGAATCTGGTTGAGGACGTTGGATTCGACAAGGAGCCAGACCGCCATTTCCTTCAAGGTCTCGTACTTGTTGCCAACACCGTCCTCAGCCTCAAAACGCGGTGCAAACCGAGCGAGAACGTCAGTGCTCTTGTCGCCGCAGATATGCTGTACAGATTCGCAAAAAAGCTTATAGCCAGACATTTTTCATCCCAATTCGTTTACTTGTCAGTTTATCAGTTGCGACGAAACCCAATTTTTGCTATAATTCAGAGAAAAGAGGTTTTACTATGAATCAAGTCGAATCGCAGAATACAGTCGTACTATCCGAAGACCAAGAGGTCAAGAAACACCAAGTCAAAGAGTTCATCAAGAAGCTCGAAAAGCAAGAACAAGACCCGGAATACCAGCGCATCATGGAAAACTACCGCCGTGCACAGCGCGACTTCAAGGAATTCAAGGAAATGCCGAAGGAAGCACGCTCGGAAATCCTTTTCCGCACGCAATGTGCCATCATCAGTCGCGAAGTCATGATGAACCGTTGTCTAAAATCTACTCAAACTTACTCACGGTAAGTCTTTCGTGATTTCCTATGGTCTGTTTGAACAGACCATCGCAACGGCATTTTTCTAGGCACTTCCTTACTTGCCACCTGAACAAGCTCTTTGGCTGGAAGTGTCTATATCCGCTATCCCTTGCTCTTTCAAGCAAGTTCCCTCTTAACACGGTCGAGGTAAGGCGGAATTTGATATTCTTGGCTGAATGAATGTCCGCATTCTCCGCATGATGACATTCAACGCAGCAAAATTCTTCTTGGGTCTGGCGGTTGCGGTCGTCGATGCAACCGCAATGACCGCACATCTTCGAGGTATACTCTGGTTGCACAAGCGAAACCGACAGCCCATAATGCGGTGCGATATGGATAAACTCGTCCTTCAACGAGGACAGTCCAGTTCTTAGATGCAACCTTCCTAGATTGAAACCTTTTGAGTCATCGGCATGGAGCCGGCTGCCTTGGAATCCATCGAGATTTTCCATCGCTATATGCTTGATTCCCTTAGTAGCAAATGACTTGCATAGCGTGACGATAGTTCTCTTGTTTGATTCGTTCAGCTTTAAGGTGATGGCTTCAATGCGAGCCTTGTCCTTCTTGGGAATCTTGAACGCATCATGGTCATCGTTCTTAGCAAAACGTGCATTGTAAATCTTTTGTTTCTGGTCTATCTTAAGCAGTTCGGTTTCCAGGTCGGCGATCAAGTCATCGTCGTTAGGTATGAACTCCCCAGTACTCAATGCGAACATGTTGTGCTTGGAATTGACATCTATGCCGACGGTATTCTCTTCGGTAATTTCGTCGGTATTCTTATAACGGTACCCGTCCCTGGCAAGCACGATATGGATGTCCTTGCCTCTAGCAACAATCGTATAGAAAGTATCGGTTCCGTTGCAATAGCGGTTCAGCGAACGGTGATATGCCTTGTTGTACTTGACCGGAATACAGAGAGTGTTCTTGCTGTCGCCACGATAACCTTGGTTATACCAGTCCCAAGATACTTCGATGAAATAGTCGAACTTTCCAGTCTCGTTCCTACGAGCATCCACGATAGGACGCGTTATACGGCTACGCCCACTAAAGGAGAGTGATTCAAAGGTAATCTTACCTCGCTTCTCATACTCGGCGAATACAGCTGTTCTTCTTGAGAGAGCCAACCGCATAAGGCGGTCAAATCCGAACTTTCGTATCTTATCCAAGATGGTGCGGTAGAACTTCTGCTTGGATTCTACTGCGGTAGTAATGCTGGATTCAAGCCAATAGACGGTTTCATCATTGCCGTATCGAGCAAGCCAAGTCAGTACCTTAGTGAGTTCAGTCTTCTTGGTATGAACTTCTATGGATTTCAATTCGCCTTTCTTATGTCCCTTGGCATTTATCTTGTAGAACGATGGGACAAGTTCTTCAACCTTGACGAACTCAATCTTCTTCCGAATGGCATCGAACCGTAATTGGTAAGCCTTCCATACATCATTAATGGCTTTTTGCAAGTAGTGACTGCTCAGACGCGTGTTAAATATAGGATTGAAATACTTGAACGCATCGAACTTGCTCATGTCCTGGAAACCGAGCATATCCGAGAAGAACACTTCGGATATGTCGTTCCTTACGGCACGGATTTCTTCTGCTCGGTGGATAATTTCAGCTCGCTTTGTGTCAGACAATAGAATAGGATAGAACGCAGCCGAAAACTGCGACTCGTATCTGTTCTTCAATGTCCAACAGTGCTTGCTCATAGATGCAAAATGGCTCGTTCGGAATTTATTGTCGAGTTCAATCCCAAACGAGCCATCGTAAATGGTCTCTTGCCGTGGTACAGCGAAGAACTCGACTAATTCGTTGAACCTCTATACATCAAGTTTATAACATTGTATAAATTTTATACTGATTTTCAAACTAAAATACATTAAAAATGTTTGTAGATTTCGGTAGATTTAAACACGTTTAGTTAAATGTTAAGTTAGATGTTGGCAAACCCGACTCCCCTTATAACTGGATGCGTCGCGACAAGGAAGAACGCCAAGCCGCCCTCAAGGCAGCACGCGAAGCGGCAATTGCCCAAGCTACGGCGGTGTAGGGACACACACCATATAGCATACATTTGACCTTGGGTGGGGGTCGCCGACATAGGCGAACCCCATTTTTTCATAGAATCCGAAGGCATCCCTCTTGGCGACCAGCTTTGTAGCCCCGTAATCATCCAGAACGGCTTCTACAAGCCTCCGCCCTATTCCACGCATACGGAAATCGGAAGCGACCTCCAAGCACCATATCTTGGCAAATGCGGGGTAATAGCCGGTCTGAACCACAGCAATGCCCAATACGCGGTCATTTTCCTTCACGACATACGCCGGACGACCGCCGAAATGGTTACGGCTGTACATAGCTTCCAGCAACGTGAGCTTTTCATGACCTACCAAATCCTCCACGTTCGGAGGCAGTTCGATTTTTTCTAGTGTTTCCACCGGAAGTGACTCGGAAACGCGTCCACTACGCCACTCAACGGCGTAGTCAGCTCGTACGATTTCCATCCCTTTACGGCTATCGGATGGTCCGGGTCTCCGCTAGCCTTGGTGGCAAGCAGTACGTAGGGCTGTTCATAGGTCGACTTGAATAATCCGGACACGCCGACCGCGATTGCGTCCTGGGTAATGCCAAGAGATACCACGTCAAGGTCTATCCTTTTGCCCAGGTTGTTCGCAAGAAAGTCCACGATATTGGGATGCTCGTACGGACTGCCGACCACAATCTTGACGTGGTTCGCATATACCGTCCAGTCGTTCGGAATCCCATCAAGAAGCATGTCAATCAGCAACTTCTTTGACGAGTCGTCAAGAAAAATTCCGAAATATATTGGGGAGGTTCCGTCGCCTATGTCCATCAGGTGGCGACGGTAATACTCACGGCGGAACTCGTCCGCGTGTTCCTTGGTCCACTGCACCATTCTGCTATCGCCAAGGTCGTGTCCGGCTTTCTCGGACTCGATATACTTGTCGCGAAGCATCTCTTCCTTCTGCTCCGCCATCATAGCCTTCATGTCCATAGCCGAACCTCCTAGCATCCAAATATAGCTTATCAAACAGAAATGTCCACCGGTGCTCCGGTGGACAGTTTTTTACGAAATTTCAGAACTAGACCGCCGTTTCCTCGTCGGAAGCCTTCTTTTTCTTGCGAGTCGTCTTCGGAATAACGACCGTGTCGCCAGCTTCCTCGCCGACGGAGATACCGTTCACCAAGTCTTCCTGCTTTTCCTTGGCTTCAAAAGCTTGGACAGCTTCTTCCTGGACTGCGTCAGAGACCGGTTCGGACTTCGGTTCCTCAGCCGGAGCCTGTGCAAACATCGAACCGAAGTCCATGTTCTCAAGGTTCTTGAGGAACTCCTGGTACTCGGCACGGTACTTGTCGATCATAGCCTCGGTGACGGCGTTCGTGTTGAGCGTACCGCCCTTGATGCCGGAAGCGACCTTAGTAGCCATGTGCTGTTGAACCATTGCCTCGGTCTCGGGAGAACGCGGCATCGTCTTGATAGATGTAACCTTAAAGTTAAGCATTGTATGTTTCCAAAGTTTGGGGAGAAAATCCCTCGTTAAACGATGTTTATCACTTCTTGCGCGGAGTCCCCATTCCGATGCCGGTCAATACCGGCGTATCGGGACCTCCAGTGAGTTGTTTTTCATAGGTAATGTCTTCCAGATACGCCTCAAGCGGACTACGCATCTTGTAGTTCGACATGTCGCCCTTCGGCAACGTAGGCATCTGCTGGTTCGCCGCATAGATTGTCTGCTGGCGTTTCTTGTTCAATAGGTAATCGATATCCATTATTTAACTTCCTTAGTTCCAAGAGCTATCATAGTTTCGGAGAAGTTGGTCTTAACACCGAATGCACCCTTGTTCCCTTCATCATAAAGGACGAAATAGAACGAGTAAATCGTCTTCGTATCGCAATTTACCTTCTCGCTGACAAAACGCTTGTACATCGATGTCGTGTGATATGTAAAGTATAGGCGACCGTCCATCATTCCCCAGTCAAACCATACCGCACCAGACGGTATTACAGTACCATCAGACAGAGTCACGTCCTTCGGATTGTAGAGATACTGGAAAACGGTGTCATTGAGCTGCTTGAACTGCAAGACAGCCTTGAACGTGTATGACGATTCAATCTTTCCGTCCTTGTTGTCGCCGAACCAGTTGAGAATCTGGGACCAGTCCGTATTTGCCCGGTAGCCTTGCGGAGCGTAACTACCGTTTCCGGGGGCGAGGTCAGGTACAAATTCACGAGACTCGTCATTTACCGCAATAAAGTCACGGTTTAGACCGCTGTAATCCTTCTCTACGCTCTTGTCCTCGTCGAAATTGAGATGGATAAGGTCAAATGTCGGAACTTCCACAGGACGCTCGACATCGCCGACAACGACCGTTTCCCATGAATATACCGGTATCGGGTCACCGTCCGTGTCCAGCAAGTCGGAACCGTCAGCCTTCTTCTGGTTTCCTTTGTAAATCGGGTTGTAACCGCCCATAGGCTTTCCGATAGGCGAACGATGAGTGATGTCGCTTGGATCTCTGATGGTAAGGTCGATGGCTTGCATAGTCTCGTCCTTCCAATATTCCTCGCCCTTCTCGTCGGTACGTCTAACGAGCGTACGCGTGAAGGTCTTCAAGAGAGACCAGCCCTCGCGAATGGAAGGCTCAACGGTCTCCCACAAGTGCTTCTTCTGCTGGGCAATCTCGTCCGGGTAAACGAATACTTGAAGCGAATCCTGATACTCGTTGTTCACGATGAAGTTCATCTGGGCATACTTGATGATAGCCGGGATTTCGTAAGGTCTGTGGTAGACACCGAACGCCTCGATATTATACGTTACCTTGTATAACTGGTACTCGTTACTCGTATCGCCCTTCTCGTCATCGACCTGGTCACTCCAAGACAGCTTGAACGGAATCTGACGCTCGATATCCGGTGCAAAGTCCCATTCCTTGATGCGGACAGTGCGGTATGTGTTGAAGTAAGGCTGTATCTGTTCCTTGATGAAGAAAAAGTCGGCAAGGTTGTCGCACAGTACGGTAAGCTCGAATGTAACCTTCATCGGCGTCGGCTGGATATCCCTGATGAACTTCTGTAGTTCCTTGGAGTAAATCTCACGCGCATAGGTCGGCTGAACCATGTGCGACTCGTCATGCTGGTCTTGCACGTACCGGAAACCGGCACACGGAACCGCCATAGGTTCCTGGGCAGTCGCCGTGGACGACACGTAGTTCGCAAAGTCGTCGCTGTTGTGCGTGTACAGCGGAATGGCTACCGTACGGTCTTCGATTGTACGGTTCTGGTCATCGTAACGCTTCACACGCAAGTTGTTGAAGACGTCCATGATGGCTATCATAATCTTCTCAATTTCTCTAACGTAGTATACCGGTGTCATCTTGTGCCTCAAACGCAGTTTATCTCATTCACAAACCATATAAACTGACGGTAAAGCGAGGTAACTTATGAAACCGGCAACAGACGCACAGAAACTTTTCATCTACAGAGTCGGCAAGCTTGCCGACGACAAGAACCGCGCCGTCATCGAGGGCGTGACAAAGGCTTTCGGACTCATCAACGACATCGACACCACGATTTCCGAGAAGGACATCAGCAAGCTCGAAGCGTTCACATACCTCGAATCCCAACGCGGTGACCAGGAACCGAGGGCATTCCTCGAATCAGTGACAGAGAACGTCATGTCAGAGACAAAGAAAGAGGACTTCGGTACCGTCCGAAAGGCTCTGAACGAATACAGAAACTTCCTTTTCCGCTAACAAAAAAACGACCGCTAAACAGCGGTCGTTTCGGTTTCTATGCAAACCCCTCCTATTCAATCGTGATTTTCTTTACTTCCGGTTCAGTCTTCTGGTATACCGGAACCTTGATTGTTAATACACCGTCAGCATACGCGTACTTGGCGTGTTCGATGTCATACGTCGTGGAAGCCTCGGTTTCGTACGACATTTCAGTCGAGCCGACAACACGTTTGCCCTTCACGATAAACTTGCGACCTTGGACTGACAAATCCAAGTCTTCCTTCTTGCAGCCCGGAAGGTCAAACACCAAGGTTTCGCCAGTCTCGTCAGAATAACGGTATGCGTGTACCGAAGGACCAACAGCATTAAGCTGTCCGGCAATAGACCTTACCATGTCGGCAAAGTCATTACCAAAAGCGGAAGTGAAAGCGGGAGCGAAAAAGTTATTAAACATTATTTATACCTCATAGGTTTGTTATTGTTTTCATTTAATCTAAAGCAAAAAGCGTGCCAAAAACGGAAAAGCTTCGCGGTTTTACCCGCGAAGCTAGTGTTTAACCATTAACAAGGAGGTATTATGATGACAAACTATCTCAACTTAATCTGGTCTTTGTAGTCCTGCTGTGTGATTGGCTCGTTGCCCCATGCACTAGCAGTGCTGCAGATCGAGTAGCGGTTCTTGAGGAGGTCTACGACCTCGTCCTTATCCAAAACCTTGCGATTTTCGGCTTCCTCGCGGTCTTCCTCGGCTCCCTTTCCGTTCGGTTACTTCTGGATCGGGTATTCCATACGGCGATAATTGAGGTCGCCGAGCCCCGGAGTGTTGTTAATCGGGTCATCTTCGACGAAATTTTCCTGTTCGGCAGCCAAACGGTCTTCCGTATGCCAGTAGTTCTGCGTGTAGGCACGCTTTACGAACATCTCAGCCTTGCCGCTCTTGATGTCGCCGACGTCCGGTATACGGCTCTGAGCCTGTACGCAAATCTCGTGACGCCAGTCCGGATGGGTGTCGAAGTTGTCCCCATACATACCAAGTACATTACCTCTGTTAATTTTCTGAGCCATAGTGAAGCCTCGATTCAATCAATAGCAAGTTTATACGTTTTGTTTAGAATCTAAACGTTCCGAGTCAATTTATGAGACACGGAACGTCTCGAAATCAAACTACTTGGCATCGGCAAGTTTTCGCTTCTTGTTGATCTTCAGCTGTGCCACTCGGAG
>JAEEGL014774134.1_pt1 | contig 12462 bp, 13 predicted proteins | sample 9134231 | NCBI WGS metagenome assembly JAEEGL01 (sample SAMN16246548, study PRJNA631951) | gut metagenome | biome: gut microbiome; feature: rumen; material: fiber-attached | host: Bos | place: Iran: Karaj | collected 2018-10 | reverse complement strand
GTGATCCTGTCGATGGTGGCGTCCTTATCCATGGGAAGGCTGCGGAGATTGAAAGACATGGTTCCTCCACGAAATTAAAAATGAAATCTATTATCAAATAATGTGCATCCTGCGGCCATGGCAAGCCGGGGGCTGCGTCCAAAACGATAAAAAAAATGAAAGTCATTGTCAATATTAAAAAAGAGGAACAAAAAACAGGCCCGCGCAGGTTTCCGGTGCGGGGCCTGTGCCGCCCCGGCTTGCGGGGCAAAAGGTGTTCAGGATCTGCGGAGCAGGGGCGCCCTGGAGGCGCTAGGGGTGCACCTGCTTCTCCAGTTCGGCCAGGTCATAGGGCGTGGACTGGTACACAAAGTAGTTCAGCCAGTTGGCATAGAGCATGTGGGCATGGGCGCGCCAGGTCACCAGCGGGGGCAAGGCGGGGTCGTCGCCGGGGAAGTAATTCTCCGGGATGGCGGGATCCAGCCCGGCCGCCAGGTCGCGCTGGTATTCCCTGGCCAGGGTGTCGGCATCGTATTCGGAGTGGCCGGTGATGAAGATCTGCCTGCCGCTGTCCGTGGAGATGGCGTACACCCCCGTGACCGGGGACGAGGCCAGGATCTTGAGCGCCGGCTCGCGCAGGATGTCGTCCGCATCCACGGTGGTGTGGCGCGACTGCGGCACCATGAACACGTCGTCGGCGCCGCGGAACAGGATCGAGCCCGCGTGGTCCACATGGTGCGGGTACACGCCGGAGAACTTCCTGCCCAGGATGTGCTTGGGGATCCCGTAGTGGTAGTAGAGCCCGGCCTGCGCCCCCCAGCAGATGTGGAAGGTGCTGTGCACGTGCGTCTTGCTCCATTCCATGATCTCGCACAGTTCGTCCCAGTATTCCACTTCCTCAAAGGGCATCATCTCCACGGGGGCGCCGGTGATGATCATGCCGTCGTAGCGCTCGGAGCAGACATCGCCGAAGGTCTTGTAGAAGGAGAGCAGATGGCTCTTGGGGGTGTTCTTGGAAACGTGGCTCCGGGTGTGGATCAGCTCCAGCTCCACCTGCAGGGGGGTGTTGCCCAAAAGCCGGGAGAGCTGCGTCTCGGTGGCGATCTTGGTGGGCATCAGGTTGAGGAGCAGGATCTTCAGAGGGCGGATGTCCTGCGTCATGGCCCTGGTCTCGGGGATGACGAAGATGTTCTCCTGGTTCAGGGTCTTGACGGCGGGCAGTTCGTTGGGGATCTTTATGGGCATGGCTGCAGGATGATGCGGATGCTAGGGTTGGCAGGACCTGCGCCCCGGCGGGGCGCAGGCAGGTCAGCGGTTGGCGGCGAGGGCCTGGTCGATGTCGGCGATCAGGTCGCCGGCGTCCTCGATGCCGCAGGAGAAGCGCACGAGCTCGGGGGAGATGCCGCAGGCCTTGAGCTCCTGGTCGTTCATCTGCCGGTGCGTGGCGTTGGCCGGATGCAGGCAGCAGGTGCGCGCATCGGCGACATGGGTCTCGATGGCCGCCAGGCGCAGGTGCTTCATGAAGTTCTCGGCAGCCTTCCTGCCGCCGTGCACGCCGAAGCTCACGACGCCGCACGAGCCGTGGGGCAGGTATTTCTGCGCCAGGGCATGGCACTTGTCGCCGGGGAGGTCGGGATAGCTCACCCAGTCCACCTGGTCATGGGTGGAAAGGAAGGTGGCCACGGCCAGGGCGTTCTGGCAGTGGCGCTGCATGCGCAGGTGCAGGCTTTCCAGCCCGAGGTTCAGGAGGAAGGCGTTCTGCGGCGACTGGATGGAGCCGAAATCGCGCATGAGCTGCGCCGTGGCCTTGGTGATGAAGGCGCCGGCATTGCCGAACTTTTCCGCATAGGTGATGCCGTGGTAGCTTTCGTCCGGAGAGCAGAGGCCGGGGAACTTGTCGGCATGGGACATCCAGTCGAAGCGGCCGGAATCGACGATGCAGCCGCCCACGCCGGCGCCATGCCCGTCCATGTACTTGGTGGTGGAATGGACGACGATGTCCGCCCCCCATTCGAAGGGCCGGCAGTTGACGGGCGTCGCAAAGGTGTTGTCGATGATCAGCGGGACGCCGTGGGCATGCGCAGCCCTGGCAAAGCGTTCGATGTCCAGCACGATGAGGGCGGGGTTGGCGATGGTCTCGCCGAAAACGGCCTTGGTGTTCGGGCGGAAGGCGGCGTGCAACTCCTCGTCGCTGCAGTCCGGGGGCACGAAGGTGAAGTCTATCCCCATGCGCTTCATGGTGACGGCGAACAGGTTGTAGGTGCCGCCGTAGATCGTTGAGGACGAGACGACATGGTCGCCGGCCCCGGCAAGGTTGAAGACGCTGAAGAAGGATGCCGCCTGGCCTGAAGACGTGAGCATGGCGGCCGTGCCGCCTTCCAGCTGGGCGATCTTGGCGGCGACATAGTCGTTGGTGGGGTTCTGCAGGCGGGTGTAGAAATAGCCGGAGGCTTCCAGGTCGAAGAGCTTGCCCATGTCTTCGCTGGTGTCGTATTTGAAGGTCGTGCTCTGGATGATGGGGATCTGGCGGGGTTCGCCGTTGCCCGGCGTGTAGCCGCCCTGCACGCAGGTGGTGTCGATGTGTCTGTCCATGGTGTTCCTTCCGTGTTCGCGTTAGGGAGGGATGGGGCATGCCCTGTGAAAAGGGCTAGACTTCGGTCGCGTGCAGCCAGACCTGGTAGCGCGCGTCCAGGAGCTTCTTGGTCGTCTTCCAGTCCACGCCGGCCGAATAGAACTGGTCCAGGCGTATTTCGTACTTTTCGATCTTGCTGAGCAGCCCTTCGATGGTCTGCAGGGCCTGGTCATTGGCGCTGCGCAGGGATTCGTAGGCTTCTGCGAACGGCTCGCTGAAGAATTCCTCCTCGGGCGTCCTGGAAGTCATCTCGCGCCCCTTCTTGATGGCGTAGTACTTCTTGAACTTGGCGCATTCTATGCGGTCGTAGGAAACGGAGCGGATGAAGGCGGCAAGTTCGTTCTGGAGGGTCTTGAACTCGTTGTACGCCTGGGCCGCATCGGAATTGCATAAAAAGGAATCGCAGGAGAGGAGGAGGAAGTAATCCTCGCCGAGGAGCTTCTTCATGCGGGGGAATTCATCGGGGTCATAGAGGTAATGGTCCCATTCCGAAACATGCTTGTCGCCGTCGATGGCGCTGATGAGCAGGGTCTTGTGATGCAGCAGCTCGCTGTACATGCGCCCGCCGCGGCGCTTCAGCGTCGTGACGGCGGTGTTCTTGGACTGGAAATACATCATGAGCGATGCGATGAACGCCACAAGGCTCACCGCAAAGACAGCCACGAAGACGCCGACCATGGTCATGGTGGCGGCATTGTCCAGCCTGGTCTGGGTGAACGGTATGATCATGAAGAAGGAGAACGTCGTGAGAATGAGCAGGACGTAGGTCAGGTTACGGAATGTGCGCATGGTGTCATCCTGGAGGGCAACGGAAACATGGGGAAAAATGAGGTGAATCAGTCTTTCCCATAGCGGGCGTCAAGTCAAGGAATAAATAGCATCCCCGGCTGGCAAAAAGGCAATGAGCCTGCGGACCTAGGGCTGCGCTCCGCCTGCCGGCCGGGCGGTGAGCCTGTCGAACTCGGTTTTCGCCTGCTCCGGATCCCTGCCCAGGGAGAGGGAGATCTGGCTGAGGTTTTCCACGGCGTCGCAGTCGCGCAGGTACACGGGCGCGATGTCTCCGCAGCCCGCCTGGTCCCAGTCGACGAGCCCTGCGCAAAGCATCAGCGACGCTACGGACGGCAGGGTGCTGAGCGGATCGCGCAGGGAAGGCACCGGGAAGGGGAGGAGCTCCGCCCCGCTGCCGACGACGTAAGCCGGGCTGCCCAGGGACTCCCGCGTGGCCTGGCGGGTGTCGAGCAGCCTGGCAGGATGCGTGCTCCGGGGCACGCCGTCCGCCCCGGTGAGGAAGCGCGCCGAAAAGGCCAGGCCGCTCCGCGCCTTGACAAGCACGAGCGTTTCCTCGCCCGGGCGGGCAGGGGCGTTGGCCGCCAGGCATTGCAGATAGTCCAGCCCCGCCTGGCGTGCGCCGAGGACGCGCGCAAGGGCGGCCGCCGTGGAGAGCCCGATGCGCAGCCCGGTGAAATTGCCCGGTCCGGCAACGCAGGCGATCCGGGAAATCCCGTCCATGGACCGGTGCATGCGCAGGAAGGCATCGTTGAGGGAGGGGGTCAGGACCTCCACGCCGCCTTTGGATGCCAGGAAGGAACAGGAATGCAGGAGGGCGCCGCCTTCGAGGAGCGCGTACTGGATATGCGATTCCGCCGTGTTGAGGATGAGGGTCAGTCCTGCCATGTCATTTGAACCAGCGCATTATGTCGTTGAACGTGGCGAACACCATGAGCGCGATGAGCAGCGCCGCGCCCGCCTTCATGGACCACTCCTGGACTTTTTCCGGCACGGGGCGGCGGATGACCATCTCGATGAGGCAGAAGAGGATGGTGCCGCCGTCGAGGACGGGGATGGGGAGGAGGTTGAGGAGGCCGAGGTTCACGCTGATCAGCGCGGCGAGGAGCATCAGGGGGGCGAATCCCGCCCTGGCCTGTTCGCCGAGCATCTGGGCTATGAGGATCGGGCCGCCCACGGAGTCTGCCGGAACGGAACCGAAGAGCATCTTTTTGATGCTCGTCAGCGTAAGGTCGATCATGTTCCATGTCTGGCGCAGCCCCAGCCAGGACGATTCAGAAAAGCCTTTCTCCTCGTAGCGGACGCGGCCCGACGCCTGGACGCCGAGCAGCCAGGCGGTCTCTGTCTCGCCAAAGATGTTCACCCGCTCGCTGCGCCTGGGAACGATCGAAAAGTTCATCAGGGAGCCATCGCGTTCCGCCTGCACGGAAAGCTGCCTGCCGCCGGAAGCCCCCACGATCTCGGGGACCTGCGCCCAGCGCTCGATGGCGACGCCGTCGATCTCCGTGATCATGTCGCCGGGAAGCATGCCGGCCTGTTCAGCCGCGCTGCCCTTGATGATGCCGCCCACCTGGGGGAGGGTGACGGCCATGCCCATGGAGGCGATCATCCCCCAGTAGATGAGCCAGGCGATGACAAGGTTCATGAAGGGGCCGGCAAAGGCGATGAGGAGCCGCTGCCAGGCGGGGCGGCTGGCGATGGATTCTTCCTGGGTGAAGCCCAGGGTCTCGACATCCTTGCTGTATTCCCCGACGCCGGCGACGTAGCCCCCGATGGGGAACCAGGAGATCCTGTATTCGGTCTTCCCCCTCTTCACGCCCCATGCCCGGGGCCCCATGCCCACCGAAAAGGTGATGACGCCGACCCCGAACAGCCTGAACGCGATAAAATGCCCCAGCTCGTGGAAGAAGATGAGCCCGCCAAAGACGAGCACGATGGCGAGGGCGGAATCCCAGTAGGATAAATAGTGGATGATCTGCTGCATACGATCCTGAATCTTCTATCGTTTTTTCCATGACGCGGCGGCATGCCTGGCCTCGGCGTCCAGGTCCCGGATGACATCGAGCGCGGCGAGGGCCTCCTTCTGCACGTCGTGCTCCAGGCGGAAGCCGGGCTGCGGGGCGGAAACGGAAAGCACGTGGTCCACGATGCGCGGGATGTCCGTGAAGCTGATCTCTTTTTTCAAAAAACGTTCGACCGCGACTTCGTTGGCACTGTTGAGGGCGATGGTCAGGCCGCCGGAGAACGCCTGGCAGGCCAGGTCGAGGCAGGGGAAGTCGCGGCGCCGCGGCTTTTCAAAGGTGAGCGATGCGCAGGCTGCAAGATCCAGGCGGGACGTGCCCGTATGCTCCCGGTCCAGCAGTCCGGGCCAGGCCAGGGCGCCTGCAATGGGGATGCGCATGTCGGCAACGGCCATCTGGGCGAGGAGCGATCCGTCCGCAAGCTCGACGAGCGAATGCACGATCGATTGCGGGTGGATGAGCACGTCGACCTCATCGAGGGCCGCCTGGTAGAGGTGGCAGGCCTCTATCACTTCCAGCCCTTTGTTCATGAGTGTTGCGGAATCGATGGTGATCTTTGCCCCCATGCTCCAGTTGGGGTGCTTCAGGGCGTCTTCCGGACGCACGGCGTCCAGGCGTTCAGGCGGGAGGGTGCGGAAGGGGCCTCCCGAGGCCGTGAGGACGAGGCGGGAGAGGCTGGCACCGGGGCGGCCCGCGATGCACTGGAAGATCGCCCAGTGCTCGGAATCAACGGGGAGGATGCTGGAGCCGGACATCCGGCAGGCGGACCGGATGAGCCCGCCGGCCATGACAAGGGATTCCTTGTTCGCCAGGCAGACGGTCTTCCCGGCGGAGACGGCAGAGAGCGTGGCCCCCAGCCCGGCGGCGCCGGATTGGGCGGAAACGACGATGTCCGCCTCCGGCAGCGAGGCCAGGGCGGCGTATCCCTCCGGACCGGCGAGGATCTCCGGGCGGTAGCCGCCCGGAAGGAGCTTTTTCAGCTCGGCTGCGCCGCAGGGGCCGTCTTTTTCGAGGATGGCGAGGAACCGGGGGCGCCATGCCGCAGCCTGCAGGGCGAGCAGCCGGATGTTCCTGCCTGCGGCAAGGGCTGCCAGCGAAAAACGTTCCTTCCATGCCTCCATGACCTTGAGCGTGTTCCTGCCGATGGATCCCGTGGAACCCATCACGGCGACGCGGGCAGGCAAAGGAGGAGGCGCGGAGGCAGGAAGCGGGCTTATGTAGCGCATGGATCAGCCGAAAAAGACAAAGATACCGGATGCCACGGCATAGGTCCCGGAGCTGAAGGAGATGCTGTCGAGCCTGTCGAGGAAACCGCCGTGCCCGGGGAGCAGGTTGCTGGAATCCTTGACATCGGCCGCACGCTTGAGGGCGGATTCAAAAAAGTCGCCCAGCTGGGACATGGCGCCCATGACGAGCCCCAGGGCGGCAAAGGGCAGGAACCCCGCCGTGCCGCACGCAGATCCGATGGCGACCGAGCAGAGGACAGAAGCCGCCAGGCCTGCCGCAGCGCCTTCGACGCTCTTCTTGGGGCTCACCGAAGGCCAGATCTTATGCTTCCCGCACAGGACGCCCGTGAAATACGCCGCGATGTCCGAACAGGCGGGCACGAGGACGATGAGCAGCTGTTCCCACCGGGAGAACGTGATGAGGGGGGTGAGCAGGACAGGCATGTAGATGACCCCGGCAAGCATGGCGCACGCCTGGAGCATGGACCGGGAAGACCTGGTGCGGCTCCAGGAGAACAACGCGAAAAGCGCGGCCGCCAGGCCGCAGGCGGCCAGCGTGAGATGCGCAGGGAACGAGGGAAAGAAGGCCGCGGCAGCAACGTATGCCGCCCCCATGAGCATCCCCATGGCCTTCATGCCCCATGCGCCCTGCCTGTGGAACAGGAAGAGGAACTCCCCCAGCCCGAGCAGCGCGACAGCGGCCACAAGAAAGGTGACATACCACCCGCCGAGCGCCCAGGCGGCGATAAGGACCGCCGCCAGGATGAGGCCCGTGGCGATGCGGGTGTTCAGCGCCGCAGCCCGCAGTTTTTCATTCATGCTCGCCTTCCTTTCGTGAAGCTGCGCAGTCCTGCCCCTCGATCCTGCCGTAGCGCCTCTCCCTCTGGGAAAAGTCCTGGAGCGCCCGGTGCAGTTCCTGGGCTGTGAAATCCGGCCAGAGCACGGGGCTGAAAAAGAATTCAGCGTAGGCGCTCTGGAACAGGAGGAAATTGCTGATCCGCATTTCCCCGCTGGTCCTGATGACGAGGTCGGGATCGGGAAGGGAGGGGTCGTACAAAGCGTCCCTGAATGCTCCTTCCGTGAGGTCTTCCGGCAGGATCCCGCGCTTGACCAGGCTGCGCGCGGCATGCAGGATCTCTTCGCGTCCTGAATAGCTGATGGCGAGGGTCAGGCGCATATGGCGGTTGGACCTGGTCTTTTCCAGCCCGTAGGCCAGCGCCTGGCGGGCCAGGAAAGGCAGGTCATCCATCTCGCCGATGAAGCCCAGGCGGATATCCTTCTCCATGAGCAGGGGGAGCTCCTGCTTCAAAAAGGAACAGAACAGCTCAAACAGGAACTGGACTTCTTCCTTCGGCCGGTTCCAGTTTTCCCTGGAAAAGGCGTACAGGGTGAGATACGGGATGCTCAGCGACCGGCACTCGGTGACCACGGTCCTGACCGCGTCCATCCCGGCGCGGTGCCCCTGGATGCGGGGAAGCCCCCTTTTCTGCGCCCAGCGCCCATTGCCGTCCATGATGACGGCGATATGGCCAGGGAGCTTGCAGGAGGAAAGGCTCTGTTCTGTCATGTGTTCAGAAGGCATGGATGTCACAGGGTCGCAGGGGAAGAGGGATGGCCGGCGGAAGGGGAGGGCCGGATCGCGGATCCGGCGCCGCTCCCTTTAGATGTCCATGATCTCCTTTTCCTTGGCCTGTGCCTTGGCGTCTGCCTTCTTGACGTAGCTGTCCGTCAATTTCTGGATGTCATCCATGGCCTTTTTCAGCTCGTCCGAAGAGATGGCCTTGTCTTTTTCCAGCTTCTTGAGGGATTCGTTGGCATCACGCCGGATGTTGCGCAAGGCGATCTTGGCATCTTCCGTGTATTTTTTGCTGATCTTGGTCAGCTCTTTGCGGCGTTCTTCGGTGAGGGGGGGGATGGAGATGCGTATGAGGCGCCCGTCGTTCATCGGCGTGAGCCCGAGGTCTGACTTGAGGATGGCTTTTTCCACCGGACCGAAAGCATTGCGGTCCCAGGGCTGTATGGTGATCGTCCGGCTGTCGGGGACAGCGATGGAGGAAAGCTGCTGTATGGGGGTCGGCGTGCCGTAGTAATCGACCTTGAGGTCTTCGACGAGGGCGGTGGAGGCGCGGCCGGTGCGGAGCTTTGAAAAATCGCGATCCAGCGAGCCGAGGGCCTTTTCCATGCGTTCTTCTGCATCAAGCTGCAATGTTTCGATGTCCATGTTCAATCTCCATTGACTAGGGTGCCTGCCTGCCCGCCGCAGACGACACGTTTGATGTCACCGCCAAACATGCTGCATACGATGACCGGCACGTTGTTTTCCTGCGCCAGGGTTATGGCCGTGGCGTCCATGACCTTGAGGCGGCGGCTGAGGGTCTCTTCGTAGGTAAGGTGGTCGAACTTGACGGCGTCGCTGAACTTCGCGGGGTCTTTGTCATAGACGCCATCGACTTTCGTCGCCTTGATGATGGCATCGCATTTGAGCTCTGTGCCCCGGAGCGCAGCGGCAGTATCGGTGGTGAAATAGGGGTTGCCCGTGCCTGCCGCGCAAATGATGATGCGCCCTTTTTCCATGTGCCGTATGGCGCGGCGGTGTATGTAGGGCTCGCAAAGCTCCTGGATCTCTATGGCCGACATGACGCGGGTCGGGCATCCGGACTTTTCGAGCGCATCCTGGACGGCAACGGCGTTCATCACCGTGGCAAGCATACCGATGTAGTCGGCGTTGGCGCGGTCCATGCCCTTTGCGGAACTGGAAAGCCCGCGGAAGATGTTCCCGCCCCCGATGACCAGTGCCAGCTGGACGCCAAGGGAGGATACTTCCCGGATTTCCTGGCAGATCTTCTGCACGGTCTCCGGATCGATGCCGTAGCCTTTTGCGCCGGCCAGGGCCTCCCCGCTCAGCTTGAGCAAAACCCGCTTGTACTTGAGGTCTTCCATAGCTTATCCTTTGCTGGAATGTTCATGGGAAATGCTGCCGAAGGATCCGCCTATGTCCAGGGCGCAGGCTTGTCCCCAATCCCCTTCGTGGATGCGCACATGCTTGAGGAACGTATAGAAAGCCGCATGCGCGGCCATGAGGAAACCTGCTTTGCCGTCAAGCAATCCGAGGCGCAGGACGTACATGGCCATGAACCGCCAGGCGGAATGGAGGAGGGCAGGGCAGAGCCCGCCCTTTTTCCCCTGGGCTTCAAGATCCCTTGCGCCGCGGTCGGCGTAGTCATTGAGCTTTTCGAGCTGGTTGCGGAAGCTGGAATAGGTGAAATGCAGCAGGTCGCCCTGCAGCTTCCCGCTTGGCCCGGCCGGCACGAATTTCTGGTGTGCGCCGTGGTTGTCGATGCGTATGGAACCGGGCCGGAACAGCCGGAACAGCCTGTCGGGGTAGCAGCCGCCATGCCTGAGGAACCTGTTGTAATACCATGTGCGGCGCGGCATGGAGAATGCCGCTGCATCCCCTGGGCTGACAAGGGCCTTGAGGATATCCTCGCGCAGTTCCGCAGACACCATCTCGTCGCAATCGAGCATGAGGACCCATTCCGTCGGTGCGTTGGCGGCCAGCCAATCCAGGCCGTGCCGGATCTGCAGGGCGTTCCCGGGCCACGGATTCTGGATGAAGACGGCGCCATGCTCCCTGGCGATCGCTTCGGTGGCGTCGGTGCTGAAGGAATCCACGATCAGTATGCGGTCGCAAAACCGGAGGGAACTGAGGCACGGACCCAGGAGCCGTTCGCCGTTCAGCGTGATGATGAGGGCTGTTATGCGTACCTTTTGCTGCATGACGGAATGATAGAAAAAGGGAGGAATGACTTCCTCCCTTTTTACCTTGAAGCAGGGGGACTATCAAGCCCCAAATATCCGCTTTTGCAAAAAACGGATCTAGACGCCCAGCTTCATGCTGATGAAGCGCTTGATCTCTATGGACATCCCGGCCGCCTTTTCGGTGGCCTTCCTGTAATCGGTGACGGACATCTTTTCGTCAAAGAAATAGGGCTGTTCGAGCAGGCATACTTCCTTGCAGAACTTCTTGACGGCGCCTTCGACGATCTTGTCGATGATCTTTTCGGGCTTGCCTTCCTCGAGGGCCTTCTGGCGGTACACATTGCGCTCGCGGTCCAGCACGGCGGGATCGACGCCGGCTTCATCGAGGGCGAGGGGATCGGTGGCCATGATCTGGCGCGCGATGGTGCTGGCAAAGTCAGCGACGACGTCGTTGGCCGGGGCGCTGGTATGCACTTCCACGAGGACGGCGCGCTTGTTGTTATGCACATAGACGCCCATGACGCCGTCGCCTTCGATGCTGATGCGGACATGGCGCCCGAGCACGGTCTTCTCGCCGGTCACGGCGACGAGCTCGTTGATGCGGTCGGCAAAGCCGTCGAGGTCGCTGGGATCCTGGGCGTTGATCTCGTCGGCAACGCTCTGCGCGAAGGACTGGAACTTTTCGCCGCGGGCCACGAAATCGGTCTCCGTCATGACTTCGACGATGGTGGCGGTCTTTTTGTCGGCGCTGCAGGAAGAGGCGATGACGCCTTCGGAAGTGACCCTGTCGGCGCGCTTGGCAGCCTTGGAGAGGCCCTTCTGGCGAAGCCAGTCTATGGCCTTTTCCACATCGGCGCCGCACTCCGTGAGGGCCTTTTTGCAGTCCATCATGCCTGCGCCGGTCTTGTCGCGCAGTTCTTTAACCATGGCAGCTGTAACAGCCATTGCTTGCTCCTTTGAATGTGTTCGGGTTATTCAGCTTCTGCCTCGGCGGCATCCTGCATGGCCTTTTCAGGGTCGGCAGGTTCCTTGGACTGCGCTTCGCCTTCGAGGCAGGCATCAGCCATGGAATTGACGAAAAGCTTGATGGCGCGGATGGCGTCGTCGTTGCCGGGGATGACATAGTCGATCACGTCGGGGTCGCAGTTCGTGTCCGTCACGGCGACGATCGGTATGCCCAGCTTGCGGCATTCCTTGACGGCGATCTCTTCGCGATGGGGATCGATGATGAAGACGAGCTGAGGAAGCCCGTTCATGTCCTTGATGCCGCCAAGGGTGAGGTTCAGCTTGTCAAGCTCGCGCTGAAAACTCAAAATTTCCTTTTTCTGGTAGCGGTTGATGGTGCCGTCGGCAAACATCGCTTCCAGCTTCTTAAGGCGCTCGATGCTCTTCTGAATCGTCACGAAGTTGGTGAGGGTCCCGCCCATCCAGCGGTTGGTGACCGAAGGCTGGTTGGCACGGGCCGCTTCGGCGGCGACGGTCTCCTGCGCCTGGCGCTTCGTTCCGACGAAGAGGACCTTGCCGCCGTTCCTGACGGTCTCCACGATCTTATCGTGCGCGGTGCGGAACAGCTTCACCGTCTGCTGCAGGTCGATGATATGGATGCCGTTGCGGGCGCCGTAGATGAAGGGGCGCATCTTGGGGTTCCAACGGCGGGTCTGATGCCCGAAATGGACACCGGTCTCCAGCATCTGCTTCATGCTGACATAAGACATGGGATACTCCTTGGATGAGGGTTTGTCTTCCACATTGACCCACGGCCTTTCACCTGCGGCAAAGCGCCCCAGGAACCCCGGCCTCAGTCAATGTGTGCGTTTTAACTCGCTGTACTTACACTTTCGTTTTACGGGATGCAAGCAAAAAATAGCGTATAGCTCGATTTTTAAAAGCATGGAGCGGGCGTCATCGCCCTGCGCCGCCGTTGTCCGACAATATCTGGCTGGTGAAGCTCATGGCCACGTCTTTGACCCATTCCAGTTCTGCAGCGGCATCCCTGCCTTCGAGGATGGAGCTCACATGGGCGAACAGGACGGTATCGCGGACAGGGATGACAGCGGTG
>JAEEGL013938408.1_pt1 | contig 12462 bp, 8 predicted proteins | sample 9134231 | NCBI WGS metagenome assembly JAEEGL01 (sample SAMN16246548, study PRJNA631951) | gut metagenome | biome: gut microbiome; feature: rumen; material: fiber-attached | host: Bos | place: Iran: Karaj | collected 2018-10 | reverse complement strand
GATAAATTAAGAATTAATATGAGAATTTTATTAATCTTATTTATTATAATGATTATTTAAAAAACAATTTTATATAAAAAAATGTCAACTGAAAATATAAAAGATGCACAATCAAATTCACTATTAATTGAAGGAATAAAAGAAGAAAATATTACTGTATTGAAAGGGATAAATTATATATTCTATATTTGTTTATCAATTTTTATAATTGGTAATGCATTAATGATATACCAAAAGATTAAACCAATCTATTTTATTATTTGTGATATATCATATAGTCCTTTATTATGTTTTCTTTTATTCCTTCCAGTTGGAATACATTTTACATTTGATTACATAAATAAAGGACTTATTGTTTATAAATATACAATAATTAAATGTTTAGGAAAATGTTTTTATAAAAATAAAAATATTGCATTTAGTGAAATAACAAATTTTGATATTCAAACATATTGGTATTTCAATAAAAAAAATTATAATCTTGGATATTATGATAAGAATATGCAATTTCAAACTTTAATAACTGGACAAGATCCAACAATGGAAGAAGAATTTTCTCCTCAATTAAGAGAAATTCCAGAAAAACTTAATTCTTTATTAAGAGGAGAAAGTGTTTAATTATCTTTATACAAGAAATTAAAACAATTGTATTTATTAATAAAATATTTAAAAAAAATAAATTCTAAATTTTAAATTAAATAAACTTTTTTTTTTCAAAAATAAAATTTATAATATCAAAATATAATCTTTCTTCATTTCCCAAATTTAATAAATGACCAGTATTTTTAAGTATAATTAATTTACCATTTTTTCCAAAATATTTTTTAGCATTATAAGCATAATCAATATTAACAACATTATCTTTATCACCTTGATAATATAAAAAAGGAATATTAATTTTTTTAATAGTTTCATAAATATTATAATCTCTTATATCATCAAAGAATTTTTTACTAACTATCATATTAGAAAATTTAACATTTTTATTAACTTTTTTATCTCCAAGAACATTTTTTTCTAAATCAAAAATAAAAAGAGAAGGACAATATAAAATTAAACCTTTTAAATCATTTTGTTTTTTTTCTCCAACAATAATACTTATTATACTTCCTTGACTAGCACCACATAAATAAATTTTATTTTTATTTACAAAAGATTGATTTTTCATTTCATTAATTACACTTTCTAAATCTTCAACTTCTGTCATTATTGACATTTCTATTGAATTTCCTTCACTTTTTGAATTTATACTTCCACCACAAAAATCAAATTTATATATTGATATATTATTTGATGATAATTTTTCTATATTTATTAGAGATGAATTGTATCCATAACCATGTGAATATATTATTAAGGGAAATGGAGGGATTGAATTTGGAATATATGCTTCTCCATATATTTTTTTATTTTTTTTATTTTTACAATATATTATTTTTTTTGTAAAATTGTTTTCTTTATTATTTTCCATTATTTTAAAAATGTATATTTTATTATTAATTTTTCATTTTTTTAATTTATTATTTTGTTTTTTGTATATATTATAATTTTAAAAAATAGAGATTATTTTTAAATATATTTAAAGAGTTTTTATTAATTTTATCGATTGATTTATGTGAAACTGATATAGATAAATCATATAAAATAAATAATTTTAATTTTTTAAAATATAATAAGATAAAAGGATTATTGTTTAATAAGAAAAATATATTTCCTTTAAAATAATTATTATACTATAATCTTCATTTTATTAAAGAAAGAATTAAGATTTTTAAAGAAATTAATTATTTTTTAATATTTATATAATGATATTTTTTTTATATTTTTCATCACTTTATAGTACATGAAATATACGATTCAAGTCTTTAAAAATATATAATTTATATATATTTATATATTATTTTTAATTTTAAAAAAAATTTGATAAAAATTTATATAAAAATAAATTAAAAATAAAAACTCTTTATAAAATAAAAATATTAAATTATAAAAATAAATATTATTTACTTTTTATGATCAATTAATTCTTTTATTTTTTTCTTTATTTCTTGAATATTATATTTATTATTTTCATCTAAATTACCATTTAAGGATTCTAATTTCTCAGAAATTATATTAATATTTGATTCATCTTTAATTTTTTCATTTAAAATATTCAAAATTTGTTTTAACAATTCAATTTCTTTTGTATTTGAATTTTTTAAATTATCACACAACTTTTTTTCTATATCAATTAATAAATGTTCCTTTTGATATTTAAATTCTATTTCTCTAATTAAAGTTTCGTTATTACTTTTAATATTTTTAATTGAATTTTCATATTCTTCAATTAATTTCTCAAATTCTTTTATTTTTATTTTTTTTAAAAATCCTTTTAAATTATTATATATTTCTTCTAAATCATTTTCATTCATATCTATATTTCTTAACTTTTTATTAATTTCAGTTAATTCATCATTTTGATTTTTATATTTTGCTTTTATTTTATTAATTAATTTTGATAATTCTATTTTTTGCATCATAAAATAATCAAATTTTAAATCCATTATTTGTTGTTGTTGTATATGATTAATGATTTCTTCTTTAAATGTTATATCTTTAAAAGAAATATTATCATAATTTTTATATTTTTTTCTTTTTATATAAACTTTTTTTAAATCTTTAATTGGAGAATTTCCAGAATAAAAATTCCCAAGTAAAGAAGCACCAATACTAGTACATTCATCAATTAATATTGTTTTATATATTTTTAATTTTTGTTTTTCAATCATATTTAGAAGAATTGGAGTTCTCATTAAATCACCTGCAATTTCAACATAATCAATTTTAATTTCATTTTCTTTTGAATATTTAATCATTTGATTTAATGTATCTTCTATTGATTGGATTTGTTTTTTAATTAGTTTTTCAAATTTATCTTTTGGTATTTTAATTACTAAATCAATATCATTATAAAAGCAATCTACTTGAATTAGAGTTTCATCATTTACTGTTAAATTAATTCTTTTTTTTTGAATTTCAACTAATAATTTATATTTCATTTTATCACTTATTTCAATTTCTCCATTTTGTTTTTTAAATTCTTTTATACAATAATTAAATAATACTAAATCAAAATCTCTTCCCCCAATATGTGGAATATTTAATACATTCAAAACACAAAATTCATCATATTTAAATTCAGATAAAATAAATAAAGATTTTGAATAACCAATATCAATAAATAAAATAGTTTTTTTATTATCTTCATTTTTAAAAAAATCATAATAATTATTATATCCATAATACATTGTTATTGCTAATGATTCATCAAATATTTTTACATTCTTCATACCAATTGCTTCACATATTAATTTTAGTTCTTTTTTTTCATCATCATTATAAAAATCAGGTAAACTTAAACTTGTGATTGTATATTTATATTCTTCTTTTTCAAAAAAATATTCATTTATCATACTTAAATAATCTGCAATAATAAAATTACTTGTTATATTTATTATTTCTCCTTTTTCATTATAACATTTAAAATTAAAATTATTTTTTTCTTTTTCCTCTAAATACATAAAATTAAATTCCTTATCAAAATTTCGGTTGTTTTTATCAAAATTTAAGAATCTTGAAAAACTATTATATGAAGTATTTAAATTTTGACCTATTGATGTTTTACAATTATCTCCTATTAATCTGTGATTTGATGTGTAACAAATTAATGATGGAATCACTCTTGATTCATTATTCATTAATAATACTTTTGTTATAAATTGTCTATCTATTTTATGAGAAATTGAATATACTGTTTTTAGTGAACTAAAATTAATACCTAATGATATAATTTTATTTTCCATTTTTATTTATTTTTTAAATAATATATTTTTTATTGATTATTAGTTATTTTTTCTATTACATTAATAATAAATGTAAAGTGAATTTTTGAGTTTATAATTTTAATAATTTAGTTTTTTCCTTATTTATAATTGTATTAATTATATATATTATATTGTAATCTCAAAAAAAATAATTAATAATAATTATTGTTTATTTATCTTTTATTATAGTTTAATATCTTTTTTTTATATTATAATAAAATAAATTTAATCAATAAATAATTAAATTATAATTTTGAATTCAATAAAATAAAATTAAAAAATTCCATAATAAATACAAAATTTTGTTAATTCTATTATAATTTATCAATTCATTAATTAATTAATCATTAATTTATATTTTTTGTTTTTCCCTAAATAAAATAATTTAAATTAAAATATATACAATTATTTAATAAAAAGTTTAGAAAAATAAGAGAAAAAAATATATATTTTATCTAAAAATAATGAAAATAACTATATTATTTCTGAATAATTGAAAAAAAAAATAATAAAAAAATGGGAAATTCAAATTGAATATTATTGTATAAATCATTTTTTAATTGAAAATATATCAGTAAAATATAGATAATATAAAATATATAAAAAAGTAGAAAACAATTAAAATATTTGTAAAAAATGTTTAAATAAAAGTTAAAAAATTTTTAATAAAAACAAAAGCTAAAAGTATTAAAAAAGATGAAAACAAAATATATTATTTAATGATTTAATTATTTTTTTTTTATTTTATACATAAATTCAATATTAAATAACTTTTTAAATGCAAAATTTATATCTTTATTATAATTACAAAAAATCATAATATTTTCTCTAAATATTCCAATAATATTTTATTTATATTAAATTAAAATTTAAATAAATTAAATAAATCTAATCTTAACTACTCCATAACTTAATCAATTTATCACTTCCTCCTGAAGCAATAGTTCCATCATTTAATTCAATACATGAAAAAATATTACTATCATGTGCTTTTTCCTTTTCAAAAAATTTCATTAAATTTTCTTTTTCAAATTTATATTTTACAAGAGAATTATTCCAATTTTCATCTATAATAGAACATAAAAATTCACCATCAAAACATTTATAAATAGAATAAATATATTTAGAGCCAAGAATATTTTTAATAACTTGATGATTATTAATATTTATTAAATAAAAACCTTTAGAATTTGTTCCACCAACACATAATAAATTATCATTTAATAAACACATTGTTTGAAATCCAAAATCAGTTTCAATATCATTTATTTCTGAAATATTTGTATAATTATTTGCATTCCAAAATTTAATTGATTTATCACCAACTGATGAAGTAACAAATTGATTTTTATTTAATTTTTGAATATTACTATATGTAAATGATTTTTGAAAAGGAATATTTGTAATACAATTAAATTCATTATTTTCATTTAACTTCCAAATTTTCATTAAATTATCTTTTGATATTGAAATTAATTCATTTTTTCTTATTTCAATTACTTTTAAAACACAATCATTATGTCCTTTTAAAGTTTGTTCAATTTTATATTTATCATTTTCAATTAATTTTATTATTTTCATTGTCTTATCTGCGAAACAAGTTATTATTCTTCCATCTGATAATTCAGTAAAAGAATAAATCCAATCTGAATGTGGTTTAATTGATATTTGAAGTTCAAATGATTCTTTTTTATATATATTTAAATTACAATCATCTGAACATGATGCTAATCTTCCATCATTTAATTTTGATAAATGATTTATGTATCCTGTATGATTTTTTAGTGTTTTAAAATTTTTTTTTAAAGTATTTGGTTCTTTTTTTTTTGTCTTTTTTTCTTCTTTTTCTTTTTCTTTTTTTAATTTTAAAATATTTTCTTCATGATAATCTTCTAATATTTTTATTTTTCCTTTTAAATTTTCTATTTCTTTATTTTTATTTTGTAATTCTTCATATACGAAATTTATATTTTTTTTAATTGAAATATTTTCTTCTCTAATTAATTTAATTTCTTCAATTAATATATCTAAAATATCTCTATTTTCTTTTCGTTTTAAATTAAATATTATATTAGATGATAATTTTAATATTAAATTTTTATTATCTAATTCTATTTTAAATTCATTTTCATCTATTATTTTAATAATCATATTTATAATATCATTTACATTATTTACAGATTTAAATATTTCTTGTAGAAATTTATAATAAAAATTATTTTGATACGTATGATATGAATGAATAATATTTAAATTAAATGAATCTAATGATGGTTCAATCATTAATTTCCATTCATCATTATCATACTTAAATTGTTTTTCGATTTTATCTAGTGTGAAAAGATCTAATGATATATCCTCCATATCAATTGACATTTTTAAATAAATAATAATAATTTAAATAGATATTTTATAGTTTATTTTTTGTTTACTATATTTTAATAGTTATAAAAAAAAATTAATTTTCTTTTTATAATAATTTAACATCTTTCAAAAACAGTATATAAAGTTTCTGTATCAATTATTTTCTCATAAATAAAATTTTCTTTCAAATTTTTCCTAATTATAAAATCATTATTTTTAATATTATATAGAATTATATCTCTATAAAATTTTTTTGTAAAATCTTCTCCTTCTTTTTTTAAATATTCAATATATGAAATAGATTGATAATAACAAAAAATTCTTAAGCTATCCAAAATAATATTCATATTTTCATTTTGTTGAATATTATTTTTATTATTATTTTGTTCATTGAAATATATTAATTCCATTATTGAATAATAAATGAGGGGAATATATGACAAAAAAAATTTTATATATATTTTATTTGAAAAAAAATTACATATTTTAATATTTTTTATTGAATAATTATCATCAATTTCAAAAAAGTCTTTTATTAAAAATTGACATTTTTTAATAATATTATCTTTTATATAGTCAATATTATTTTTAATTATTTCAATTTTTTTTTTCTTTTCTGGAAAATTATTTTCAATAAATAAAATAATATTTTCAAATGAGAAATTTGATTTGATTATAATTTTTTCAATATATTTTTTACTATCACCAGATAAAAAATTATACAAAAAAAATTCTATAAGTAAATTTTTAGGATTTATAATATATAAAGATGTCATATATTGAATGAATAAATAATCATTTTGAAAATCATAACCAACAAAAAAGCCTTTTTTTAATATTTCAGTTAGGATTTTATTATTTTTTTCATCATTTTCATCATCTATAAACATTGATTTATATATTTTTTCAAAAACTGAATTTTTAATAATTTGTTGATTGCAATTATTAATTTGAGTTTTTTCATCATTATTTTCTTTATTTATATCATTTTTATTTTTAGAACCTAATTGAGTTAAAGATAAATATCTTTCAATTGAAATTGAATTTGTATCAATTCTAACTTTATCTTTTGCATAAATTATTTTATTTTCTTTTTCTTGAGAAAAAATAATATCATTATTATTTTTGGAATTTGAATTTTTTTCAATATCAAATCCTTTATATTCTCCAGTATAATAATTTTTAGATTTAATTTGTTGTTGTAAATGATATTCTAAATCGTTTTGAAAACATTCTAAAATAATATTTTCATTTAAAAAAAAAATTTGAGATTTATTTGCTACAACATTAACATCAATCATATTAGATGGACAATTAATACTTAAATAAGCAAAATAATTTCCATTTTTAATTAAAAACTTTAAATAAGTTTGATCAAATATTTTTTTAATTTGAGAATTTTTGACTAATCTATTATTAACAAATAAAATTAATTTTGATTTTCTAATATAAGCACTTGGTTTTGAATAATAACATTCATATTTAAAATCTTTAATTAAATTATTTAAATTAACACTTGCAATATTTTTATGTTCTCCATTAAAATTATTAAAAACATAAAGATCATCACTTAATTCTTGATTAAATAATTTAGAAGTTAATTTTTTCCTAATTTCTAAAGTACTTTCATTTAAATTATTATTAGTAATTAAAATTTTATTTAAATAATTTTGATTACAAATACTAAAAGAAATATCAATAAAATGAAAAGCCAATTTACTAACAACATTAATAATATCTTCAAATTCTAAATTTTTATTTTTTTCAAAACTACTTTTCCTAATTATATTATTAAAAAAGAGATTTTCTACTTTTACAACAGTACCAATATTACAAGACATACTTTTTATTGAATTTTTATCATCAATTTTTCCATTTTTAAATACCGCCATAAATCCAATATCAGAATCATATTTTCTTGTTATTATTGTTAATTTTGAAATATATGATAAAATACTAAGTGCCTCTCCTCTAAAACCAAATGTTCCTAAATTATTCATATCTTTATATGAATTTATTTTTGTTGATGAAAATCTTTGACATAAATTATTTAATGTTTCTTTATTTATTCCATTCCCATCATCTGTTATTTCAATTAAATCTAAACCATTGTTTAATAAAAGTATTGATATTTTTTTTGATTTTGCATCTATACTGTTTTCTATTAATTCTTTTATTATTGTTGATATGTGTGTGAATGTTTTGTTTGAATCTAATGTGTTTGTTATTTCTTCAGAAAGTTTTTTCATTTTTTTTTAACAAATTATTTTTTTTAATTTAAATTTATTATAATTTAATTTAATTTTAAAAATAAAAAAAATTCTTTATTTTTTAATCTGGTAAATCTATTATTTCTATTTGAATATTATTATTTTGACAAAATTTTTCTAAATTTGGAAATTTTGATTTTTCTATTAATCTAGAATAATGTTCTCTTCTTAAAAGAATATGAATAATTTCATCAGGAGATTTAATATCTTCTTCTTTAAACATTTTAATATCTTTTTCTAACTTAAAATCATAAAAATCAATTTCTTCTTCAGAAAAATTCATTTCATTTATAATTCTATCTAATTCTTTCTTTGGAAGAGGTAAAATATGAATAAATACTTTCATTTTAAATTCCCTTAATTCTTTCATAACATCATATAATTCAATACCTAATCCAATAAAATTATTAATATATCCATTATATGCACATATAATTCTATTTTTTATTTTTTCATCAATTAAATTATCACTTCTAATATCATTTATACAATTTTCAATTGTTTTTGGGGGAATTGGTAAATAATTTTTAACTATTTTATCATCTTTTTTAAAAATATCATTTAATTCTGCTTTTAAATAATTAAATTTCCTTTCAAGATGAAATTTACAATTTATTTTTTCAATTGCATAATAAAAACATGACCCATCTCCTAAAGTTAAAATTTCATAAAAATTTGGTAATTTAGGAGTAGAAAATAATACTATTATTCCTTTATTATCTTTTATTTTTTCTTTAATATTAATACCATATGAAGGATTCACTAAATTATATTTATTAAAATAATCTGGATAAATTACAAAATTGAAATAGTTAATCAATTTTTATAATCTTAATTAAAAAAATTAATTTTAAATTATGGATATATACAAAATTAATCATATTTTTCTTAATCAAAATAAAACTCAATTTTGTATATGTACTAATAAAGGAATAAATACATTTTCAGCTCAAACTTTTTCCCAATTAGATTCTTCAAACTCAAATGAAATAACATTAGGTGAAATTTCTAAAGCTAATTTATTATATGAATTAAATATAATTGTATTTGTTGGTTCTGAAAATAATGAAGAATATAATAATAAAAAATTAGTTTTTTATGATTTAGTTAATAAAAAAGAAATTTATTCTACTTTTTTTATATCTCCAATAATTGATATTAAATCTATTTTAAAATATGTTTTTGTAATAAGTAATAAAGAATTAATAGTATATTCTTATGCAAATTTAAATGAAATTAATCTTATTTCTTCAATTCCTTTTTTAAATGAAAAAAATTTTGGATGTGTAATTTGGAATAAAAAAGAAAATGATAATTTAAATGAAAAAATATATATAGCAATGTATGAAAAAAAAGAAAAAGATGTTTCAATAATTTCTTATTTTTCAAAAAATTATTTTTATAAACAACAATCAAAAACAATAAATTCTCCTTTTTCAAAAATTCAAAATATGTTTTATATTGAAGAATTAGACCAATTATTTTTAGTTGATGGAACAGGAAGTTATATTTCATCATTTGATATTGAAACAAATAAATTAATATATAATTTATATAGAGGAAAAAATCCAGGTGAAATAATTTCAATGTGTAAATTTAGTAAAAATCATTTAGCAGTAGTAAATAAAAATAAAACAATTCATATTTTTGATTTAAAAGATACAAATGGATATAATATTACAAATATTTTATATAAAATGATTTCTTCAATTATTTATTCTTCAATGAAAATTAGATTAAAAAATGTTTTTCAAGAATTTGAAAATAGTTTTTTTAATTTATATTATAATAAATATGGTTGTTTTATATATAATTTAGGAGATTCAAATCATATTTATGTTATTGGATATAATGGTGTTGGTTTAATTATCAAAGTTAATTTTCTTAAAAATAATTATGTTATTGGCAATCAAACAAGATTTTTTCAAAAAGATTCTTTAACAATGGGACACTCTGTTGATATTAATTCAAATGATATTGTAATTTCATCAATATATGAAAGTAAAATTAAAGAAACTAATAAATGGGATATTATATAAGTAAAAATTTTTTAAATAAATTCTAAATAAAGCAAAAATAATAATTTTAAATAAAAATTAATTTTTTAAAAATTTTAAAAAAATGTTAAAAAAATTAGATGAAGAAACAATATCACAAATATGTTCAAATATATCAATTCCATCAGTAACAGAAATAATAAAAGAATTAATGGATAATAGTTTAGATAGTAAAGCAGATACAATAAGATTAGAAATAGTAGAAGGTGGAATAAAACAAATAGTAATATGTGATAATGGTTGTGGGATTAGCGCTTCCAATTTTGATAAATTATGTAAAAGAGGAACTACAACAAAATTATATAATTTTGAAGATGTTTTTAAAATTAAATCTTTAGGTTTTAGAGGACAAGCTTTAAGTGCAATTTGTTTTCTTTGTGATATTATTTTAATAACAAAAACTAAAAATGATAATAATACTTATTTAGTTTCTTATAATAATAAAGGAGAAATTATAGAAAAAAAAATTTTAGATGATAAAAATAAAGATTTATTTTATATTCAAAGACAAATTTGGAATAATATTTCTGGGACTATTTTAATTATTAATAATATTTATAAAAATAATAAATTAAGAAGCCAAATTTTTGAAGGAAAACAAAATAAATATATAAATGAAATAACTGAATTAATGCAATCTTATACTATTATTAATACTAATATTAAAATTGATTTTTATTCTGAAATAAATGGAGAAAATAAAGGAATAATTTCTACTATTAAAAATGATAATACAATGATAAAAAGAATATCAATTGTTTTTGGTAAAAATTTTGCTGATAAATTATTAAATATTTCTTTTCAAAATGAGTTTATTAAAATTGAAGGTTATATATCAAAAGAAATTCAAAGTGGCTCAAAATATAATAAAACTAAAAGTGTAAAAATGTATTTTGTTAATGGAAGAAAAATTGATAATATTAAAAATTTTGATAAAATAGTTTTAAATACTTATAGAAAATATAATAAAGATTCAAATCCGACTAGAATTATTAGTTTGATTGTTCCAGAAGGACAATTTGATATTAATTTAGGTGAAAAAAAAAATGAAGTTATGTTTAAATATGAAAAAGAAATTTTGACTTTTTTTGAAGAAAATTTAGAAAAGTTTCATGAAGAGAAAATTAAATTATTTTCTTTGATAGATGTTAATAAAACTACTCCAAATAAAGATATTTCTGCATTTTTAAATAGGAAAATTATTAAAAGTATAAGAGAAGATGATGATAATATTGAAGAAAATTTTGAAAAATTAAATAGAAATGAATTTAAATCTAAAAAAATGGATAGAATAAATTCAGTTAAAAAAAGAGAAAATTATGAAAATAATTATGTTTCATATAATAATAATACTTACAATAATGGTAATAATAATTTAGATTACAATGATAATGATAATAATTTAGATTACAATGATAATGATAATAATTTAGATGACAATAATAATGAAAATAATTTAGATGACAATAATAATGAAAATAATTTAGATTATAATAGTGATAATGAGAATAATTTAGTTCATAATAATAATGAAAATAATTTAGATTATAATAATGATGATAATAATTGCAGTGATGATATTGAAATCTCTCCATTAATGAACAAAAAAGAAACAACTAAAAATAAATCTCAAGTAAAAACAACAGTTAAAAATCCAAAATTAGAATTATTAAAAAGATATTCAATTAGAAATAATAATCAAATAAATTTTGAAAAAGAGAATAATAATAAAAAAGAAAGTAAAAGTGAAGTTAAACCAATAAATAAAAAGCTTTTACTTTTATCAAAATTTTCAACTCCTACAAGAAGTAAAAACAGTACAACAATAAATCAATCATTAGAAAAAGATTTAAATTCTTCAATAAATTCATCTACAAATAATTTTAAAAATAATGATAATAATTT
>JAEEGL013747191.1_pt1 | contig 12462 bp, 17 predicted proteins | sample 9134231 | NCBI WGS metagenome assembly JAEEGL01 (sample SAMN16246548, study PRJNA631951) | gut metagenome | biome: gut microbiome; feature: rumen; material: fiber-attached | host: Bos | place: Iran: Karaj | collected 2018-10 | reverse complement strand
TGTGATAAGCGGGAAAATGATATTCACACGGTGATCCGGAAGAAACGCTTTGAGTTTTTCTCCCATGCCTGACAGGGAACCGGTCATCACCTCGGTAATAACGTCTCCCTCTTTACCGTCGCAGACGAAACCGCGGAACGGCACTTCCCTGTCGTCAGCAGATCTTACGAAATATTCCTTTAAAATCAAATGCAGCTTTTTCTCCTTGTAAGTACCGATCCCGTCCCTCAGATGAGGGTCGGAAAGAACGGAACTGCGCAAGTCCGAAAAAGCCGCAGCGTCAACCTGTACGTTTTTCAATTATTCGTCCTCAATACCGGCTTTTGAGCCACTCGAGAAGTTCGTCGATGTCTTTCTCGTCGAGTCCGCGGTCCTTATAAAGAGAATTAAGGACGGAAACGAACGAGGTGCGGTGATATCTTTCGATAAAGCTCTCGGTCACGGTCCGGACGTATTCCTCACGGTCGGCGACCGGAACGTAATAACGCTCTTTACCGTTTTTGAAAGAAATAATGAATCCGCGTTCCTCAAGTCTCACCAGAAAAGAAATAAGGGTCGGAGCCTTCCAACCTTTCTTATGGCCGATCTTCTGCATAAGATAAGAGGTCGTAAGGGGAGGTGTGCCTTCCCACACAGCGTCCATCACGTCAAACTCTGCGTCGGGAAGTCTTATTGAGTAATCGACGGGTCCCGCCTTTTCAAGAAGACCCGCAACGTATTCGTTTATGTTTTCGACGTTCATTATCAGTTCCCCGGTTTTTTCGGCAAATACGAAAATTGCCGTCAGTGCGTTCTATTATACATATGTCTAATAGGTTTGTCAATACCATTTTCCTATTTTTCCCGAGATTTCTCAAAATAATTCGGTCGGGGCGCATTTTTTTCGACTCAAGGCGCCGGACGGGGCGAAAACGTGTTGACTTTCGTCCCCGGGAAATATAAAATAAGAGCGGAAAAAAACGAAAGAAAGGCGGGAGCGGAAGTGAGGCTGCCGGATAACGGACGAAAGCGCGGAAACGCCGCGTTTTCGGTCTTCGATCATATATGTCTTCACCCCGGCGCGACGCGCGCAGACGCCGCCGCAGAGACGGGGCTCAGCGTCACCTCCGTCGGGACCGCCGTCGACCTTCTCATAGACGAGGGGCTCGTCTATGCATTCTCCGGGGAGTCGAGCGGAGGCAGACCTGCCGAAGCGCTCTTCCCTTCAAGGAGCTCCGTCGCTCTGTTTGACGTCAGGGAGAGGAACGCACGCGTTCTTATTCTTGATCTTTCCGGCAATATCTCTTTCTTTGAAGAACGGCCGGTCGGCTCCCGCGCCGACGTGACCGACGCGGTCAGGGATCTCGTCTGCCGCGCCGCGGATTCGCAGGCTTGCGGGGAGGACGGCCTCTTCGCCGCGGCGTTCGCCTCCGCCGTTTCCCGTCCCGTTGATCGGGACGCCGTTCTGTACGCAAGATCGCGGCTGTCGCCGCTTTTCGTCAGGTCCTTTGATCCCGATCTGCTTTCAGCCCGTGCCGCATCCTTCGAATTCCAGTTTGACGACGCCGTTTTCTGTTCGGTCAGCCGCGACGGCGCAGCCGCTTCGTACTTAAAAAAGAAGGACGGTGATATCAGCTTCGGTGATTTTTCCGAACTGATCTCTTCATACGGAACGGGATTCGACCGGACTTTCGCCGCGTGCCGAGACGAAAAGGAAGCCGGAGAGACGCTCGCAGACGCGCTGTTCAACACCCTCGCGATCGTTTCTCCCGATCTGCTTCTTTTCGAGATATCGGGAGGCGCATTCAGCGAAAAACTCGGGGATCGCGTCAGGCGAGCACTTTCCGGCAAACTGCCGCGCGTCCCGGAGATCAAAACGTTATTCAGGAACGAGGAGCGTCTGAGGTCCGAAATGCTCTCTCTTCTGAGGCGTTCGCCTTTTGAGAAGGAAGGAGGAAAACGATGAGACCGTATCCCGTTCTGCTCGCGCCTATAATGCGTCCCCTCCCGTGGGGAGGCGGCAGACTGAAAGAACTCCCCGGCGCGGACCGTCCTGACGGACCTGTCGGCGAGGCCTGGATCATGAGCTGCAGAGACGGCGCCGTCTCACGGATCGCAAACGGCCCTCTCGCGGGGGCGTGCCTCTCTGATTATCTCGACGCGTTTCCGGACGCGGCGGGCTCCGCTTGCACGGACGGCGTTTTTCCTCTCCTGATCAAGCTGATCGACGCCGCGGACAAGCTGTCGGTCCAGGTCCATCCGGACGACGGGTACGCCGCGAAAAACGAAAAAGAACAGGGAAAATGCGAAATATGGTACGTTATCGACGCCGTTCCCGGTTCCGTTATCATAGCGGGGCTTGCCGACGGAGCAAACGCGAAGAACGTTACCGAAAAAGAACCCGACGAGGGGCTTTTCAGAAAGATATATCCGGCACCGGGCGACGTGATATTCATTCCGCCGGGGCTGGTCCACTCGATCGGCGCGGGCATACTCATCTGCGAGATCCAGCAGAACTCCGACCTGACTTACAGGATCTTCGACTTCGGCAGAAAATGGGGTGGGGCGCCCCGTGAACTGCATTTGCAGAAAGCCGCCGACTGCATAGTAAATTACTCAAATGACGATATTGACCGTCTGCGCTTTTCAAAAGGCGGCAGGGACGATCCCTCCGTCCTCTGTTCGTGTGAAAAATTCACCGTGAAAAAGTATCGGGCGACGGAAAACGACCCGGCCGTTTTCAGAGTGAAAGACGACAGATTCGCCGCGCTAACGGCAGTCTCGGGAGACGCGGAGGCTGAGCTCGTTTCCGGGGAAACCGTCATACCGCTCACCTTCGGGGCGTGCGTGTTCCTTCCGGCAGGCTCGGGTGGCGTCACGGTCAGAGGAAAAGCCGAATTCCTCGTTTCCGAAATATAAAAAACACGGTCCCGCAAGGCGGGACCGCATTTCTTTTTCGGATACTTATTTGATCTCTACCGAGTGACCGACTCTTGCGGACTCGTAGATCGCGTCGAGGATCTTCATGAGCGCGACGCCGTCTTCAGCCGGCGCGCGGCACGGTTCGATACCGCGTACCGCGTTGACGAACCCGAAGATCTCGCGCTCGAACAGACCGTCGAACGAGAGAGCGGTCTCGCCCGCGGGTCTGACGTTGACGTACTGACCCGCCATGTCGGTGTAGATCTCGATATCGGGGTCGAGATTCACTCCGGCTTTCGTACCGAAGAGTTCGATATTGCCGACGTCCTTCTTGATATTCAGATTGAAGCTCGCTTCGACCGAAAGAGTCAGACCGGAATCGAATCTGACCATGGCGGACGCGAAATCCTCAACGGAAAATTCATAGCCGTCGCCTTCGGGTTTATCCCATGCGACTCCGCCGCCTTCAGCGCGGGAGCATCCGATATTGTCGTACGTGACGCCGAACGCCGAAACGGGTTTCGGATTACCGGCGAGATATCTCACGAGGTCGATGACGTGGACGCCGAGGTCGATCAGCGGACCGCCGCCGGAGAATTTTTTATCTCCGAACCAGCCGCCGGGACATCCGTCGCGTCTGAGGTACGTCGCCTTTGCGTAGTAAATGTCGCCGAGATCTCCGTTGTCGCGGAATTTCTTCACTATTTCGGCGTCGTTGCCGAAACGTCTGACGAATCCGACCTGAAGGAGCTTGCCTTCCTCTTTCGCGACCTTCGCCATCTCCTCCGCCTCGGCGGCGTTCATAGCCATCGGCTTTTCGCAGATAACGTTCGCCCCGCCGCGCAGTGCGGTGATCGTGCAATCCTTGTGCGCCGCGTTCCACGTGCAGACGCTGACGATATCGAGGTCTTCTTTCTCCATCATTTCACGGCAGTCCGTGTAGTAACGCGGAATGTCGTATTTTTTGATATATCTCTTTACCTTCTCCTCGTCGATATCGCATCCGGCGACGATCTCCACCTCGCCTCTTTCGCGCAGGATCTTGTATCCCGCCATGTGAAAATTGCTGATACCGCCGGTCCCGATGATACCTACTTTCAATTTTTCCATTTCCCGTTTCCTTTCTCGCTTAATTAGCTTTATTATGATATTTTTACGCGTTTCGGCGTTTTTTGCTGAACGTATTCCCTGATCTCTTCCATCCGGTCTTTTGAAGGCGGATCGGCCGAGAAACCGGCCTCCCTTCCGAACTTTGCGTATTTGACGGCTCCGAGATCGTGATACGGCTCGAGATCCACGCGAACGACCGAATCGAGTTCGTTCGCCAGTTCGGCGATCGCGTCAAAGTGGCGGTCGACGTCGTTGACGCCCGGTATAATCGGGCATCTGAGAACTATCTGCCTTCCCTCTTCGTTAAGCATGCGAAGATTCGAGAGAATGAGATCGCGGCCGACGCCTGTATATTTTATATGGTCGTCTTCGTTCGTAAGTTTGACGTCGTACAGAAATACGTCGACGAGCGGGGATATCTCTTTTATCACGTCCGCCGGAGCGTATCCGCTCGTTTCCATCGCGGTATTGAACCCGCGCTTTTTCGCGGCTTCGAGAAGCGCTCCTGAAAATTCGGGCTGAAGGAGCGGTTCGCCGCCGGAGAGAGTCATCCCTCCGCCGCTGTTTTCATAGTACGCGCGGTCGGATTCGACCGTCTTCATCACTTCTTCAACGGTATACTCCCGTCCCGCCTGCAGCAGCGCGCCTGCAGGACACGCTTCAACGCACGCGAAGCACCTGACGCAGTTCGTTCTGTCGAACATGTGGACGCCGTTTTCGGTGACGTGACATTCCTCAGGGCAGACGGAGCATCTGCCGCAGCCGATACACTTGGCCGGATTGTACTCGAGCTCGGGGATCGAACGCAGTCCCTCCGGGTTGTGGCACCACCTGCAGCGGAGCGGACATCCCTTCATAAAAACGGCAGTCCTTATGCCCGGGCCGTCGTGAAGAGAAAACCTCTGTATATTGAAAACAAGTCCTTTTATCATTTCCGTATCCCTCAAAAGGCGGCGCGGGACGGAGCCTGCCCGCCGCACTTCATTATATATCAATTCGTGTCCTTTTTCAACGAATTTCGGAAAAGTTTATAAAAAAGGTTGACACGCGTTTTTCGTTGTGATATACTCTGTAAAGTGTTTTGCTTTACAGGAGGCGGAAGACCGTTATGTTCGTGAAAAATATGAAGCTTCCGATCCTTCTCGACGTGTACGGAGCGCTCCTGACCGAGCGTCAGTACGAGCTGCTCGACCTGTACTACAACGAAGACCTTTCCCTCTCCGAGATCGCGGAAAACACAGGCCTTTCGCGGCAGGGCGTCAGGGATGCCGTAAAGAAAGCGGAAAGCGAACTTTCCGGGTTTGAAGAAAAACTCGGATTTGCAGAAAAGAAAGAAGAGATCGACAGACTCCTCAAAGAAGCGGAGCGTATCGTGAAAACGTTTCCCGAGGGAGAGTCCGCCGAACTGTTGGGTATCATCAGCGAATTATCGGCCGCAAACTGAGGTAGGCGCGTATGTTTTCAAATCTGTCCGAAAAACTGAATAACGCCTTCAAGCGGTTCCGCAACAAAGGAAAGCTTTCCGAGTCGGACGTCAGGGAGGGTATGCGGGAAGTCAAGCTCGCGCTTCTCGAAGCCGACGTCAGCTTCAAAGTCGTCAAGGAATTCGTAAAGAACGTGACGGAACGCGCCGTAGGCGCGGAGGTCCTCGAAAGCCTCCTTCCCGCTCAGCAGATAATCAAGATAGTCAACGAGGAACTCATCGCCCTGATGGGCTCTAAAAACGAGAAACTCGTTATTTCTCCGAAGCCGCCTACGGTCGTTATGATGGTCGGTCTTCAGGGATCGGGTAAAACGACTCACAGCGGAAAGCTCGCGCTCTTTCAAAAAAAGCAGGGCAAGAATCCCCTGCTGGTAGCGTGTGACGTTTACCGCCCCGCCGCGATCGATCAGTTGAAGGTCGTCGGCGAGAAGATAGGCGTTCCCGTCTTTGAGATGGGCAACGACGATCCGGTCAGGATCGCCTCGGAGGGCGTGAAGTACGCCGTCAAGAACGGGTACGACATGGTCTTCATCGATACCGCCGGACGGCTCCACGTCGACGAAGTCCTTATGAACGAACTCGAATCGATCAAAGCCGCGGTCGGGCCGACCGAGATCATCCTCGTCGTCGACGCGATGACCGGTCAGGACGCCGTCAACGTCGCGGAATCGTTCAACGAGAAACTCGATATCACCGGAGTCCTTCTCTCAAAACTCGACGGCGACACGAGAGGCGGCGCCGCGATCTCCGTCAGATACGTCACCGGAAAGCCGATCAAGTTCGTCGGCACGGGAGAAAAACTCGACGCGCTCGAGCCGTTCCATCCCGAGCGGATGGCGTCGAGGATCCTCGGAATGGGCGACGTTCTCTCGCTTATCGAAAAAGCGGAAGAGGCGTTCGACCAGAAACAGGCGGAAGAGATCGAGAGAAAACTCAGAGAGAACACCTTCACGCTTGACGACTTTCTCGAACAGTTCAGGCAGCTCAAAAAGATGGGATCGATGGAAGAGATCCTCGCGATGATCCCGGGTGCAAATACCGCTCAGCTCAAAAACGCTCAGATCGACGAGAACGCGATGGCGCACACCGAGGCGATCATCCTCTCGATGACGAAAAAAGAAAGAGAAAAGCCCGATATCATAAACGGCTCGCGAAAGAAGAGGATCGCCGCCGGGTCCGGCACGTCGGTCGAGGAGGTCAACAAACTTCTCCGCCAGTACGAGCAGATGAACAAGATGTTCCGCCAGATGACGGCGTCGGGCAAAAAAATAAAGAACAAAAAAGGCAGACTGAGGATGCCTTTCGGGTTCTGATCACAGTACGATCCCTCCCCGTCGGGAGGAATTAAATAAACAAAAAATAATTATTTTAAGGAGAAAAGAAAATGGCAGTAAAAATCAGACTCAAGAGAACGGGCAAAAAGAAGACCCCTTCCTACAGGATCGTCGTTGCGGATTCCAGATATCCGAGAGACGGCAGATTCATCGAACAGGTCGGATTTTACGATCCGATGACCGAACCCGCGACGATCAAGGTCGACCTTGAAAAGGTAGACAAGTGGATCGCCACCGGCGCACAGCCCACCGAGACTGTGAAAAGCCTCATCAACAAGAGCAAGGCCGCTGAGTAAGAGACCGATATGGACGAAACACGCACACAACAGATCGATTTCAGCCGGATCCTCTCCGATATGGTGAAGGCGATAGTCGATAATCCCGACGACGTACAGGTCGCCGAAGCGCGGGACGGCTCGAACGTCACGCTGACGCTTACCGTGTCGCCGTCGGATACCGGAATGATAATCGGACGTCACGGAAACATCGCCAACTCGCTGAGAACGGTGATGAGAGCCGCGGCGAAGATCACAGGCGACAAAGTCACCGTGGAGATCAAATAAAAAATGCTGAGAAGCGGCGCTTCTCAGCATTTTTCTTTTCAGCCGGAGCTTTTTTCGATTATCTTGAGATTTGCGGGTACGATGCCCGACGCCTCGTAGACGATCTCACTCACCTGAGCCGCCTGACCGGGGGTCAGCGGATCCGAATCGATAATAACGCTCGCCGTATCGCCGTTTATTACGGCGACGCAGTTTTTGAATCCGCGCGAGACTACGAGCGTTTCTATCTGCGCTTCCCTCTCGATGTCGAGCGCGATTCGGTTCATATCGTCCATCGCTTCCGCTTTCGCGTCCGCCGTCGCGTCCGCGCTTTGGCTGACGGAGAGCAGGACCTCCATCGCCTCGTCGCGCGCCTGTTTCCTGCCTAGCGAGACCGTAGCGAAATAGTCGTCGACGTCATCCGAGGCGACGGCGGCGTCCCTCTTTTCCGCGTCCTCGGGATCTTCAAGCGCCGTGAGATCGACGGCGAGTCCGGTCTTTTCGGCCTCCGCTTCATCGCCCGCCCCGCCGAAAAAGATCAGATTCACGGCGACCGCCGCGCCGATAAGCACGACGGCGCATACTGCCGCTATTATCTTTTTGTTCGGCTTTTTGATCGCCGCCGCCGTCTTTTGCAAAAGCGATCTCATTTTTTCCTTCGTTTCGGTCTTCATTTCTTCCCTCCCTGTAAAATTTGTTCAGCGGTTTCCGTCAGACAAATATATGAAAAAGCACGTTTTGTTATTACTCACGAGGAAACCCTGATCCTGTTCGAAGGGATCCCGAGCGCCGCTGACAGAAGCGTCGTTATCTTTTCCTTGACGTCGGCGCGGTCTCCGTTCGTACAGACGACGGCGACGCCCCTGACTCTCGGGCAGATCTCCGTAACGCGTACGGGCTCGCCCCCGTTTTCTCCCGCCACGATCAGGTATTCCCTCGTCCCCGCCCCCTCGCTCTCCTCAGTATTTGCCGCGTAAACGTACTCCGATCCGGATTCGAGCGTCAGGAGGACCGAAACGTCGGTTATCCCCGCGGAACAGCGGCACAGATCCTCGATCCTCTTCTCGAGAGTTTCGGTGTAGAAAGCGATCTTCTCAAGGCCGTCCTCTTCGGACGGCGCGCCGGCCGTTGACGCGGGTCTGTATGCGATGAGAAATACACCGAGCGCAGCGCCTGCGAGAATGATCAGCCATTTTTTCCCTTTAATAATTTCCAAAGGATTCTTCACGCCGCACCTCTCTTTCTTATTCGGAAAAAATGAATACGCCGCAGCCGAGCGAGCGGGATAGTTCGTCCTCTATCTCCCTGTCGCGGTACGAATCGAATCTGACGCCGCAGAATATCTGTATCTCCGTCAGAGTAAGGGAGTCGGACGTATCGTCGAACAAAACGCTGATCCGGACGTCGCCGCCGACGCCGTATTTTTCGTCGAGCGTATCTCTGACGTACGAGGCGATCGCCGCAGCCGTCTGTTCGAGGACCGCGCCGTCGTACGACTGAGCGTCGACGCTTTCCGGCGGGGTACCCGTCACGGGAAGGTCACCCGCGCGAGACAGAAATCCGGCGAGCGGAGAAACGGCAGTCAGGGCGACGAGGATCGCGCTCAGCGTTTTGACTCCGCGGCCGAAACGGGACGGAGAAAGCGCTGCGGCGACGGCCCCGACGGCACATACGATGATCAGATCTCTTACGTACTCCATCTCAACCGACCGACGAATTCATAAAAAGCGTGACTGCAAAAAGAAACAGGATCCCCGACGACGCGGCGAGTGCCGCGAACGAAGCAAGAGCGGCTTTCGCGCCGGATATAACAGAAGCTGCCGCCTCCGCTCCGGCGAATTCAGCCGCTCCCTTGCACAGCGAAAGCGAGATCAGTGAAACGGCGACTCTGACAAGGACGGGGACGATCAAGAGAAGGATCATCACGACCGCAGCCCCTCCCGCCGTCTTTTTTATCAGCGACAGACTCGCGCCGACGGTCGTGACGGCTTCTGACAATGCGCCTCCTACGATCGGGACTCCGCTTCCCACGGCCAGTTTGACCGCTTTTGCAGCAAGGGTGTCCGTACCCCGGGCGAGCGCCGTCTGGACTCCCATAACGAACGAAAACACAGCGGAGACGGAAGCGACGATCCACGTCAGCACCTTCCCCGCCGCCTTTGAAAACGTTCCCGCTCCGCCTCCCGTTCCGAGCGCCGCGACCGTCGTCAGTGCGAGAACGGCTGCGGAAAAAGGCAGAAGAAGATACGTGTTCGCGTTCTCCGTCAGCGTTACGAACAGCATCAGGGCGGAGGAATTCACGCTCATTTCGGTCACTCTGCCCGACGTGACGTAAAGCGCGCTCATTACGGGAGTCATAACGTTCATCAGCGAACAGAGGCGCGAGAGATACTCGGAAACCGTCGATACGAGCGACGCAGAAGCACGCGCAACTTCAAGCGCAATAAAGAGCGAAGTCAGACCGACCGGCGCGTGCGATATGCCGTCACGGGAACCGTCTGAAAACGCTGAGACGACCGACGACAGTATGATCAGCCCTAGAACGGACGCAAGCAGTTCAGCGCCGGACAAAAACGATTTTTTAAGCTCGTTGAGGATATAATTTCCCCAATATCGCGGGTCGAGCTTGTCCGATATCTCGGACGCTTTACCGGCGCCGTTTTCCGAAGCAAGGTAACCTGCGAGTTCGTCAGACGCCCCTTCGGGGAGAAAGCCCGCTGCCTCGGAAAGGTCGGGGTCGGATAAAGATGCAGACGTATCGCCGTCAAAGTCAAACCTGACCTGTTCGGCGCCGACGGGGACGGCGGAAATCACGGCGAGGACCAAAATGAGAATAATTATTCTTTTTTTCATTTTTTCAGCATCCCGAGAGCGATACCGACGAGTTCTCTTACGTACGGAAGCGACAGAAGGACGATCTCACACCTCCCGACGGTCCCGACCGCCCGGGCGAGCCCCTCTTCACCCGCCTCGCTGCAGATCCCGACCGATATCTCGGTGAGGATCGAAAAGCCTACCGCTTTAAGAAGAACGGGAACGTACCCGGAAGCGGTGCTTCCCGACGAGACCTCCCTGATAAAACCGGCTATCTGCTCCGCGCAGCCCACGGCGGCCGAGATCAGAACGACCCCTGCGCAAACCGAAACGGCGGCGGAAAGGTCACGGTATCTGTCTTTCAGAAACAGGCCCGCACAAACGGCGATGAGCGCGGCCCCGCACGTTTTCAAAAGTCCGCTCACAGCTCGAATATCTTTTTAATCGTTCCGAAAAGGTCGGAAACGCGGTCGACGATGAGAAACAGGACGATTATGATCCCTGCGACGGAAACGAGAGTCGCCATCTCCTCCCTGCCGGACCGTGACAGGATCTGGTGTACGACGGCGACGAGGAGTCCGACTCCGGCAACTTTCAAAACGACTGAAATATCCATCGGACGTTCCTTCCGGCTCAAAGAAAGCAAAGTATGATGAAAAGCGCAAAGATCAGAGGGGCGAATCTGTACGCGGTGAGATTGCGTTTCAACTCTTCCCTCTCACGCTCAAGTTCCGCCTCGATCTTCTCGCTGCAGTGATCGCACAGTTTCAGCTGATCGTCTTTATATCCGCCTCCGAGAGAACGCGAAAAATACGAGAGGATCGCCTCCGTCTCTTCCGATAAAGACGCCGTATGCGATCCGACGGCCCCGCATATGCCCGAATCGCGCAGGACGGCTGAGAATCCGCAGGATTCGAGCGCTTCGTTTTTGAATTCCGTGAAGATGCCGTCGACGGGAGTGAGAAAATGATCGATACTCGACCTCACGTGTGAGATCAGAGCGAGGATCGCCTCGGTATGGCTGATCCTTTTTCTTTTTTCGGAAATAAACGACATGGTGACGGTAAGCGAACACCCAAGGACGAGCGACGCTCCGGCTGCGAATGAAACGGTCAAGACGCCGCCTTCCCGACGACGTCGAGCAGGTAACCGGGCCCCGACGGATCGCGCCCGGAAAGGCCGACGAACAGATCGAACGCGCCGGCGGCGATCAGTTCGCCCGCCGCGGGAGATCTTTTTATCTCAGACAAAGACGGGCCGTGACAGGTCGCGATGACCGAAACGCCCGCTGACGACGCCCTCATTATTGCGTCAGCGTCGGAGCGCGTCGATATCTCGTCGCAGACGACGATCTCCGGGGAGAGCGTTCTCGTCGCGATCTCGATCCCTTTTTCTCTCGGATAGCCGGAGAGAAAATCGACGAGCGCCCCGCCGCATTCAAGTCCCGCGGACAACTCGTGCCGGGTATCGACGACGGCGATCCGCCGCGCTCCGTCTCCGGTCGAAAGAAGGCTGATAAGTTCGCGCAGGAGCGTCGTTTTCCCTATCCCGGGCTTTGAATGGATCAGGACGCCGTACGGGCGCGAAAGGCCCGATATCAGCCTGAAAACGCCGTCTGCGGCGCCGGAAACTCTATGTGGGATCCTGATATTAATGGAGGATACCGACGTGACCGCGTCGATCCGGTCGCCGCGCGTGACCGCCCTTCCGCAGACGCCCGCGCGTATCCCTCCCGCAGCGCAGATATATCCCTCTCTGATCGTCTCGGCGTGAGAGTACAGCGAGTTGCCCGTCAGCGAACGGACGACGTATTCCAGATCGTCGGGAGAGCATACCGATCCCGTCCTGAACTCTGTCCCGTCGACCGTCACGGTAAACGGACCGTTCGATCTCAGCCTTATCTCGCACAGACCGCCCGCGTGGAACGACAGCGTTCGGACGGCGGCGCACGACAGCTTCGGCGGAAGCATCGTCAGCGCCGCTCTTTCAAGCGCGCTTCTTCCCATCATGCATACCGCCTCCTTTCGTCCTTCTATTTATATTTTGGCGCGGGGGACGATATGACGCCTTGTCGGCGTCGCTCCTCGCGATCGATATTTATATAATCTGTACGAAATATTTTTTAAAAAAAGTATTGCAAAGGAGAGAATTATGTGATAGAATACTTTTGTTTGCGAAAAAGAACAGTCCTCTGCCTCGCTCAGCATGAATGTTCTGACACCAAAAGGAGGTTTTGAAAATGGGAAAAATCGACGCTTTTGTCAATGAGCAGCTCAAG
>JAEEGL013554463.1_pt1 | contig 12462 bp, 11 predicted proteins | sample 9134231 | NCBI WGS metagenome assembly JAEEGL01 (sample SAMN16246548, study PRJNA631951) | gut metagenome | biome: gut microbiome; feature: rumen; material: fiber-attached | host: Bos | place: Iran: Karaj | collected 2018-10 | reverse complement strand
TCCCGTACTTCGAGTTCGTATATGACGAGCACTGGGACCTCGGTCACGGCTGGAGCGGCGATATGCCCGGAACAAGATAAGGCTTAGTTATAGTGCTCAGCCAGATCAAAATAACCTGGCGAAGGCGCAAGCAATGGCAAGTAAACAAACATAAGACACTATCCTTAAAGGAAAGTAATATGAAAACAATGAAATCACTGGCCCTCATTCTGCTGAGCTGCTGTTGTGTAAGCATGGCTGTGGCGCAGATCAGGATGCCCCAGATTATTGCAGAGACAGAGAAAGCAAGAGTCGAGGTCGATAATGGCCAGGAGAAGCTGGCCATTATCATCGGCAGGAAGGCCGATAATGAAGTAAGCTCTAAAAAACAAGTGTGCATTAATTTGGCTTTAAGTGAAGATGCCTGGAATTCTTTGCTATCTCTTGTTCGTGCACCCTGGGGTGAAGATACCATTCAAATGATGGATGAACGTGGACATAAAGTTGTAATCCAGAAAGGCAAGATTAATGGGGAAGATGGTCTCCTTTTCCTGTCGGGATCTACTCATGTTGCGATTCCTAATCGGGATATCCTTTACCTACACGGTGTCTCGCACCGGCTACTCAAATAACGTTTTATTGACATCGGATAGTAACAATTACGACATTTGGCTTACATATAGACGTCAAACAATTTAATTCTTGTATTTGGAACCCGACCGGAAGCCATTAAGAGGTGCCCCCTGGTGAAGGAGTTCCAGAAATATCTGAATGAGTTTAATACAAAATCGTGAGAATCCATCTCACGTAATGATGTTTTAGGAGCATAGTACTGCTAGCAACTTATCACTCCCAATTAATTAGAGAGTTCACATAAAACAAATAATAATAAATAAAACACAACAATGATCAACGTTGGAATTATCGGATGCGGCTTCGTAGGCGGAGCCTTGAAAGATTGGTTAGAGCACAACAACCCGGAGTGCAAATTGTTCATCAGTGACCCTTATAAGGGCTACAACGATGACCTTAGCAACATCGACATCGCTTTCCTGCAGATTCACGTTCCCACCGAAGACGACGGAACCCAGGACCTGACGCTTATGAAAGAGTTAATCTCGAAGCTGCCCGATGTCCCCGTCTTTGTCCGCACCACCATTCTTCCCGGCACCAGCGAGATGCTGTCCAAAGAGACCGGACACCAGGTGTGCTATATGCCTGAATTCCTCACGGAGCGCACCTTTATCGAGGACTTCAAAAAACAGACAATGGTATTCACCGGCGCCCAGGATCTTCTTACTAAGATTTTCGTTGGCAAGAAGTTCACCGTCATGACCCCGCTGGAGGCCGAGCTTACCAAGTATATGCACAATGTCTTCGGCGCGTATAAGGTGACCTACTTCAACGCTTGCCGCGAGTATTGCGAGAAGATGGGGGCCGATTGGCGCAAAGTCCACACCGGCGTCCTCCTCTCCGGCTACATCAACGATACCCACACCTACGTTCCCGGTCCTGACGGCAAGTTCGGTTATGGTGGCAAGTGCTTCCCTAAGGACGTGAACGCCTTTGCCAAGATGACTGCCGGAACTCCCCTTGGAACCCTGCTGGAGCATCTCCATGAACTGAATGTCCATTTCCGTGGTTTTGAAGAGCATATTTAAACTACAATGATATCTGGCAGCACAGGTGGAACATTAGTTTGCAGTTCAATACTGCCTGCCAGAACAAATAAGCTATTTTCGGATTTTACGCACAACTATGGCCGCAGTACGCAAATAGCCCTTTCGCATAGTCATTCCGTCAGTCGCATATGGGCCGAAAAACGTTAAGCCAATTTACAACAATGCAGTAATAATAATTCGGGTCAAATAGCTTGTCCTTGATTTGTATAAATTAATATCTATATGAGGTTGTTATATAATTTTTTAACACTTCCAGCGTATTTGTTTTTTCTCTATTATAAGAGAAGAAATCATCTCATTCAGGAGGACTTTGATGCATGGGTAAATAGACATATAAAGAAGTCAAAGTCAAAGCATGGAGCCTTCGTTGAATTAATGTGTCGTTTACCAGAATATCGTACTATTTTGTACTATCGCTTGCCTTTTGCAGTTAGGCATTTTTTGAATCTATTCCTTAAAAGAACGGACTATAAGATATCCGTAGGAGAATTGTTGGGGGGGGCAATTATTATACATGGCTGGAATACAATCATAGTAGCAAACAAGGTTGGTAAAAATGTATTGATACACCATAATTGCACCATAGGATGGAATCACGGCGGCTGCCCTGTCATTGGAGATAATGTTAAGATTTACCCTGGGGCCGTAGTGGCAGGGCCGATATCAATAGGCAATAATGTAACCATTGGTGCCAACTGTGTTGTGCTTGAGGATGTACCTGATAATAGTTTGTGTTATGGAAATCCTTGCGTAATAAGAACGAAGGGATAAAAGCGTGAATCTGTCTATCTCGAAGGATAATTAGAGTGGAGTATGTTTCCTTATGTATGAACCTTAGTGGGATTATGATTTGAAACATCTTAGTAATCTTCGAGATATTTTATTAATCTTCTTATACAATTCTACTTTGATAAAGATACGTAATAACGGTAGTAATACTCAACAGGCTCTTTGGGTCGCTTTAGGGAGCATCGCTTCCTTTGGCGTAACCATGGTGACGTCTATGATATTAAGCCGATATTTTGATAAAAATGATTATGGTACTTATAAACAGGTAATGTATGTTTATCATACTCTTCTAACCGTTTTTACGTTGGGTCTCCCACAAGCTTTTGGCTATTACTTGCCAAGAGTGAAACGTGAGCAAGGCAGGGATGTTGTTGGTAAAATTACTTCCGTTTTCTTTTTGTTGGGAGCTGCTTTCTCTGGGCTTCTTTACTTTTCTGCATCATTTATTTCGTCTATCATGAATAATGATGCTCTTTCAGATGCAATTAGGATTTTTTCTCCCGTCCCATTTCTCCTTCTTCCCACGATGGGGTTGGAGAGTATTTATTCCACATACAGAAAGACATACATTTCTTCCATATATGTAGTCCTTTCCAGATGTTTTGTTGTTTTGTGCGTTGTTTTGCCAATTGTTCTTTTTGGGGGAAATTACAAAACTGCCTTAGCTGGTTTTGTGATAGCCTCCCTATTGAATTTCATTGTCGCATTATATTTGAAAAACCTTCCTTTTAGAAGGTTGAATCATGAAAAGAGCGATGTGTCATATAAGACCCTATTGAAGTTTTCTTTGCCTTTAATGTACGGCGGGATATGGGGAATGGTAATCAATTCTGCAGATCAGTTTTTTATTAGCCGATACTTTGGGACAGATGTTTTTGCTGAATTTTCAAATGGATCCATGGAACTACCTTTTGTCGGAATGATTGTAGGTGCCTGCACAACGGTTCTATACCCTCTCTTTTCTAGAATGAACAGTGAGAATATGAACCCTCAAACGTCAATTTTCCCGGTTTGGAAGTCAGTGTTCCAAAAAACAGCAATGGTTATATATCCGCTGGTGGTTTTTTGCTGGGTTTATGCTCGTGAATTAATGGTTGTTCTTTATGGCGCGCCATACGAGATTTCCGCAGGATACTTCCGGATAAAGTTAGTGGCAAACCTATTTACGCTTATAGCCTTTGCTCCGGTCGTATTGTCAATAGGAAAAACAAAATACTACGCCAATGTACATATGTATAGTGCTATTGGTGTTGTCTTATTGGAATGGATATGTGTTAACACAATTCCTAATCCTTATTTGATATCCATCATTTCAGTTGTATGTCACATTGCAAGGATCTTTGCGATGCTATTTCTTATTTCATCATATTTCAGTGTTCCTCTATGGGGATTATTCCCCCAAAAATTGATGATAAAGATTCTTCTGCCATCTGCTTTGATGCTTTTTGTGATAAAGTTATTAACTGTTCATATGTCCCCACTTTTGTCATTAGTTGTTGGGCTCTTGGCGTATTTGATTCTCTATCTCGTATATTCTTTTTTTGCTAAACTTGATTATATTTCATTATTAAAACCCGTATTAAAGAAATGAATGATTCTGTAAAATACCTCTTCCCTTTTTATAAGGAGTATCACAGACTCAATTATACGCGACAAGGTATTTCCTATTGGGATCTTTTCCGTAGGAAAATATTTGGAGGTAAAACGTATTGGAATATTCACCATCCATGCACAGTTCAGATGCCACAAAGGTTATTTATTGGGAAGTGCTCAAACGTTATGAGAGACTATAATTTTTTTCAATGCTCTGGCGGAATATTCATTGGGAATTATGTCGAATTCGCGACAAGAGTGTCATTATTATCCTCCAATCATGATTTATACGATCAACGCATTAGCCATCCGAAACCAATCAAGATAGGTGATTATAGTTGGCTCGGGATGCACTCTACTCTTTTAGCTGGTGTTGAGATTGGGCCCAGGACGATTGTGGCGAATGGCGCGGTTGTGACAAAAAGTTTTCCGGATGGGATGTGTGTGTTGGCGGGAGTTCCAGCAAAAGTTGTAAAAAAACTTGATTTGGATAAATTTAAACCATGGGAGTATAAATTTGAGTATTATGGCTTTATCCCCGCGAATGAATTCGAAAGCAATCCGCAGTTATATTTAGACAAATTCCTAGATAAAGATTATTTTTCGATAATCGATGGTAAAATAAGGTTAATAACAAAACATATGAATGAAGAATGAAAATTGTATATGTAACATGGCATAATTGGGAGTCAAAAAGGCAGGGTGGTTATCATAAATTCGCAGAGGCTGCGGCAAGAGCAGGACATGAGGTTGTTTTCTTTAGCTACCCCCGACCTTACTACATTCGTTTCAAACATAATGAACGATTAAATGGGAGAGTCTTGCGTTTGTTAAAAAAAGGCACAAAATATGACCTTGGGGGTGGCGCTTCGTTGACGAATTGTACGTGGCCGACACTTGATGTGCCGGGACCGATGCGACGTTTTTTACCTAAAAGAGTGGTGAAGGCATTGTCTCAAACTTCCCTAACGCCATTTGGAAAATTTTGTGAGCGTTTTCTTAAAGGGACGGACTGCTTTGTGCTTGAGTCTGTTGGGATAAGTCTCTATGACAAGTTGAAGGCGGAATTCCCTCATGCCAAGTTCGTATATCGGCCTTCCGATCCAGTGATGATTGATACGGCTCCATTGGAGGCGGTTGAACTGGAAAAGCACCTTCTCCTGAACTGTGATAAGGCGCTCATTGTTAATAAACTAGGTGTGGAATTGTACCGGAGGAACATTCCTGATTTTGATGAAAGAGTACGTTACGAAATTCTTTCGAATGGCGTTGATTCGTCGGCCTATAAGCTTCATTACGACTGCCCGGAGCAACTAAAGAAGAGCAATACTGCATTGTATATGGGGGCTTTGCCTCCCAATATGGGTGTCGCTTTCTATGTGGCAGAAAAGTTGCCGGACATCAATTTTATTCTTGTATGTCCGGAACCTCTCGGGGAGGAGGATGCAGCCAAGATATCATCGTTTAAAAACATAACCTATGTTCCGGGCGTCGCTCCTAAAGAAGTCCCCTCGTGGGTTACTAATGCGAATCTGATCATTGTCCCTTATCCGGACAACCGATACAGATTAAAGCCCTGGGGAATAACGGCGAAGTATTATCAAGCCATGGTTGCAGGGAAGCCCATCGTTGCATATCACGATACGGAAGAGTTAAGAGAATACGGAATCAGCGTTACATTTACAAAGGATGATTTCGCTTCTGCCATACGGGAGCACATCAAAGACGGTGTCATAAATTATGACTTTGATGGCAATAGTATGGACTGGAGTGTTAAGACCGGGCGGTTCCTCTCCGTGTTGGAATCTATCTGTGAGAAATAAGACTGACAAATAATGGACCGCGCAAGTGTAAAATATCCTACCAGCAACAATAATCGGCCTAAAGTGGGCTCCCGGAGTTTTTGGATGGCTTTTTGCTTAACGTTTCCCGTCTTGGCAAAAATCATCCTACCTTCATCTTTGGAGACCCTGCTGGAAATGCAATTCATAGGGGTGCCGGTCTTTCTGCCCAATCTGCTGTGCCTTCTATTCTTGCTTTATTCTGAAAAGAACCACGCCGATAAAGAGCTTAAAACCATTTTCTGGTTTCAGTTTCTTTTTATGTTGCTGGGCTTTTTCTTTAATGGGAAAAGTTCATTAGCGTTTCTCCTGGCCGGTAATTTCTATTATTATATTCTATTTCTGGGCCTTTACTGCCGTATTGGCCTATCAGAACGTTATTGGATCAATCGTTTCATGACGATTGCCTTACTCATTTTGGGCGCCGAGGTTTTTCTATTGGGATTGGGTATAGTAAAGGGTTTTGGAGCAGTTGTTGTTGCTGAGGACGCACAGGAATTCGGTGATTTCTTTAGAGTCTCAACGACTGCAGGAGCAGCAACGGGAACGGCGGTACATCTGTATTTGCTTACTGCCATCTGCGTAATGCTGTCGGAATCTGTGAAGTGGCGTTATTTTATTTTTGCCTATGGCCTGTCTGCAACGGTCCTGACAGTGTCCAGAGGTGGCGCCGCTGCTTTCCTCTTGTATTTTATGCTATGGCTATTCTTTAAGGTTAAAGATGGGAGGGGGAGCAGATTAAAGATTATTGTGGGTGCTGTCGCAGTTGTGGCTCTTCTTTATGGCGCAGGTGTCTTTAATCCTATTCTGGAGCGAGTTGAACTCAAGGGCCAGGACGGTACTATGCTTGAAAGTCGGGAAGACAGGGCTAGTACTGCGTTGTCGTATTATAATCAAGCAGAGTCCAAGTTATTGGGGCTGGGTATGACGAGTTTGTTCCGTTCGTCGGAGATTCGCCATATGGGATATGAGAATGTCGTCGCTCCGCATAATTCATATATCCAGACACTGTGTGAACAAGGCATAATAGGACTCTGTTTAATGATTCTGTTTTGGCTTGTGTTTATTATAAGAAACCGCCGTTCTCGACCGGTTATCATTACGATGCTTCCTATATTGTTGGTTCTATGGAATACGGAATCTGTCCCGGTCGTCCTTTCGGATTATCTCATTTCCCTTTCCATAATAGTGATGCTGGCGTTGGATAAGAAGCGGTACGAATACCTGCAAACCGTTTAGGATTCGAAGTATGAAGAGAATACTATACATTGCTCCGCATGATTTGAATAAGCGAACTGGCGGTTCTCTTGCGACGCTGGCATATTTGAATGCGCTTTTATCTTTGTATGGAGATATAGTGGATATTATGATGCCGGAAGAGGCAAACAACAACACGTTTCATAACGTTATACCGGTAAAGGCGCGTTCGCATGTAAAAGCTCTTCTGTCCGGAAGCCTTCATCGATACAGAGCCGCTGTAAGAGAACATCTCGCAGAGCATGCCGGTGATTATGGTGTATGTGTAATCAACGGCGGCCTTTATGCCGGAGACATGATGGATATGCTTCATGGATATGGCCTCAAGATCATGGTTATACACCATAATTTTGAAAGAGAATATGCGCTTGACAATAAAGGTCTGCTCACACTGTTTGGACGCACATCCTATTTTATCGTCAAGAACGAAATGCGTGCTTATTCGAGGGCGGATGTTAATTGTTTTCTTACGCAGGAAGATATGGTGCTTTTTAAAACGCATTATGGGGAATCCGCGGCTCGTTCATACCTTTTGGGTGTGTTTGAACCTCAGGATGTTGAGTTGCCTCGTTCAGAAAGTCACCGCAAAAAGAACATTGCCATTACCGGCAGTATGAATTCTGTGCAGACGATGTGTGGCATTTCGGATATCCACAATAACTATTATGATATCATAAGGGATTTATGTCCCGAATGGAATCTGATTATTGCTGGCCGTTCACCGCGTTCGGAGGTGTATGAATTACAAAGCGAAAATCCCCTTCACATTCAGGTTATTCCCAATCCTCCTGTCATGGACGATGTAGTAAGGAATGCATCTATCTTTTTATGCCCCACAAATGTAGGCGGGGGGCTTAAACTGCGTTTGATGGACGGCCTTCGCATGGGACTCCCTATTTTAGTCCACAAGGTATCTGCAAGGGGCTATGAGGCATTTGCGAATAAACCCTACTTCAAGGTTTATCACGATCGGGAGTCTTTTAAGAAAGGTTTAAGTGATATTTTGGTTTACTGTTCGGAAAACCATGATGGCGCACTCATTCAAGATGACTACCTAATGAATTTCAGTTTCGGCGCTGGTTGTAGAAAAATGAGTGAAGCAATGGCGATAATCGGCGAGGACTAATAACTTTACCTCTACAGGGAAACGATGAAACTTCTCCATATTTGCAATGACTTCTGCGGAAGTAAGGTTCATGCGAATTTGTATGCGGAACTTGACAAGCATGGTTTGCAGCAAACGATATATACTTATTTCTGCGACGCTTCGCTTGAAGGGGAAAACAAGTTTGAGGCTAAAAACACGACGTTCTTGTACCGTCGTATTTTGAATAAGCTTCACAGGTTGCTATTTCATAAGAAGGTACATGACGTGTATTCCGATTTGAAGAGTATATTATCGGCCGATATCTCCTCTTATGACCTGATACACGCCACGACACTGTTCAGTGATGGCGCTTTGGCTTTGCGTCTTTATAAAGAGTATCGCATTCCCTTCGTTGTAACAGTTCGTGGTACGGACGTCAACGAGTTTCTGGGATATGCGCCGCATACCTGGTTGACGGGTCTTGAGGTGTTGAAGGAGGCACGGAGAATAATATTCATCTCGAAAGCGCTTGAGAATAAATTCTGCCGGCATCCTTTAATAAAGCGGTACTTGAATAGGATACAAAACAAGTTTGTCATCCAACCGAATGGGGTTGATTCTTTTTGGTTGGATCACCTCAAAGAAGAGCCCGCATTAGAGAACCGTCATGTGATATATGTGGGACGGTTTGACCGTAACAAGAACGTGCTGAAACTATGCAATTCGATACTTGAATTGCGGGATGTGTTCCCGGATATTCAACTACATCTGGTCGGTGGCGGTGGCTCGAAGGAGAGTGCAGTGCTGAGAATGGTCCATCAGTATCCCGATACCATCACTTATCACGGTAAGATTAGTGACAAGGCTGTTCTTAAGGATGTGTATTCAAAGTCTAGTGTTTTCGCCATGCCTTCTTATCACGAAACCTTTGGACTTGTCTATATGGAAGCTCTCTCACAACACTTGGCGCTGGTTTATACTAAAAACCAAGGCGTGGATGGGATGCTTGACAAGAGAGTCGGAGAGTCTGTGAAAGCCTCCTCAAAGGCCGATATAAAAAGGGCGTTGAGGAAGATTTTCTTGCATCGGAGTGATTATCTCGCGAAGGAAGTGGTTGATTTCGGTCAGTTCAGTTGGGAAGCGATCGCATCTCGCTATGTGAATATTTATGATGGTATCCTGGCTGAATCCGGGAAGTAAATACAGGGAGCTATGAGTGTTGAATTATCTGTTGTTTGCCCTATCTATAACGAAGAAAAGTATATCGCCCAATTTCTCGACTCCGTTCTTCTGCAGGATTACCCCAAAGAGAATCTGGAGATTCTGCTGGTAGATGGTATGAGCAAAGACCGCACGAGAGATATTGTGGCGGGATATGCAGCAAAATACCCTTTTATCAAGTTACTTGATAATCCGGATAGGATAGTTCCATACGCGATGAATCGGGGTATTGACGCCTCTAGTGGCGCCATTATCATGCGTTTGGATGCTCATGCGTCATATCAGCCGAACTATTTCTCTGTGTTGGTTAATGGGCTAAAGCGACTTCACGCCGATAATGTGGGGACTGTCTGCAAAACGGATGTGCTTAATAAGACTCCTAAGACATTAGCAATCCGTGAGGTTCTGGGGAACATATTCGGGGTGGGTAATTCTACATTCCGTACAGGAATTGATCACGAACAGGAGGTCGAGACGGTCCCGTTCGGATGTTGGCCCAGAGAGGTTTTCGAGAAATACGGAAGGTACAATGTGCGCCTGGTGCGCAATCAAGACATAGAATTGAACAAGCGCATTCTGCGAGGGGGTGGGAAAATATATATTCTTCCTGATACGTATTGTACTTACCTTGCCCGTGAGACCTGGCATGCTCTTGCAAAAAACAACTATGGGAATGGTAAGTGGAATATTCTGACGGTGTACTACACGAAGACATTTTCCTCTCTGTCCCTGAGGCATTTCATCCCCTTGCTGTTTATCCTGTCCTTGATTATCCCTCCGATTCTGGCACTGGTTTGGACCCCATTTGTGTGGTTGTCTGTTTTGTCTGTAATAGCCTATGTGGGGTTGATTTCGGCGGTCAGCATGAAGTTGTCTATTCAAAAGCATTTGAATTTCATCTGCCTTTTTATTTCGTTCCTCGTTCTCCATATTTCGTATGGGTGGGGAAGCCTTATGGGACTCTTGAAGTTACCTTTTACTAAGCGATAATAAGTTTATGAAAGGGTTTTCATTATTGACTCTCGCATTTTTCATTACGTCTTGTTCCGTGGTGACTCTATTCCCCGGAAGGCGTGAGGATGTGTCTCCGTACGCATTTGGACTGGGACAAGCCAGGACGGGAGTAGAAAGGTATGAGGCGCTGCTGAAAGCACATAAGGCCGCACAGGAATTAGGCGTAAATGTGGACTATACCGGCATTGACACCATCAGGCTGGAAATTCCGCGTAATCCCACAAGAATCCCTTTAACTGCGTACAATGATTTCAACGGGTGTGTATTTGTCATAAATAATACATCGAAGGTCACATATCTTTTTGAGAAGGTGGCGGAAGGAACCCCGGTTGCGGTTGACAAACGATTGATAGACTCAGGCATCTTTCGTTCGGTGGAGTCTCTCAAAGACGGTAATATTCTGTTGGTTGTAGAGGATGATAACCCCTGGGTGGCAAATCGGAAAGGGTATTCGTATGGGCATAAACGCAAAGACATTCTGCTTATTCGGAATGGCCGGGCCGTGAATACGGCTGCGATGCCATACAATAACGAGTATTCGGCCCCTAAATGCTCGTTTATCCGGTTGGACGATGAGCCGTTGGTGATAAAGAATCTGACTGTGGAACGGGCTCCTGGCTGCACATATGTAACTAACATTTCTTTGATTAGTGGCGTTAACGACGTGAGAGTATCCAACGTGAAGGTCCATACGCCGGCAAACACGCTCAAGGATGACCGGGGTTTCTTAATCAGGTCTTGCACAAATGTGTCACTGGACCATGTACGGATAGAGGGCACTTATTCGCAGGTGAATCATTCTGGATATGGCGTTTATTTGGACAATATCTGGAAATTCAAGGCTTCTAACATGTATGGCAAGGCCAACTGGGGAATCTTTGGCAACAACAATATCAATGTTGCAGTCATAAAAGATTCGCAGATCAATCGTTTTGATATACATTGTTATGGTCGGGATATCTCGTTCGAAAATGTGAGTTTCTTCGATCTTTACAATCAGTTCTCTTCTGTCTATGGGACTATCCGTTTCGATGGGTGTGTTTTCACGGACTTTGTTCCTGTGCTGAATGGTGGCTCGTACAATGCATATGTCGGCCATGAGATAGTTTTTAAGGACTGTGTTTTCAACGTCACGCCTAAGAATAACCAGGTGATTCGTTTTGGGAACCTGAACGATGAGGTTAATGAAAGGAAAGAACTGACAGAGAAGTGCCTCCCTAATGTTACCATTAAGAACCTGAGGGTTAATCTGACAGGTGGCGCCGATACTTTCTACCTGTTTTATGGCAAACAGGCAAGCAAGAATGCCAAGGCGGTAGGCTATCTGTCCAGCATCGACATTGACGGGTTAACCATAATGTCTGACGATGGGATGCCGGTTAAGTCGATGTCTCTGAGTAATGTCAAACTAAAGACAAGAAAAGACGTGGATTGTCAAATTAAGGATGTGGTCGTAATTCGTAAAGGCGCCCTTACAAAGTCTGCACAGAGTGAAAAGGTGCTGCTTAAGACGAATCTTCCTCTTAAGGGAGGAAAGGTGACGATGAAGAATGTCAAAAACTTGAAATTGAACTGATACTGAAATGGGGCTAATATTGCGCATTTATAAGTGGCGTCATCCTGGTGTTGCGGAGGACCGGATTCCGGCCAAACCATTGCATAAAAACGAGGAGAAAAACCTTGAAACAGTTGAACAATAATATTGATGCCTTCTTGGTTCTGGTGCGTGCAGGGCTTTGGGAAAAAGAAGTCCAGCTCTCGCATTTAGGGAGTGTAGATTACACGGAGATTTATCGTTTAGCGAGTGAGCAGACGGTGGTCGGCCTTGTTGCTGCGGGCCTGGAACACGTTACAGATTGTAAAGTGCCGCAGGATGTTGCGTTGCGTTTTGCGGGATATACTATGCAACTGGAGCATCGCAACTTGTCGATGAACCAATTTATCGGAGAGCTGATGCAGCGAATGAACCACTCCGGTGTAGATGCGTTGTTGGTTAAGG
>JAEEGL013210786.1_pt1 | contig 12462 bp, 10 predicted proteins | sample 9134231 | NCBI WGS metagenome assembly JAEEGL01 (sample SAMN16246548, study PRJNA631951) | gut metagenome | biome: gut microbiome; feature: rumen; material: fiber-attached | host: Bos | place: Iran: Karaj | collected 2018-10 | reverse complement strand
GTGCAGGGTGAAGGTGAGGTGGAAGGCGTAGGTGAGGCCGACCCAGAAGAGGGCGATGGGGGCGTAGGGGCGGGCGGCGGGCCAGCAGGCGCGGAGGATCAGCCAGATCAGGACGACGAGCAGGGTGTAGAAGGGGAAGAAATAGGGCGCAAGGGTCACCCAGACGTTGGTCTTGGTGACGCGGACGCTGCCGCCGGACGATGTGACCCGGAGGTGGGAGGGGCGGCCGCCGAATAGCATCGTCCAGAGGGCGTGGGTGAGCTCGTGGCCGAGCACGTAGGTCCGGGTGAGCCGGGGCAGGAGCAGCCAGACGAGGAACCAGATCACGACGCCGGCGGCGGTGGCGGATACGTGGAGCCACGGCAGGCGCGCGGGGGCCTCGGCTAGGACCCGCACGACACGGAGAAACGTCAGAGTGGCGGCCGCGCAGAGGGGCAGAAGGAGGAGGCCGATGAGGAATTTCGTCTTTTTCCAGCGGCCGGGCATGGGCGGCTAGTGGAGGAAGTGCCGGCAGTGCGTGAAGACCATGGCGATTCCGTGCTGGTTGCAGGCGTCGATGCACTCGGCGTCGCGCTTGGAGCCGCCCGGGGCGACGATGTGGCGGATGCCGGCGGCGGCGGCGGCCTCGATGTTGTCGGCGAACGGGAAGAAGGCGTCGGAGATGAGGACGGTGCGGGCGGCCGCGTCGTCGGGGGCGATGCCTAGGCGGATGCGGTTTTCCTCGGCCTTGGGTAGGGCGAGCTTGCGCATGGCGTCTACGCGGTTGGGCTGCCCGGCCCCCATGCCGAGGATGGAGGCGTGGCGCAGGTCGGGCGTGGCAAGGGCCAGCAGTATGGCGTTGGACTTGAGGTGGGCGCACATGCGGATGCCGAAACGGGCGGCGGGACGCAGGGCGTCGGGGAAGGGGGAGGTGGTGACGAGGTCCCACTGCTCCGGGGCGTCGGCGTCGGCGGTCTGCCAGAGCGTCGCGCCGTTGATGCGGCGGGAGAGAAGCCGAGGGGCGGGGGCGGAGAGCGGTGCGTCGAGGGATACGAGCCGGATCTGCGCGGACTTGGCGCAGAGGAACTCAAGGGCGTCGGGTTCGAAGGCGGGGGCGACAAGGGCTTCGACGAAGCGGCCTTTGAGGACTTCGGCGGTGGCGAGGTCGACGGGGCGGGAGAGGGCGATGACGGAACCGTAGGCGGAGACGATATCGCCTTCCCAGGCGGCGGCGAGGGCTTCGGAGAGGGTGGGGGCGGTTGCGGCGCCGCACGGGTTGTTGTGCTTGATCACGACGGCGGCGGGGGCGTCCCAGAGCTCGCGGACGGTTTCAAGGGCGGCATCGGCGTCCACGTAGTTGTTGTAGGACATCTCCTTGCCGTGGAGGACGCGGGCGGTGGCGAGGTTGGCGAGCGGCGGAGGGGGGGCGTCCGGGACGAAAACGGCCTGTTGGTGGGGGTTTTCGCCGTAGCGGAGGGGCGCGCCGGCGGGGAGGCTGACGGTGGCGGAGGCGCCCGTGGCGGCTGGAGCCGGCGCGGCGTCGGCGAACCAGGCGGCGATGGCGGCGTCATAGGCGGAGATGCGGGCGAAGACCTTGCGGGCCAGGCCGCGCCGGAAGTCGGGCGAGACCGGAGCGGGCCCGGCGAGGGCGTCAAGGACGGCGGAATAGTCGGCCGGGTCGCAGACGGGGAGGACCGCGTCGGAATTCTTGGCGGCCGCGCGGAGGAGGGTGGGGCCGCCAATGTCGATCTGCTCGATGCACGGGTCCGTCTCGAAGGGGTAGAGGTTGACGCAGACGAGGTCGATGGGGGGATACTGCTTGGCGTCGCAGATGGCGTCGTCGTCGGGGTTGCCGCGGCGGCGGAGAATGCCGGCATGGACCTTGGGATGAAGGGTCTTGACGCGGCCGCCGAGGATTTCAGGCTCGCCGGTGAAATCCGAGACGTCGGTGACGGCGAGTCCGGCCTCGCGGAGGGCGCGGGCGGTGCCGCCGGTGGAAAGGAGGACATAGCCGAGATTGGCGAGGCCGCGGGCGAAGGGGACGAGCCCCGTCTTGTCGGAGACGGAAAGAAGTGCGTATTTCATGGGTGTGCTCATAGGTGCGGGGAGAATAGCCATCGACAGGCCGGGGGGCGAGAAAAAAAGGCCGAGGAAACGCTCTGCGAAGGCTGAAAGCCACGAAAAGAGCGTTCCATTGGATGGAAACGTGTTTTTCACGCGATTTTGATAAAAGCATCGACGGAGAACGACTGAAGCCGACAGAATCGGCATTGTCATGCGTTAGTTTTGCACCTGCTCACTGGCTTCTTGATTATCGGATAGCTGCTGTTTTACGGTAGTTGCAAAGCCTTCTTGTGAGTTTTGCATTCATTCCTCAGGACGGTTTTGCGATGGAGGGGAGCTCTGCGGCGAGGAGGCGGTGGAGGGCGCGCTGGCTGGGGTAGCCGCGGAGGAGGTCGGCGACGGTGGAGCGGGCCTGACGGATGGCGGCGAGGGTTTCGGCATCGTCGGTGTCAGGCAGGGGCTTGTCGGGGAGAATCCACGACATCGTCCAGCTGGCGCTGGTTTTCTCGAATTGGAGGTAGTCGAGGAAGCGCTCGGCGAGCTTGCGGTAGCGGCTGGCGGAGGAGTAGCCGACGGCGGGACAGTACTGTGCGAGCCAGCCCTTCAGGCCACGGCCGCGGCCGCCGAGCTGTCCGTCGGTTGCGCGGACACGGCGGGCGTCGAGGGTGTGCGTAAGGGCCAGGAGCATGGCCCCGAGTTCGAGGGCTTGGGTGAGAGTTTTCTTGCGCTTGGTTTTGAACCGGGCGGTGACCTGGGCGGGGGTAGGGAGGCCGGCGGCGGTCATTTTCTCGGTCATTTCGCGCATTTTGGAGCGCTCGATGCCTCGCTCGATGAGGGTCTTGGCAATGAGGAAGGGAGCGGAGATGGTGACGACACCGGCAAAGACGATTTTCTCGGCGAGGGCCCCGAAAAGATCACCGCCTCCCGTGTGCTCGTGGCGGAAGAAAGGTTCGCCCCGGGGCGGGCCGTGGAGCGCGTGGTGGCGGCGGGGAAAATAGGGTTTGTGGCGCATGGGGGACCTCCGAAAGGAATAATGCCGGGAAGCAGGATGGGGAGCAAGAGGAAAATGAAATAATAAACCAAATATACCGTAAAACAGCAGCAAATCATTGATGATAAGGGGGGCAGAAGAGGGAAATGGACGTCAGGGGAGGGTTTCGACGAGCATGGGGTAGTGGCCGGTCCAGTCGAGCATGCGGCCGGGGTGCAGGTCGTAGTCGGAGACGCGGAAGAGGAGGAAGGGGCCGAGGGGGCGTTCTTCGATGGTGCCGCCGAGGCGGGCGAGGACCTGGCGGGTGGTCAGTTCGTAGGCGTTTTCCACAAGGACGCCGATAGGGGCGCCGTCCAGCAGGCGGCCGATGTATTCGTCGCAGAAATGCTCGGGCACGCCCGACGGGAGGGCCTGGGGAAAGGTGTTCGGATCCAGGCCGACAAGCTGTTTTTCGTCGATGCCTTGTGTTGCCCAGAGGCGTGAGACCACCCAGCGCGGGGCGGCCAGCCAGGCGGTCGAGGCCCACCACTCCTCATCGGTGCCTAGGTCGATGAGGGCGAGATCGGCGCCTTCCATGGGGTCGGTGGCGGCGTCGAGGTGGGACTCGTCCTCGTCTTCGGGCGCGAACAGCAGGATTTCCGCCACGCCCCAGCGCCAGTCGGGCCAGCGGGCGCCGATGGGCCGTCTGGGGCGCAAGGTGATGCGCACGGCCTCGGTCTCTACGTCGTCGCAGAGGTAGAAGAGGGGACTGTTGCCTGCGCAGGGGTAGATGCGGCGGACCGACCAATCCATGGGCAGGAACGGTTCGCCATCCGAGCCGCAGAGTGTCCATTCGCCGTCGTGCAGCAGTTCGACGCTGAACTGTCCCACGCGCCCATGCAGGTACCCGGGGACGATGGCGTTGAAGTCGAAGCGGATGGCGGACAGCCGGGTGGGCTGTCGGAGGCGGATGACGAAGGAGAGGTTTTTGATGTCGTTCCAGTTGTCCTGTGGAACGAGCATGGTGTTTTCGAGGCGGTCCCAGAGGGTTTCTTTCATGGAGACATCGGCGGCGGGCGGTAGGGCGTGGGCCACGAGATCGTCGGACTCGACGGCGGCGATGGCCTCGGGCGGCAGTTCGACGCCCGGCGCGCGGTGGGGCCCCGTGACGACCAGGATGCCAGTGTTGTCCATAATGCCGGGAATCTTGAACCGCTCAAAGAACAGATCGACGCCCCGCCATCCGCTCAGGTAGCCGGCGTGGTCCGCGATTTCCGTACGAAGCTGGATGGGGGCATAGATCGAATGGACGCCGTCGCAGACCGCCAGCTGCTCGGCCGAATGGAAGTTCAGGGGATAATGCTGGAGCGGGGCGAGCAGTGCGTCCAGGTCGAACTGCCGTGCCATCTCAAGTCGGTCTGTCCAGGTTTTTGTCTGTTCCTCATGTTCGATGGCCTGCTTGACCAGGGAATGGCCCACCCAGCAGGCCTCCGCGGCTACGAGCAGGGTCGCGACGCTCGTCCAGAATGTCTGCCGCCGGCGTTGCCAGGCCGTGCGGATGGTGCCGCCGCCCGCCGCCAGGCCGCCCAGGACGGACAGGCCCGCCGCCAGCGGAATCAGATAGCGCGAGGTGTTTACCTGCGGGAAGCCCATGAAGAAATAGAAGCCCGCGAACATCACGCAGTAGAGCAGCAATCCGGCCCCGCCGAACCGTTTTTCAGCCGATTTCTCGCGCCATCCGGCCGCCACCCGCCATGCACCGGCGATCGCCAGGGCGATCACCGCCACGGCCATGGCCATGGCCAGGACGCTCCAGATGCCCTCCGTCTGATAGGCCACGAATCGGTCCCAGGCATGGAAGAGGCTCTGACGGAGGCTGGCCTTGCGTCCGATGTTCGCCACGCCGAAAATGTCCCCTCCGCCATGCCGCACCAGATGCAGCCAGAAGGGCAGGCCGCCCAGCAGTGCGCCTCCCAGCGCGGCGATGAGGCCCTTCCAGCAGCGCCAGAAGCGGCCTTTCATGCCCACCAGCATCATCAGCGCCGCCGTCACGAGCGCGGGGGCCGTGATCCAGTTGTTCCAGATGCCCAGCCCGCCCAGCACGCCGACCCAGAACAGTTCCCGTGCGCGTACCGGCCGGCCTTCCCACCATCGGGCGGCCCAGCAGGTGCCCAGCCACATCGTCAGGGTGATCAGGCAGAGGGCGACCATGTAGCCGCCGCGCGGGGCGATCTGGAAATCGAACCAGGTGGCCCCGCCCAGGGTCCCCAGCAGCAGCGCCCAGAATCCGGCCCGCTCGCCGCCGACCGCCCGGCCCCAGCGCCACAGGGCCCAAAGGGCCAGGATGGACACCAGCGCGGGCCCCATTCGGACCGCGAACCCATTCGCCCCCAGAATGCGCACCAGCACCGCGCTTACGCCCGGCTCGAGGCTGCCCATGTAATTCTGCCCGTAGAAGAAGACCGGCCAATCCGCCCCTTCGGCCATGTGCTTGGCCATCAGCGCGACCACCGTCGAATCCGAGTCCGAGATGGGCGGAGCCACCAAGGCTGCCAGAACGCGAAGCACCACCGCCGCGGCCAGCACGATTTTGCCAGCCTGACGCCAGTCATGTAGTTTCGTCGATAGAAACTGCTTGCTGTGCTTGAGGACCCTTTTCACACTCATTTCCGAACCGCTGATGCCGCGCCAGATCCCATCTGCGCGCGAACAACCTTTATTTTTTCCGTTTTTTGGGACGTGGCAAGAAAAAAGTTCGGCGAGGGTGAAAAACAAAGGCGAAATCGCGTTTGGGCCATTTCCCGGGATGGCCGACGATGCGCGGGCGGCGGTTAGTTATTTTATAGAAACTTCATCTTGCATGAGGGCGGAAACAAGGACGGTTGGGTGCGATAATTTTTTGTGGAAAAGCTCTCTGCTGCGGCATGGCGCGAGTGATTCAGCGTGGATAACGTGATGTGAAGGGCGCGTTCTCCCCCCGGCGCTGCGCGCCCCCCCTCGCCGTCTGGCGGCGACATCCCCCCTCCAGGAGGGGTGCATAAGATGATGTTTTACGGTGAATTTATAGAAAAATCGCACATAACAGGCGCGTCCATCCCGACGAGCCATGCAACAAACGGAAATCGCACTCATGCTGGCTGAAAACGTAAGAGGGGAACGAAAAATGGCTTGTAGAAGGGGGCGGGAGAGAGGAAAATACGGGCCACACGGACTTGAAATACCATACGGAAAGGAATCGGCGATGAGCTTGAAGGTGTTGATTACGCGGGATTATGACCAGATGAGCCAGGTGGCGGCGTGCTGCGCGATCGGGACGCTGCGGCGGCGGATCGCGGAGAAGGGTGGCGCGGTGCTGGGGCTGGCGACCGGGGCTTCGCCGACGGGACTCTACAAGCACCTCGCGAAGGCTGCGAACAGCGGCGAGTTCGATCCGGGCAAGGTTCGGACCTTCAATCTGGACGAGTACGTGGGCCTGCCCGGCGACAACGCGCAGCTGCGAGCGCTCCATCCGGAATCCTATTCCTATTTCATGGTGCAGGAGCTGTTCTCGCTGATGCGGAAGAAGTTCGTTTCGACGCATGTGCCCTATGGCTGCCTCGTGGAGCAGGCGGCGCTGGACAAGGCGCTGGCGGAGGCGACGGGGGACTATCATCTGGAAGGCGCGGACAAGGGCAAGGCGGTCTGCATCCACAAGGACGCGAAGGACGCGACGCTGGCGGCGATCCGGCGCGACGTGCTGGAGGCCTATCCGGCGGCGATCCGCGCGGCGGGCGGCATCGACCTGCACGTGATCGGCGTGGGCGGCCGGGGCCACGTGGCGTTCCACGAGTCGGGCATTCCGTTCGAGAACAACGAGATGCTGCTGGTCAAGCTGGACGCGAACACGGTGGAGAACGCGGTGAAGGACGGCCATTTCCCGAGCGTGGAGGCGTCACCGCGCTATGCGATCTCGATGGGGGCGGTCCTGGTGTACGAGGCGCGGGAGATCCTGCTGCTGGCGTCCGGCTCGCGGAAGTCCGAGCCGCTGGCGGCCTCGCTGGTGGAGGAGCCGTCGCCTGCGGTGCCGATTTCGTATTCGCAGGTGCATTCGAAGCGGGGCGGGACGACCACCTACGTGATCGACGAGGCGGCGGCGGCCGGCATTCTGGCGCGCAAGGGCGAAATCGAAGGCCGGGGCATCGAAATCGTCGACCTGCGCGAGAAGGGGCACGTGGTGCCGCTGGAGTCGATCGCATTCGTCCGGGACTCGAAGTCCGGCCTGATGGGGTAGGCGGAAGGCGGGGGGGCGCGCTGATGCGCGCACTGAAAAGAGAAAGTGAAAGAGGGGTGCGCTGACGCGTTGCCGGAGCGGGCGGGCGGCGGGAGGGATGAGCCGTGGGCGGGCCGCCTGCGCCCCCAGTTGCGTTCGTGCGCGAAGAGGACGGCATGGGGGCCGCCTGGCAAGATGCGGAGGGAGGAGCGAAAATGGAGTTGGAGGGGGAGGAAAGGGGTGATAGGATGAGGGAGGAAGAGCAAGAGAAGCGAGAAAAGATGGATGGCCATGGTGGAGTGCAATGGGGAGTGTGGGGCTGCTGAGGAGTGAGCGATGAGCTGGTGGAAGAAATTGCTGTTGGATGTGTGTGTGGCGTTCGTTGTGTGGGCGATTGGCTATCTTGTGTTTTATGCGGCTGGGGAGGAAAGACTGGAGGCTCTGGCTTATGTACCTATGCTGCCTGGCATCATGTTCGGATGTGCCTGCGAGTCTTTGTCATGGAAGCCTGGACTCCAGACTGTCATGTGGATTGTGGGGGTGCCATTGCTCGCGATTGGTTTTCTCGCGCAGTTCATTGGTCGCCGCGGGAAAGGCTGGATTGTGGTCGGGGCGGTGTCCGTGGCGCTTTGGTGGGCTGCCGGCGTGTTCATTGCTTTTGTGATGGCCGCGTGGTCACATTGGGATGGGTGAGCGGATCTGGCTGGCCGGTCCAGCCATCCAGAGGGGAGCGTTTATATTTTTGGAAACGCCCCGTGTCGCGCGTACTCCCCCCTGTCGCCTGGCGGCGACATCCCCCCTCCCGGAGGGGGGCAAATGATGCTGTTTTACGGTGAATTTCTAGAAAACGGGCAGGTCAAGCGCGTCCATACGTGCCGCGCAACAACTAAGATCGCGCCCCATCAGGTGGGGGGCGGGGATTGCGGCTTGAAGGGGGGCGGAGGGCGGGGTAGGATTGGGGGCGACATGGAAAAGAAAACGGATAGCGGTCGCGGCGGGGGCTGGTGGTGGGGGTGGTGCGTGTACAATGCGTTGTTCCCGCTGGTGTTCGCGTGTCTGCTGCCGAAGTATCTGGTGCGGATGTGGAAGCGCGGAGGCTATGCGGCGGACTTCGCGCAGCGGTTCGGACGCTACAAGCCGGAGGTGGCTGCGGCGCTGAAGGGGGCGGAAGGCGCGGAGCGTCCGGTGTGGATCCAGGCCGTCAGCGTGGGGGAGATGGCGGTGGCGCGGACGTTCATGGATGCGGCGCGTCGGCGGCATCCGGGCGTGCGGTTCGTGGTGACGACGAACACGTCGACCGCCCATGCGATCGCCATGGAGAAGATCAAGGCCCCGGACGTGGTGCTGTATTTCCCGGTGGACGTGCCGTGGGTGGTGCGACGGGTGCTGAAGGCGATGCGTCCGCGCGCGCTGGTGCTGGTGGAGAACGAGATGTGGCCGAACGTGATCCGGCTGGCGTCGGCGGAAGGGGTGCCGGTGCACATGATCAACGGGCGGATTTCGGAGCATTCCTTCAAGGGCTACAAGAAGCTGCGGTTCGTGACGCGGCGGCTCCTGCCGCTGATGGGGTCGTTTTCGGTGCAGTCGGAGGGCGACGGGGCGCGCCTGGCGGCCCTGGGCGCGCCGCGGGACCGGATCGAGGTGACGGGCTCGGCGAAGTATGACCTCGCGGCGACGCCGGAGGAGGCGAAGGGGCGGGCGAGGCGCTATCTGGAGTGGGTGCGGCCGGGGCACGGCCCCGTGGTGGTCGGCGGCTCGACATGGCCGGGCGAGGAGGAGCTGCTGCTGGATTGGTTCGCCGAGGCGCGGAAAACGCGCGAAGATGCGCTGCTGGTGCTGGTTCCGCGCCATGCGGAGCGGCGGGCGGAGGTGCTGGACGCGATCCGGCGGCATGGTTTCGAATATGTGCAGAAATCGGTGGCGCCGATGCCGGAGGAGCCGTCGGCGGCCCCGCCGGGCGGCGGGGCGGCGTCGGTGGTTCTGGCGGACACGACGGGCGAGCTGCGGGGCTTCTACGCGGCGGCGGATTTCGTGTTCGTCGGAAAGTCGGTGACGGAGCGCGGCGGGCAGAATCCGATCGAGCCGGCGGTGGACGGCCGCGGGGTGGCGGTGGGACCGCACATGGAGAATTTCCCGGCGATTTCAGAAGATTTCGCAGCGGCGAAGGCTTGGGCCCAGGCAAAGGACGGCGAGGAGCTGAAGTTGTTGCTTTCGCACTGGCTCGCGAATCCGGCGGAGGCCGCCGAGACGGGACGACGGGCGGCGGCTCTCGTGGCGTCGCGGGCGGGGGCGACGGAGCGGATGGTACGCCGGGTGCTGGGGTAGGGCGGGGGCGCGATGGATGACTTGGAATCGATTCTGCGGCGGGGGGCGGAGCGGCCTGGTGCGCTGACGCACGGCGAGCTGGCGCGCCTGGTGTGGCTGCGGGCGCCGGAGGAGCGGGCGGCCCTGTATGCGGCGGCGCTGGCGGTGAAGGAGCGGGTCTGCGGCAAGGCGGTCCATCTGCGAGGGCTGGTGGAGATCGGGAATGTCTGCGCGAAGGATTGCTACTATTGCGGAATCCGGTGGAGCAACGAAAAGGTCCGGCGGTATCGGATTGCCGAGGCCGACGTGGTGCGGATGGCGCGGTGGGCATGGGAGCACCGCTACGGGTCGGTGGTGTTGCAGTCCGGCGAGCTGGAAGGCGAGGCGCACACGGCGGAAATCGAACGAATCGTGCGCGGCATCCGCGAGTTCGGCGGCGAGTCGTTCGAGATCGTGCTGAGCCTCGGCGAGCAGTCCGAGGAGACCTATCGCCGCTGGCGGGAGGCCGGCACGGCGCGCTATCTGCTGCGGATCGAGACGTCGAATCCGGCGCTCTATCGCACATTGCACCCCGACGGCCATAGCTGGGAGCGGCGGCGGGAGTGCCTCCGCAGCCTGCGGCGGCTGGGCTATCAGGTCGGATCGGGCGTGATGATCGGACTGCCCGGACAGACCGCGGACGACCTGGCCGGGGACCTGGAGTTCTTCCGCGACGAGGATATCGACATGATTGGAATGGGCCCGTTCGTGCCGCACCCGGACACGCCGATGGGCGGGACGCCGGTCGACATGGCGCGCCAGCTCGAACTCGGCCTGAACATGGTGGCGACGGCGCGCCTGTTCCTCCACGACCGCAACATCGCCGCGACGACGGTCCTCCAGACGCTGGCCGACGACGGCCGGGAGCAGGCCTTGCTCGCCGGGGCGAACGTCCTGATGCCGAACGTGACCGACGTTGGCTATCGGAAGGATTACCTGCTCTACGCCGGCAAGCCCTGCATCGAGGAGTCCGGCGCCGCGTGCGAGCTCTGCCTCGCCGGCCGCGTGGCCAAGACCGGCCAGCACATCGCCTGGGGCGAGCCGGGCCCTTCTCCTCATTATCGCGCGCGCATGGGCCAGGGCGGGACGCCGGCACAGTAGGGCGGCAAGGGGGGGCGAACAGAGGGAGGGAGAGGGCTGGGCGTTGAGTATTTCGAGAGTTTCGAAATATCGAAAATATCGAATGGAAAGCCGTAAAATCACGGCGATTAAGGGGTGAAAATGGGGGGGGCGGAGGGCGGAAACAGGGTTCCATTGTATGGAAACATTTTTTTGAGCCGGAGCAGGGTTGAAATTGGACTTGCGGGGGGAGGGGAGGGGGGGTAGGCTGGTTTGCACGGCGGTTGGTGCCGCAGAAGCATGGACCTGATGGAGAATTTGAGCATGGCTGGAGTGGCTTGGAGTTGGATCGCGGCGGGCCTGGTGCTGGTCGCGCTGGAATTGGTGGTGCCGGGGTTCGTCATCTTTTTCTTCGGGCTGGGCGCGGTGCTGACGGGGCTGGTGCTGTTCGTGGTTCCCGGGCTGTCGTCGTCGTTGCAGATTCTGCTGTTCGCGGTCGCTTCGCTGCTGCTGCTGGTGACGTGCCGGCGGTTCATGCCGAAATCCTTCCGCGGGCGTTCGACGCAGGCGGAGGGGGACCCCGACGACGACGAGGTGGCGGGGTCCATCGCGCGGGTGGCGGCGCCGGGGCTGTCGGCGGGCCATGAGGGCAAGGTGGAGTTCCGGGGGACGCTTTGGAATGCGCGCGCGGAAGGCAGCGATGATCTGGCGGCCGGGACCGAAGTGGTCGTCGTGCGGCGGGAGAATCTGCTGCTGGTGGTGCGGCGGGCGTAGCGGATGTCAAAAGTCAGGAAGAGTAGGTCAAGGACGAGATAGCCGCAGTCAGCGGCGGAAAGAAACGGAGGTCGGAGATGGACGGTTTTGGAATTTCGATGATCATTTTGGCGGTCTTGGTGTTCATCACGCTGGTGAAGGGGATTCGGATCGTGCCGCAGAAGCAGGCGTGGATCGTGGAGCGGCTCGGGAAATATCATGAGACGCTGAGCGCGGGCATGCACCTGCTGATTCCGTTCGTGGATCGGGTGGCGTATCGGATCGGCCTGAAGGAAGTCGCGCTGGATGTGCCGCCTCAGCAGTGCGTGACGCGGGACAACATCACGGTCGAGATCGACGGCTTGCTCTACTTGCAGGTGATCGATCCGGTGCGGGCGAGCTACGGCATCGCGAATTATGTGTTCGCGTGCTCGCAGCTGGCGCAGACGACGCTCCGTAGCGAGGTCGGCAAGCTGGAGCTGGACCGCACGTTCGAGGAGCGCGCGTCGATCAACGCGGCCATCTGCTCGGAGGTGGACAAGGCGTCGGATCCGTGGGGCGTGAAGATCACGCGCTACGAGATCAAGACGATCACGCCGCCGCCGTCGGTGCTGGACGCGATGGAGAAGCAGATGCGCGCGGAACGCGAAAAGCGCGCGGCCATCGCCGAGTCGGAAGGCGAGCGCCAGGCGAAGATCAACCGCGCGGACGGCGACAAGCAGGAGAAGATCGCCTGGTCCGAAGGTGAAAAGACGCGCCGCATCAACGAGGCGGAAGGCAAGGCGAAGGAGATACTGCTGGTGGCGGAGGCCACGGCGAACGGCATCCGGCAGATCGCGGAGGCCATCTCTGGCACGAAGGGCGGCGTCGAGGCGATGAACCTCAAGATCGCGGAGCAGTACATCACCGAGTTCGGCAAGATCGCCAAGACCGGCAACACGATGATTCTGCCGACGGATCTGGCGAACATCGCCGGGTTCATCAAGGCGGCCACGACCGTCGTCAAGAGCACGGGCGGCGCGCTGCCTGGAGCCCAGGGCTAGTG
>JAEEGL012262914.1_pt1 | contig 12462 bp, 8 predicted proteins | sample 9134231 | NCBI WGS metagenome assembly JAEEGL01 (sample SAMN16246548, study PRJNA631951) | gut metagenome | biome: gut microbiome; feature: rumen; material: fiber-attached | host: Bos | place: Iran: Karaj | collected 2018-10 | reverse complement strand
GACGCATCGCGGTCCGCGCGATGCCGTGGGGTGACGAATCGATTATGAATGCAAGGGCGCGCTGTTTTCTATACCATATAGCCGAGGGACCTCCGGGGAGGGCCTGCGGCTTGAGCCGGCCCTCCCCGGTGCCGCCCGCATAGGGCAAAAATCCTGAAAGGCTTCGCCTTTCAATAATCCGCCGTCCGCGCAGGACATTTCAATAAGATCCGAAAGGCGCAGCCTTTCGTACCCGTTCCCGCCGTCCGCCCGCTGACTCCGTCAGCAGGACAAAGGGATCGAAAGGCTCCGCCTTTCAATGATCCGCCGTCCCGCGCAGGGACATCTCCGTTCCTCAGATGTTCACAAGATTATCGAACAGGTCCGCGTGATCCCGGAGGTTCTTCTCGTTGCCCACCGCGCAGAAATACCCCTGCGCGCAGATCTTGTCAAAGACCTCTCCGGCAGCCCGGAACTGTTCCTCGGTGATCGAAAGCATTTCCTCGCGCTCCCGGACCACGTCCTCGTAGGTGCGTCCCGTGATCCACGCGTCGAAGGAACGGCCCGCCTTTCCCGAGGGAGAGACCGGACGCTCGTAGCCGGAGAATGTGCCGATGATGTACTTCGTCAGCTCCGCCTCGTCGAACTTCGCGTTCCGGACCCAGTCGCCGGTGCCCTTGTAGACCTCGTCGGTCTCCGTCAGCTTCGGATCGCGGTAGGAGGAGAACGTTACGTTTCCGGTGGATCCGCCGAATCCGCAGCCGCATCCGTACGCGCCGCCCTTGACGCGGATCTGCTGGTACAGCCAGTCGGTGTTCACCGCCGTCCGGACGACCTGCAGCGCGCCGTTGTAGGACAGCCCGTCGAAGCCGAGGTTGCCGACCCGCGCCACGTACTGTACCTGGGACGGGATGAGGATCCCTTCGTTCTTCTTCACGGGGACAAATTCCTCTTCCGGTCCGAGAGGCGCGCGGCCGATCTTCGCCAGTTCTTCCGCGAACGCGGGAAGGGCGGCTTCCGCCTGCGCCGTGCCCGCTTCGTCGGAGGCGAGGCTCAGCAGCATCCGGGAGGGATCGAAGACGTACGCGCAGACTTTCGCAAGGTTTTCGGCGATCTCGTCCTTCTTCGCGTCGAAGTTGTCGCAGAGATCCTTGAGGAAGAAGTAGAAGTCCAGCCCGCCCAGCGCCTGATCATAGCAGTCGTATTTCGAGTAGTAGGAACGAGCGCGCGCGGACGCCACGGAGTTGCCGTTGTTCATGATGCCGCGCTGCCGGTCGGATTTCAGTTCCACAAGGATGTTGCGGATACGCTGCGCGTCGTCGAACTTCGAGGTCGCGGCGATCTCCAGCGCGGTTTTCAGCCCGAACGGGATCTTGTCCGCCAGGGATTTCAGATGAATGCCGAACATCGGGCGGTAGTCGTCCAGAGTGCCGAACTTCCGCGGGGTATAGGGCCAGAAGGACAGTCCGCCGAGATTCAGCCGGATATCGACCGCAAGGTCGTCATAAGTGTGCTCCGCCGTATCCACGCGGCCGAGCACGTTTCCGAGCAGGCCGAGATAGGGGACGTACCTGTGCGGGATCTTTCCGACGTCGAAGTAGAAATGCGCGTAGGTGATGCCGTTGGTGTCCACGGGATGGAAGACGGTCTTCACGCCGCCCACGGTCTTCTCTTCATTGAAGAAGGGGATCGTATCCTTCGAGATGTCCCCGCGCTTCAGGGACGGGATGCAGTTCAGCTCCTCATCCGTCGGCTCGTGCGCTTGATACTCCCGCAGCAGGCGGGTCTCCTCGACGAGCTCCGCGATCCGGTCTTCGGAGAGGGAGGCCTTGTACGCGGCGAGCTTTTCGCGCAGTTCTTCGTTCTTCCGGTCGACAAGTCCCTTTTCGGGCAGCAGGGTCATGAGGACGGAATGGTCGGACTCGAGGATGACCTTCTTCACGAGCTCCTCGTAGTATCCCGTGCCGATGCGGCGTTTCAGCTCCGCGTAGTCGTCCAGCACGTGCATGTAGGTGAACGCGCCGCCCTCGTCGTACAGCCAGGACTGAAGCATATCGGACGCGACGTCCAGCCCGCGCGGATACCCGCCGTAATCCGCCTCGCGGAATCCGAATTCCCGGATATTGATGGCGGCGAGGATGGCCTTTTCGTTGAAGCCCTTTTCCACCTCTGCTTTCAGGGTGTCGATAATGATGCGGTAGAACCGGTCGAGATCCTCCGCTTTCGCGTTCTTGGCGATCACGGAGAAGGAATCCTCGATCATGTGGGAGTCGTACCCGCCGTAGACGTCCTCGCCGATGCCGGCGTCTAAGAGCGCTTTCTTAAGCGGCGCGCCGTCGTCGTTCAGCAGGACGGAGGAGAGGATGTTCCACGCCCTGCAGTCGAGCACGTCGAGGTTGGATCCGCCGAGCGCGCCGTAGGCAAGGAACGCTTTCCCCTCGGTCTCGTCGTTTTCGCCCACGGAGTACTTCGCCGACGCTCTGCGGGGCTCCTTCTCGCCGAAGCGGGGCTGAGCCGTCACCGTCGAATGCGGATCGATGGCGTCGAAGGCGGAGAGATAGTTCTTGTCCATCCATTCGAGCCGCTCGTCCATGTCGCAGTCGCCGTACAGGAAGATGTAGGAGTTCGACGGATGATAGTGGCTGCGGTGGAAATCGAGGTAGTATTCCCGCGTCAGGGAGGGGATCACGTCCGGATCGCCGCCGGAGTTGACGCCGTAGGTCGTGTCGGGCAGCAGGACCTGATTCAGTTCGTCCCACACCGTCCGGTCGGGGGAGGACATCGCGCCCTTCATCTCCGAATACACGACGCCGTTGAGGGTCAGTTCGTCCTCCGGCTTTTCGAGCTCGTAGTGCCAGCCCTCCTGCATGAAGATCTGACGGTACTTGTAGATGTTCGGATAGAACACCGCGTCCATGTAGACGTTCATGAGGTTTTTGAAGTCCTTTGGGTTGCAGGACGCGACCGGGTAGAGGGTCTTGTCCGGGTAGGTCATGGCATTGAGGAAGGTGTTCAGGGAGCCCTTCGCCAGCTGCATGAACGGATCGCGGGACGGGAAGTTCTTCGATCCGCAGAGAACGGTGTGCTCGATAATGTGGCAGACGCCGGTGGAGTCCTCCGGAGGCGTGCGGAAGGCGGCGCAGAACAGCTTGTTCTCGTCGTCGTTCGGCAGGACCGCGATCCGGGCGCCGGACTTTTTGTGCTTCAGCACGATCCCGGCGGTGCGGATGTCGTCAAGATATTCCTCATAGAGCAGTTCGTAGGCGTCGTTCGGTTTCAGATCCTTGTAAGATTGAATCTTCGGCATGGCAGTTCCTTTCCTGTATCGTATTTTTTCTTATTCTGTTCCGAGCCGTCGTGGAGTGCGTTCGGGCAGGCCTTTACGGCGTGGCATCCGTCCCCTCTGCGGCGGGAGCGTCCGGATCGTATCCTTCGGGATATTCGAAGGTCAGGATCTTTTTGTATAGATCGATGTTGGCGGCCTGAGCCTTCTCCGCGCGCTTTTTTCCGGTCAGCGCGGACATCGTGGGGAGCGTGCGCACTGCGATGAGCGCGCCTTCCGGGAAGATCTGCGCCGCTTCGTAGAAATGACAGAACTTCGTTTCGGCAAACCGCACGCCGCAGTCGTCGTAAACCGCGTCCCCGAGCGCCGCGAGCGCGTCCGGATCGTCTGCGAACAGATCCGCCAGCTTCTCGAATCCGCCCGAGCGTGCGACCTCCGCGTACTGGCTCTCCTCGAAGATGCAGATCAGCGGATCGGACCAGACCTGCTGATAATACCGGTCACCCGCCTGCTTGTTCGCCATCCGGTCGATGGTCATGTCCTCGCCGTGCTCGTCGCACCATGTGATGTAGTCCGCGAGCTGATCCGTCGTATAGAAGACCACGTCGTTCAGCTGCACGTAAGTCTTCCCGTCACCGTTCACATCCTCCGCCATGTCGCGGAAGATGTCCGTGAGCTTCTGGTTCTGCGCGGCGGTGATATACTGGGTGCCGGAATAGAGCATGGTCACGTCCGGGTCGGACCGGCGCGCGTACTGGCCGATCCCGGTGAGCAGGATGAACGCGAAGGCCGCTCCTATGATGACCTTCCATTTGTGATGGTACCAGAAATTGGAGAAGAAGCTTCCTTTTTCCGCTTCCCCCTCGTGGATGGCGTCGTCCGTGTCCGCGCCCAGCGCCTTCAGACGCCGCGCCGCGTTGGATTCTTCCGCCGCGCCGTCTTCCCGTTCCGGATTTCTTCTGTCCTCTCCGTCCGCCATGGCGTCCTCCCGCAGGTTCATGATGATCCGTTTGTATTGTATCAGAAAACGGACGGAAATACAAGGGATGTTTGCAATGATTTTCGCCCGGCCGTCCCGCACCGCTCTTTTTCGTCTCTTTGCATGTTCTCTGTTGACTTTTTCCACGGGACATTGTATAATAATTCCATCCGGGGGCGTTTCCGTCCCGATTTTCCGCAGAAAGAAGGCGCATTCCATGACACATCGCACGAACGGCGGCAAAAGGCTCTTCTCCCTCCTGCTCGCTCTTTTGCTGATCCTGCCCCTCTTTGCCTCCTGCTCCGAAAAGGCCGCGGAGCCCGGCGCGCAGGAGAACGCCGGCGCAGCCGATGCCGGATCCTCACAACAGGACGGAGCGGTTCCCGAAACCGACGCGCCCGAAGAACAATTCGTGCCCGACGACCTGGACGGCATAGACCTCGGCGGCCAGACCTCCCGCATCTTCTGCTGGGAGTCCTGGGACTACGGCGAGTTCTTCGTCGAGGAGGACACGGGCGAGATCGTGGTCTCCGCCGTGTTCAACCGCAACCTCAAGGTGGAAGACCGCCTCAACGTCAAGCTCGAATGGGATCAGTACCCGCGCAACGATGCCGCGTACGGATCGGTGATGAAAACGGCGGTCCAGCAGCAGAACGCCTCCGGCGACGGCACGTTCGACATCATCGCCAATTACGGCATGCGCGTGGCTTCGTGCGCGACGGACGCCCTGCTCATGAATCTCTACGAGGCGGACCACATTGATCTCTCGAAGCCGTGGTACTACGAATCCGCGACGATGGCCGGGACGCTGCACAAGGGCTACGCCTACTTCACGGCGGGCGACCTCTCCTACAACGCCCTCGCCCGCATGTCCGGCGTGTTCTTCAATCAGGCGCTGATCACGGACTACAACCTCGAAGATCCGTACGATCTCGTGCTGGAAGGCACCTGGACGATCGACAAGATGCACGACATGATCAAGGACACCTACGTGGACCTCGACGGCGACGGCAAGGTCGGACAGGGCGACAAATTCGGCGTGATGGTGGCGAACGACCAGATTCAGACGCTGTACTACGGGCTCGGCAACCACTTCATCGAGCACGACGCAGACGACAATCCGGTCCTCTCCGACGACATCTACAGCGAACGGGTCATCACGATCCTCGAAAAGTACCAGTCCCTCTTCGCGGAGGACAGCGCGTTCAAAAACCCGCAGACGGACGTTCCGGCGATCTTTGACGAGGGCCGCTCGGTCTTCTACATCTACCCGCTCGGCCACGTGGCGGAAGCCGGGCTCCGGGAGTCCGACATCCAGTACGGCTTCATCCCGCAGCCGAAGCTGAGCGAGGAGGAGGAGCTGTACCACGCCTCCGTCACGAACGCCGTCACGCTCTTTGCCATCCCGCTGGTCATCGAATCGGTCGACAGGGCTTCCGCGGTGTTCGAATGCCTCGCCTCCGAAGGGTGCCGCCAGGTCTCCCCGGTGGTCTTCGAGCAGGCGTACAAGGCCAAATACAATTACGACGAAAGCGCGCGCCAGACCACCATTTTCGACATGATCCGCCAGAACGCGGTCTTCGATCTGGGCAAGATCTTCTCTGCCGACCTGTTCTCGAACTTCTCGAACGGCGTTATCGGCGACTTCATCTGGAACGGGACCACCACCTACGCCTCCCAGGTCCAGAAGCTCACCAAGACGTGGAACAAGAAGATGGAGAAGCTCACGGAGAAGCTGAACTTCGGCGGCTGAGATCCTTGACATTTTTCCGCGTCCGTGTTATAATAGGCGCGTGACCGGGGACGGCACCCATCGACAAAAACAGCGTCACACACTCCGACGAGGAGGTTCCGGGATGAAGAGAACCGTTCTTGTCACGGACGATACGGGAAAAGAATACGAGCCCACGTTCGAAAAACGGGCGAGGGGACTCTGCAAAAAGGGGAGGGCGCGCTGGATCGGAAAGGATGCGATCTGTCTGGCTGCTCCTCCCGATCACGATTTCAGAAAGGACAGCGACATGTCTGAAAATATCATCCCCGCCGCTCCCTCGATGAGCGCCGACTACATTCTCGCGCAGATCGAAAAGATCGCCGAGGAGCCCGCCTATATCGGGGAAGCCATTGCGAAAATCGACAACTCCGCTCCGGAGAAATCCGCGGCGATCGCCTCGGTGGTGGAAGCGCGCGAATCCACGAACCGCTCCCTTCTCGATTTCTACCGGCAGATCTACAGTGACCTGAATCTTCAGGCGCATGCGATGACGGTCCTCGAGAAGGCTTCCGAGACGCCGAACATCCCGATGGGCGAGGTCACGCGCATGCTGAACAAGCTCCTTGGGTTCGAGGACAAAAAATAAGAAAAGCCGGGAGGCCGGCAAATCCCGCGGAGATTTCTCTCCGCGGGATTTTTACGGAAACAAAGGCGCAGCCTTTGTTTCCTCAAGTGAAGGAAGGTTTTCGTTCCCTAAAAAGGCGCAGCCTTTGGAGCCTCAAAACAGAAAACACGGAAAAAGGAGGGGAACGGCCGTTCCCCTCCTTTTTGAAATCGCTGCGCGATCAAACTCAATACGCTCCCTGCGCGATCATCGCGGTCACAACCTTGGAGAAGCCCGCGATGTTGGCGCCTGCCACGTAGTTGCCCGCCATGCCGTATTCCGCGGCGGCGGCGGAAATGTTGCGGTAAATGCCCGTCATGATGCCCTTCAGCTTCGCGTCCACTTCTTCGAAGGTCCAGCTGAGACGCTCGCTGTTCTGGGACATTTCGAGGCCGGAGGTCGCCACGCCGCCCGCGTTCGAAGCCTTGCCGGGAACGAAGAGCACGCCGTTCTCCTGCAGGTACTTGGTCGCTTCGATCGTGGTGGGCATGTTCGCGCCTTCGCATACGGCGCAGACGCCGTTCTTCACGAGTTCCTTCGCGTCATCCAGCAGAAGCTCGTTCTGCGTGGCGCAGGGCAGGGCGATGTCGGTCTTGACGCTCCACACGCCGCGGCCTTCGTGATACTCTGCAGACGGTTTCGCCGCCTTGTACTCGGAAATGCGCGCGCGGCGGACTTCCTTGATGTCCTTCACGATGTCGAGATCGATCCCGTCCGGATCGTAGATCCAGCCGGTGGAGTCGGAGAGCGTCACGACCTTGCCGCCGAGCTGCTGCGCTTTTTCCGCGGCGTAGATCGCCACGTTGCCCGCGCCGGAGACGGAGACCGTCTTGCCGTCGATGCCGCTTTCGTGGTCCTTCAGAAGTTCGTCCACCAGGTACAGAAGCCCGTAGCCCGTCGCCTGCGTCCGCACGAGGGAGCCGCCCCACGTGAGGCCCTTGCCGGTGAGCACGCCTTCGTACAGGCCGGTGATCCTCTTGTACTGGCCGTAGAGATAGCCGATCTCACGCGCGCCGGTGCCGATGTCGCCCGCAGGAACGTCTTCGTCCGCGCCGATATACTTGTACAGCTCGGTCATGAAGCTCTGGCAGAACGCCATCACTTCGCGGTCGCTCTTGCCCTTGGGATCGAAGTCGGAACCGCCCTTGCCTCCGCCCATGGGGAGACCGGTCAGGCTGTTCTTGAAGACCTGCTCGAAGCCGAGGAACTTGATGACGGAGAGGTTGACGGAAGGATGGAGCCGGAGACCGCCCTTGTACGGGCCGATGGCGTTGTTGAACTGGACGCGGTAGCCGCAGTTCACGCGCATTTTGCCGGTGTCGTCCACCCACGGCACGCGGAACTGGATCTGACGGTCCGGCTCCGTGATCCGCTCGAGGATCGCTTCCTGCTCGTATAACTTTTCGTTTTTCGTGATGACGGGTTCGAGGGATTCAAACACCTCGCGGACAGCCTGAAGAAATTCGGGCTGATAGGAATATTTCGCTTCCACCTGGGACAGGACATTCTGAAGATAGCTCATTCGGGTTCCTCCGTTGGGATGGATTTTTGAACGGAATAATTATACTGCAAAAGGCGGCGGAATGCAAGAGCGGACGATTAAAAATTCAGCCGCGCGTCCGATTTCTGCATATTGACGAAATCAAAAAAACGGGGAGCCGGCAATTTCGGCAAGGTGCAAAAAAGAATCGCCCGGCGGAGGAAAAAAAGAAGCCCGGCGAAGCGCTCCGCCGGGCCGTTTTGAATATTATGCAAAATTATCCGTGTAATTATACATGATCCGCGCCTTCCACGAACAACGGAAGCGGGAACCATGTGCGGACGGCGGGGGAGAGGGCCGTGCGAGTTTCCGAGAAGAGGCCGAACAGGAAGGCGGTCGCTTCAAAATGACCGAGCTCGAGATCGGGATCCCCTTCCGCGTCTCCCACCGTGACGGTATTGTCCTTCACTGCGATCCGGAATGCTTCGTCGCCCGCGTATCCGCGGATGAGGAGCGTCAGTGCGCCGTCGCCGAGCGTCTCCCGTCCGGCTTTGAAGCGGAGCAGAACGTCCGTCATATGCCGGTAGCGCAGGATATTGAACATTTCGCAGTGATTCAGCGAGATGCCGCCGCAGAACTTCATGAGGGCCGCCGCCGTTTCCGTATCCCATCCGGGGAGCGTGATGTGCGCGCTTCCGTTCTGCGCGAGGTAATTCCGCACCACGTCCGTGAGATCCGCGGGGTCGGCGAGGGTCAGCTCCTGCAGATCGTTGACGAAGTACCCGTGGAATTCCCCGTCCCGCAGAACGGCGTACGGCTGCGCGCGCCACGAACGGATGATATCGTAAAAACTCTCGGGAGCGCGCACGGCGTGCATCGGACGGGCCGCGTGGAGGGCGTGCATCTTTGAGAGAAGCTCTTTATCCTCCGCTGAGACCGGCTTCAGTTCCAGCGAAGGGAGCGGGACGCCCTCGAAAGCGCGCCGCATATTGCCCCTGTCCGCGCCTATTTCGATCTGCTGGCCGGCATAGTCGAAGCCGAAGTGCTGGTACCGCTGACGCTGCCCGCCGAGGATGGAGTAATCCACGCCGTCCGCGATCATGTCTCTGAGGGCCAGCCCCATGCAGTCCTTCATGTAGCCCTTCCCGCGCGCGTAGGGATGGACCGCCACGTTGCCGATGCCGCGGGCTTTCAGTATTTCGCCGTTCACCGAGAGCTCGGAGTCGTATGCGCCGATGGCGGCCTTCAGCTTGCCGTCCTCCGTCACGACATAGTTGGACCAGCAGGGATCGTATTCGGGGGAATACAGCTTCGGGAGCAGCTTTTTAAAATCCTTGCCGTCGCCGTCGAAGCCGAAGACATAGTTCATGAAATCCATGAGGTCGTCGTACATGTCGGGCGTTCCGCGGCCCTTGTAGAAAATTGGATTGGACATAACGGTACTTTCCTTTCCGTGAGATTGTTTTTTCTTTTCAGATCAGCCGGACCGCCCACGCGCCGAGTCCTTCCGCAGCGAGCGCGTCCCGGGCGGCTTCGGCTTCGGAAAACCCCGCGAACAGACCGTAGACCGACGGACCGCTTCCGCTCATGAGCGAAGAGACGGCTCCGAGGGAGTTCAGTTTTTCCTTCAAAGCGAAGACCTCGGGCGGCGCGATCCGCTCGAAATCGTTCCGCAGCGTGCGGGGGATCTTTCCGGCGCGGATCTCGGCGCAGAGGTTCGAAAAGCCCTCTTCGCGCGGGACCCGATCGGAAGGGGACGGCGGCGTTTCGTCCAGCATCCGATACGCTTCCGCGGTGGAGACGGAGAGGGCGGGGGACTTGGCGATCACGGCGGCGCACGAGTAAAGGGGGGGGAGGGGGAGTCCCTGCGCAGCGTCAAGGGAAACCTGCATCGGCGGGGACAGGATCTCTCCCTTTCCCCGGCAGACGCACCGGCTGTATCCGGATACGCAGAACGGGATGTCCGCGCCGACCTTCGCGCCGATTTCGCAGAGGACGTCCGCCGGCGCATGGACCCGGTACCGCTGATTCAGCAGGAACAGTGTCGCCGCGCCGTCCGCGGAACCTCCCCCGAGCCCCGCGGCGGACGGGATGTGCTTTTCGATATCGATGAAGACGTCGTATTCCTCGATGCCGCAGGCTTCGAAAAAGGCTTCCGCGCATTTCCAGACGATGTTGCGCCGGTCCGTCGGAAGGGAGGGGTCGCTTGTATGGACGGCGATCTTTTTCTCTCCGCGCGGCGGATTCCGCGTAACGGAGACAAGGTCGCAGAGGGAAGTGCGCTGCATGACGGTCTCGATTTCGTGATAGCCGTCCGCGCGCTTCTCCCCGACCGTCAGCCAGAGGTTGAGCTTCGCATAGGCCTGCGTTGTGAGGGGGGGCATGGCATACCTCTCAGTGGATCAGTTTGATGAGGAGATTCTGATGGATCCCGACCGCGCCGATGGGGCAGAGCTCTTGACAGCAGTAGCACCGGATGCACTTGTCCCGGTGGATCTTCGCCCGGCGCTTCTTTCCCTTCGTCACCATTTCGATGGTTTTGCGGGGACAGGAATCGGCGCATTTGCCGCAGCCGACGCATTTGTTTTTCAGGATTTCGGGACGGGGCTCGAACAGCTTCGTGAACCGCCCGCCCATGAAGTTCGGCAGGTTCCGGAGAAAGTGACCGGCGTCCGCGTCGGGGTGAGCCAGCGCAAAGGTCGGAGGCTCGGGAAGCGGCTCCCCGGCTGCCGTGAGGAGGGGGATCTGACGCCAATCCCGCGGTACGATCCCGCGCTGTGCGGCGGCGTTCAGGTACAGGACCTCGCCGTCACGCCGCATCATGTGCTCCGCCGTGATATCCAGCGCGAAGGGATCGCGGGAGACGAGCAGGAATCCGGTTTCGACGGGATTGCCGTGCGTGGGTCCGTTGCCCTCCATCGAGAGGATCCCGTCGCAGACCGCCAGCACCGGCTTCTCGCGCATCACGAGGGAGCAGAGGTCGACGAGCATTTCCGAGAAATCGGGGAGCTCCGGGAACGCGCTGTGCATTTCGAATTTCTCGAGCCCGGGGATCAGACCGAAGAAATTTTTCACCGCGCAGCTCATGCCGGTAAGCGAATGGGATTTGAACTTGCAGACGTCCACGATCACGTCCGCGTCGAAGAACGGCGCGATCATGTGCAGGTTTTTTAACTTCACGCCGTCTGTTATGACGGGCCGGAAGGTGAAATCGTCGTTGAGCTTTATACGCGGATCGGCCCCTTCCATCCCGCAGACCTTATAGACATGATTCAGTGCGGCAGCGGAAAAAGGCCCGCCGGGGGAATCCGCCAGCGTAACGCTCTCCGCGCCGAAGCCGAAGAGGACGTCCGCCAGCGCGCCGACCGTCGCGGGGTGTGTAGTGGCGGCCTGATCGGGCTTTTTCGCCAGCACCAGATTGGGCTTGAGCAGGACGCGCTTACCGCGGAAGAATTCTTCTCCCGCGCCGAGCGCGGAAAACGCGTTTTTCAGCTGTTCGGTCAGCGCGGGCACATCATAGGCGCCGCACCGCGCGAACACCACGGGTTTATCGTGCATCGGAAGGCCTTTCGTCGTTGATCTTTCCGGGATATTATACCATATCCTTCCGGAAGAATCAAGGGGGGCCCGAAAAGGCGAAGGCTTTTCGGGCCTTTTTTCCCCTGCTGACATTTCCAGGTCATCGGCTGACTTTGTCAGCGGACGGCGGCACGGGGACGGGAACGAAAGGCTGCGCCTTTGTAATTCATTATATCCGCTGTGCGCGGGACGACTTTATGAAAGGCGAAACCTTTCAGGACGGATGTCCTGCGTGGGCGGCAGACTTTTTGAAAGGCGAAGCCTTTCAGTTCCTTTTGTCCTGCGCGGACGGCGGCACGGGGGACCATCTCAGGCCGAAGGCCCCCTGTGCGGGCCCCTTGGCCCGATGGCATAAACCACAGCTCGTTCTTTCATCTGAATCTGATCGTTCAGTCTAAGAGCATCGCGCGGACTGTGTTCGGCCAGCCAAAACATGCGAAAAAGTCCCTGCGGGACGTTTTTCGGTTCGCTCCGCGAACGGCGATCAAAACGCGCATATAAAAGACGCGCGGACGTGAAGCGGAAAATCACCTTTCCTGTCGCGCACATGAAGAGATTCAAACCGGATATGCCGCTCGAGCCATACGATCGAAAACCGTTCGGGTTCCCTTTATATAGAACAGGGCATGAAAAACTTTGCTCCTACCCCATATCTGCGCGTTTCGATCGCTGCCGCGAGGCCAAAAAAGTTCCCCCTCGGGAACTTTTTTGCATGTTTGGTAACAACCAAATAAACCACCAGCTATGCTGGTGGAGCACTAAAAATGCTTTAGCTTCAAGTGAG
>JAEEGL011931576.1_pt1 | contig 12462 bp, 7 predicted proteins | sample 9134231 | NCBI WGS metagenome assembly JAEEGL01 (sample SAMN16246548, study PRJNA631951) | gut metagenome | biome: gut microbiome; feature: rumen; material: fiber-attached | host: Bos | place: Iran: Karaj | collected 2018-10 | reverse complement strand
TAATAACAACTAATTACAATGACATAATAAATGATAATAGTGTTAGTATTGTTATTGATACAGGAAATAATATAAATTCATTTGAATATCTAAAAACAGCTATCTATTCTAGAAAGAATGTTATTACAACTAACGAGGATGTAATAGCGAATCATTATGTAGAGCTAGAGGCTATTGCCATAGATATGGGAGTAAAAATATTATTTAGTGCTACGTTAGGTGGTATTCCTATTATAAATACATTGTTAAATCAAGCTTCATATAATGAAATTAATAAAATAGAAGCAATTTTAGATAGTAACATTAATTCTATTATAAGCCTTGTATCTAAAGAAAATATGAGCTGTAAAGAAGCATATGATATGTTAAATAATAAGAATAATATCGATTTATTCGGTACTACTCAGGCTAAAAAGCTAGCAATACTTGCTATGATAGCATTTAATACGACATTAAATGAAAAGGAAATACATAAATATCCTATAGCATCATTAGAGGATGATGTTATATTAGTATCAAATCTTTTAGGATATAAACTAAAATATATGGCTTCAGCAACCCTAAATCAATTTAGTATTAACGCTTCGGTAGAGCCTATATTAGTTAAATCAGATGATATATTTTCTAATGTTGATTATGATTATTTAATGATTAAATATTATAATAGTGAGAATAAAGTAGAAGCCTTTTATGGCACTAATGATATTAAATCAGTAATTAATTCAGTAATTTCTGATATAGGATTAGTATTATCTGATTATAATCAAAAATTTATGCCAAGAAATTCATATATATGTAATGGAAATAGGCATGTTAAATCAAGATATTTAATTAAACCAAAAATCTTAAATGATTTTTTTAAGAATAATACAGAAAAGAATTTAGATAAAATAATAATTACCTCACCGATATTAGGAGAAGAATTATTAGCTCATCTAAATGAAATTCAATTTTATGCTAGAATTATTGATTAATATTGATAATAGCATATAAATTTGATATAATATTTTTATAAATTAGGAGGATTCAGATATGCAAGAAATATTTGAAAAAATCAAATCAATTATTATTGATGAATTAAATTGTGCACCAGAAAAAGTTACTATGGAAGCTAAGCTAAAGGACGACCTAGGAGCTGATAGTATCGATGCTGTACAAATCATTATGGATTTAGAAGATACTTTTGGTATTACAATTGAAGAAGATAATGCTGAAGCTATTCAAACTGTAGGCAACCTTGTTGAATATGTACAATCATTAATTAAGTAATATTAAAAATTAAAGGGCTACGTCTGTAGCCTTTTTAATTTCTAAAGAAAGGAGTAGTCTTATGGGTAGAGGCAATTGGTATAAAAAATGGCAAGACAACCGCTCATTTATAGTAGAGAATGATAGACTAAAGGAAAAAGCCTATATTTTTTCATCTTTCCCTAAATGCGATTCTTTTGGATTTATTGACGGTAATATTAGACCATATATTATTATAGATACCTATTCTAGATATTTAAGAATGAAGGATAAGAACGTTCTAATGCCCGTAGGATTTAATACCTTAAGTGCTAAAAGCTTTTTTGAAAGTAAAAGATTATATAACATATTAGATGATAAAATTAGTAATGTATATAGAGAAACATTATTAGAGCTTGGCGTTGGAATTAATGAATTAAAAGAAATAAATATGAGACATAATGAATATGTTTCTAATTTACAATTATCCTTTATAGATTTATACGAAAGAGGATATATTGAATATAAAAATACAATAGTTTATTATGATGAAAATAAAAATAAAATATACGATTCATTGAATAAACCAGAAGATAGTGATTTACCAAAAATTAAAGAAAAATGCTTTGTTTTAAAAATAGATAATATTATTAAGCAAATAATTCAGGATATTAATAATTATAAAATACCTAATAAGATTAAGGATAAGCTTATTTATTTATTAGAGCCTAAGGATGTTTTATGCATTAATATTTCTTTATCTTCAAATAAAACAATTGAGATTGAATTAGATAATCCTGAATATTTAGGTGCTGCATCATATATATTAATAAATCCTGAATATGTTAACATTAAGGATTTTGTTGATCCTGATGAGCTAAATGGTGTAAATGAATATCTAGAAAATGGAAATGAGCCATTTGCATATAGTGGAATAAACGCTATTAACCCACTAACAGGAGCACAAATACCTATGTTTGTATCAACATCCATGAATAAAGATTTTTATTTAGGTATACCAGCATTAAGAGACGAAGATATGCTATATGCTAAAAATGCAGGATTTGAAATTATAAATATTTTTGATGAGGATGAATTATTAATTAATTCTGATTTCTTAAATGGATTAGATATTAAATTAGCAAAAGAAAAAATAACAGAAGCATTTTTAGATGCAGAAATTGCATCTATCAAAAAGATATATGATAAAAAGGAAATCAATTTATCATCATATGATACATTTGGATGCTTATTCCCATTTTTATATGATAAGACAGGTATGAAATTAAATTCTTTAAAAGATTTTTTACCATATAATTTCTCAGGACAATTTAGACCTATTTTAAATCCTAATGTAGATTTATTAGGAGAGCCACTAGAAGGATCTATTAATAGCCTATTTTCAATTGGTGTAGCTCCATTTATAGCAATATCCTATGATGAATTTAATGCTGATTATGAAATAATTAGTGATACAGCAAGGGATGATTATCTTAATTGGCTACCAATGAAATTATTAATAGCTAATGAAAAGAATATAGTAGAAGAATTATTAATGCCTATTATTTTTTATAATATAATAAAAAAAGAATTAGGCTATGATTTACCTAATCTTGCAGATGAAATAATAGTATTACCAGAAATATGCGATAATTTTATGAATAAAATAACTAAAGCAAATAATAATACTATTAATTTTGAAAAATTATTAGAGGAATATTATGCTGATTCTATTAGATTATATTATTTATCATCTAGCTTAAATGAGGTCTTTGTTTTTAACAAATATGATTTAGCTGATTTTGATAAATATGTTAAATATTTAAAACAAGCTTTGTTAAGACCAACAGATAATGAAACAGATAGATTAGATTTCTATTTCGCTGAATTTGCGTCTAAAGCAACTAAATTATTACATGAATATCGTTTTAATGATTATGTAACTTTAATAAAAAATTTTAGTATGCAATATGTAATTAGAGAAATACCTTCTAATGATAATATTTTAACGTTTATTAGAACAATATTTCCAATTCTTCCATATCTTGCAGAAGAAGTATATGAGGAAAAATTTAAAAGTAGATATTCAATCATAAATGAAGGCTGGCCAGGTGAAGAATAAAAAAAGATTGAAAATAATCAATCTTTTTCATAATTCATTCCCTGGTATAGGCCTTCTTTTCTCATTTTTTTATCTATTTCATTCATAACTACCATTTTCTTAATTGTCCATTTAGGCTCAATTAAATCCTTGATATTTCCATCTGCAGCAAGCCTATGAATTATTATATCAGGTCTAAGATTACATATTTGCTTTACTGTAATATCTACATATTCATTTAATGATAAAATCTTAAACGGATTTTTATTATATTCATCTGCCATTATAGTATCATTAAGAATTAAAAGCGAATGTATTTTAATACCTTGAATATCTAATTTATTTACATAATTAATTGTTTCTAGCATATCATTTTCAGTTTCATTTGGTAAGCCATTAATTATATGTAAAACTACCTCAATATTATGTTTTCTTAATAAATCTACAGCAATTTCTAATTCCTCATTAGTCATTTTTCTATTAATTAATTCGGAAGTTTTTTCATTTGATGTTTGAAGGCCAAGCTCTACCTGAACATGAGTTTTTTTATTTAATTCGCCAAGCATATCGGCGATTTTTTTATTAATACAATCTCCTCTTGTAGCAATAGAAATACCTATTGTCTTATCAGGAGCAAATGTTAGTGATTCCTCAAAAATATTTTTAAGATAATCAACAGGAGCGTAGGTGTTAGAACCGGCTTGGAAATATGGCATATATAATATATTTTTCCATTTCTTTTCCATTACAGCTTTTATATCATTAAATTGATCATGCAGTGATTTGTTTTTATCTCCTGCGAAATCACCAGATAGATTTTTAGAACAGTAGGTACAGCCACCATATCCCTTTTTGCCATCTCTATTAGGACAGGTAAATCCACAATTTAATGATATTTTGGCCACTTTATGTCCATATTTATGCTTATAATATTCGTGTAATGAATTATAGGGTTTATCCTTTGTAAAATAGTTCATAAAAATCACTCCTAGAGATATTATAATTTAGTGAAAAATGAAATTAAAGAAAAATATTATATATTTTTAAAAATATATAAAAAAATCTAATTTTTTATTGTATAATAACAATATCGGTTTAAGGAGTTTGTATGCAAAAAATTATTAATGTTATATGCCATCCATCTCAGATTGCATTATATTTCAATGATAAAGTATATAAGATTATAATTTGGTTTATTTGCCTATTATCTATTTTAACAGGAATAATAGTTGCGTATGCATATAAAACAGATGTTTATAGCTATGATTTTGTTAGAAGCGTAACTAATTCACTTATTACAAAGGAAGGCACTCCTAATGTAACTTATAGTGAATCTACTCTAAAAGGAGAAGCATATTCCCTAAAGGGTGATACAGTATTTATTTATTTTGCAAAAAGTGATTTTGCTCATAATGACTATGGCCTAGTATTTAATTTTAAAGAAACAGAAGTAGTCGTATATTATCGTTTTTTTTCTAAAAAAACAATGAGCTATAAGGATATGAATATATCAGATTTCACATTTGCAGATGTTAAAAATGGTATTAATAACGCAACTATAAAATTTGAAAGCTTAATATATCATGCTGTTAATTTAATTAACAATGAAGCTAGATTAATGAATATATCAGATAGCCTAGTTAGTACATTATCTATGTTTCTATTAGTAATTGGTGTAGCTTTATTATTATCATTTTTTGTTAATCCATTAATTAAATTTCCACATCGTGTTAGAATTTGCTTATATGATTCAATGATATATTTAATATTAATTATTTTTTCACTTATGCTACAAGCTGTATGGCTACAATATGTAGCTTTAGCAGTGCCACTAATTTACACTAGTATTTCATTTAGAAGAATTGTTGTTATAAAGAGGTAATATTATGACTATAATTGATAAAATTAAAACTTCAAATATCCTAGATCCAAATAATGAGGTTAGGATTGATGAGGCTATTTATAAAAAAATATCAAATAAATTAATTATTTCCTTTGTATTAAAATATGCTGTATCTTTAAATAATTACAAGGAATTAAAGAGAATAATACATGAAATGGTAGAGGCTACTGGTGTAAATGCTGATTTAAAAATAGGTATTGGCTATGAGGATGAAACATTAACAGTAGATGAATTGAAAGAATATTTAGTAGAAATATTAAATTTCTTATCTGATAAATCTGTAAGCTTTAGATCTTTAAATGTAGATGATTGCTTAATTGAGGATAATAAAATATCCTTTAAGGTAGCATGTGATGCTAAGGGTGTTGATGAATTAATGACACCTATAAAAAATATGTTTGAAAAATATGGATTCGCTATTGAAACAAATGTTATTATTGATGAATCAAAGAGCCTAAGTGAAGCAATTAATGAATTAGATAATAAGCTTATGGCAGAGCTTGAGCGTCAGCAACAAGAAGCACATGAAGCTCAAAGATTTAATAAAATGATTCAGGAATCTAAAAAAACATATAAGAAATATATCCCAGATTCAGTTACCCCTATAAAGGGAATACCTGCAAGCCATGAGCAGCTACAGGCATATATCAATGAAGCAGGAACTGATGTATTTTTATTTGAAGGCTATGTTTTTGATAAAGAAATTAGAAATACAAAAAATAAAAATGCTGATATATGCTTATTAAAGGTTACAGATGAAACAGATTCAATTTTAGTAAAAAAATGGCTAAGAGCTGATGTCGAAAAAGAGTGCTTTAAAAATGAAATGAGCGTAGGCACTGAAATAAAGGTTGTTGGTAAGGTTGAATATGATTCATTTATGAGACAAGTAGTTGTCAATGCCTCTAATGTAACAGTTTTAGGAAAGCATAAGGAAGCAGAGGTAGTTGATGATGCTGAGGTTAAGCGTGTTGAATTAAATTGTCATACTAAAATGTCTACACTAGATGGATTAACTGAAGGTACAGATTATGTAAAGGCTGTATCTAAGTGGGGCTGGAAATCAATGGCATTTACTGATACCTCAGGATTATATGCAATACCTGAAATAGACCATGATTTAGGTAAATTCCCTGATTTTAAGCCGATTTATGGTGTAGAATTACCATTTATTGATGACTATAAGTATTTTATTACATTCAATGAAAGAGATATTGAATTAAAGACTGCAACCTATGTTGTATACGATATTGAAACAACAGGCTTTTCTCAGGAATTCGATGAAATAATTGAAATTGCAGCTTGTAAGGTATATCAAGGTGGAATTATTGAGAAATATGAAACCTTTGTTAATCCAAGAAGACATATTTCAGAAAAGATTACTGAATTAACATCAATTACAGATGAAATGGTTAGCGATGCTAAATATATTGAGGATGTTTTACCTGAATTCTTAGAATTTTGTAAGGGTAGTATTTTAGTTGCCCATAATGCTAAATTCGATGTTGGTATGATTTATGCAAAGCTTAGAAAATGCAATATTGGATATGAAGAATTCCCTGTTATTGATACCTTAAATTTATTTAGAGTTTTAGCAGGATATAGTGAAGAGGAAAAGAAATTTAACCTAAAGGTTTTATCTAAGCATTATAAGATTAAGCAAGAGCAGCACCATAGAGCTATTGATGATACTAGAGTAACAGCATTATGCTTTATTAGTATGCTAAATGATTTATATAATAAGAATGTTCTTAATTATAAGGATATTAATTCTTTAATTGATCCTAGCCTACATTATAAATATGTAATTCCTTCAAGAATTAATTTATTAGCAAAAACTCAAAAGGGCTATAAGAATTTATTAAAAATCGTTTCTGATGCCTTAACATATCATTTATACGGAGATGCTAGATTACTTCATAGCGTAATTGATAAATATCACGAGGATATATTAGTAGGCTCAGGTGATTATTTAGGTGATGTATTTGAAAATGCATTAAATAGAAGTGAAGCAGAATGCCTTGAATCAATGAAGATGTGTGATTATATTGAGGTTCAGCCTACTTCAGCATATATGCATTTATGGGATTCACTACCTGGTGGTGAATTAGATATTCAAGAGGTAATTAAAAAGATTATAAGATTAGCTGACTCATTAGGTAAGCCTGTAGTAGCTACATCAGCTTGTCATTATTTAAGACCTAATTTGAAGCAATATAGAGATATATTAATTCAAAGCCCTCAGGTTGGTGGTGGAACACATAATTTAGCAAGCTACAAAAAATCTCCTGCCTGTCATTTAAGAACAACAACAGAAATGCTGATGGAATTTGATTTCCTAGATAAAGAATTAGCATATAAAATTGTTGTAGAAAATACTAATATGATTGCAGATTCTATCGATAAATATCCTGCCTTCCATAAGGATATGTTCTCTCCAAGAGATGATGAATTTAAGGATTCATTTTTACATGTAGCATCAATTGACGCAGAGGTAAGCCGTATAATTGATGAAAATGTTAAAAAGAATTATGGTGATAATCCATCACAAATTGTAATGGATAGATTAAATAGAGAATTAACAGGTATTAGAAAGAGTGGATATGCATCTGTTTATTATATGTCATATTTAATGGTTCAAAAGTCTTTATCTGATGGATATCTAGTAGGATCACGTGGATCTGTAGGCTCATCTTTGGTTGCTACAATGATGGATATAACTGAGGTTAACCCATTAAAGCCACATTATAAGTGTAAAAAATGTAAATGGCATTCATTTAAAATGTCAGATGAGGAAATTGAAAAATATGGAATCAGAGATGATGAAAAGCCATTCCAAGATATATTAAGAAGTGTTGATTCTGGATATGACCTACCTAATAATGTATGTCCTATTTGTGGAGAGCCACTAGCTAAAGATGGACATGATATTCCATTTGAAACATTCTTAGGATTTGATGCAGATAAAACACCAGATATCGATTTAAACTTTAGTGGTGAATATCAGCCAGTAGCTCATGAATATATTAGACAGGTATTCGGTAATGAAAATGCCTTTAGAGCTGGTACTGTAGGTACTATTGCAGATAAAAATGCATATGGATATGTAAAGGCATATCTTGAAAAAACAGGAAAAAGCCTAAGAGAAATCGAAATTGATAGATTAAGTAAATATTTAGTTGGTATTAAGCGTTCAACAGGACAGCATCCTGGAGGAGTTGTAGTAGTACCTCATTATGTTGATATTTATGATGTTACACCTGTACAATATCCTGCAAACGATGATACTGTACCAATGAGAACTACTCATTATGATTATCATAAGTTTGAAAATAATCTATTAAAGCTTGACGTACTAGGACACGATGATCCAACTATCATTAGATATATTATGGATTATGTAAATGCTCATCAAAGTGAGTTCCCATTCACTAGTGCAAGAGATATTCCAATTGATGATCAAACATTATATCGTCTATTTAGTGAAACAGCAGTAATTGGCTTAACTCCAGAATCATTAGGCTCTAAGGTTGCATCATTTGGTGTGCCTGAATTTGGTACTAAATTCGTTCAGGGTATGTTAATGGAAACAACTCCTAAAACATTTGCTCAGCTTGTTAAAATATCTGGTCTATCTCATGGTACAAACGTATGGGCAAACAATTCACAGGAGCTAGTTGGAGGTAAAACTGAATTTGGTCCAATCCAATTCAAGGATACAATTGGTTGTCGTGACGATATTATGATTGACTTAATTAGAATGGGACTTGATCCATCTAAGTCATTTAAGATAATGGAATTCGTAAGAAAGAATAAAAAGGTCGGGGCTCCTGACCAATGGGTTGAATTCCAAAAATATATGAGAGAAAACAATGTTCCTGAATGGTACATTTGGTCTTGTGATAAGATTGAATATATGTTCCCTAAGGCACATGCTACGGCATATGTATTAATGGCATTAAGAATTGCCTGGTTTAAGGTTTATTACCCACCACTATTCTATAGTGCATGGTTATCAAAAAGAGCTAAAGGCCATGATGTAAATGCATATGTTGGAGGACCAATGGCAATTAAGGCAAGAATAGAAGAAATTGCCAATAATCCTAATAAAACAGCTAAAGATGATGATTTAGTAACTGCACTTCAAATCGCACTTGAAATGACTCTAAGAGGAATAAAATTCCTACCAGTTGACATAATGAAGAGTGATGCAATTAATTTTACAATTGAAGATGGTAATTTAAGAATTCCATTCATCGCTGTAGATAAATTAGGTGAAGCAGTAGCACTAGATGTTGTAAAAAATAGAGAAGAAAGAGCATTCTCATCTAAAGCAGATGTAAAAAGAAGAACTAGACTTAATAATTCACTATTCCAAGAATTCGAAATTATGCATTCATTTGGTAATTTACCTGACGAGGATAAGGAAGCAACAGAAGGCTTATTTGCATTTTTAGATTAAAATAATGTGACCACGCGTCACATTATTTCAGACCGTTGACAAACTACTACTTTTTGGAGAAATCCAATGAGTAGTAGTTTTATTTTTCTGTAAATAATTGTTAATGCTTATGAAATAAAGTATAATATTCATGCTTACAGTAAAATTAGGAGTTAATTATGAAAAAAGGATTAATAATGGAAGGTGGCGCAATGCGTGGTATATTCACATGTGGAGTCATCGATGTTTTAATGGAAAATAATATTAATTTTGATGGTGCAGCAGGTATTTCTGCTGGGGCAGTATTTGGGTGCAATTATAAATCTAAACAAATCGGTAGGGGAATTCGTTATAATAAAAAATATTGTAATGATAAAAGATATTGTAGTATGAAATCACTTATTAAAACTGGTGATTTATATAATGCAAAATTTTGTTATGAGACTTTACCTAATGAATTAGATATATTTGATATTAAAACATTTGAATCTAATCCTATGGAATTTTATGTTGGTGCAACTAATGTATCTAATGGAGAAACAGTATTTCATAAATGTGATAAAGGAGATTCAAATGATGTTATGTGGATGAGAGCTTCTGCATCTATGCCTATTGTATCTAAAATAGTTAAAATAGATAATTATGAGCTTTTAGATGGAGGGATTTCATGCCCAGTTCCATATAAATATATGATGGATTTAGGATATGATAAAAATATAATAATATTAACTCAACCTAAAAATTATACAAAGAAAAAAACATCATTTTTAATTAATTTATTATTACATAAATATAAAGCTATTCAAACTGTCATGAAGAATAGACATAATTTGTATAATAATCAAATGCAAGAAATTTTAAATCTTGAAAAAACTGGGAATGCTATAGTGATTAGACCAGAATCATCACTTAGTATTGGAAAGAGTGAAAAGAATCCTGATAAGCTTGAAGAAGTATATAATCTTGGTAGAAAAGTATGCTTAGATAGATTAAGTGAAATTAAAAAATTTTTAAATGAATAAACGGCTTTGCCGTTTCAGCGTGTTGACAAATTAGGTCAACACGCTTTTATTATATTTAATCTTAAAAATCGAATGTGGTAAAAGTCATAAAATAAAATCTCGATTGCTCTAAATGCAGTTTTTTTAAATAAAAAAATATAAGATAAACCCCTGAATTTTAAAAACAGGGGTTTGTCAACGGTCTGAGATAATCTGACCACGCGTCACATTATTTTTTGTGATATTATGTGATTTTCTTCCATTTATAAAAAAAGATGATATAATAGTGCTGTAAAAATCAAAGGGAGGATTATTATATGAAACCTACACCATTATTTTCAAATATACAAACTGGTGCTCAGACATATGATGATATTGATAAGGCAACCTATAAGGGAATAACAATAAAAACAGTGTTATTATTCTTAATTACAGTTGCTGTAGCATTAACAACAATATTTGTTGTTCCAAGATATGTCGTTGCAACAGAAAATATGACTCCATTATTAGTCGGATTAATAATTGCTATGATAGTAGCATTAATTTCAGCTCTTGTTGGCAGATTAAGCTACAATCTTGCAATGCCATGCTCAATTATATATTCATTATCTATGGGCTTCTTGCTAGGATTTATTACTGCAATTGCTGAAGCTTATGTTCCTGGTATAGCAATTACAGCTGTAGTTGCAACATTAATTATTTTTGGTATTATGCTATTATTATTTTTTACAGGAGTAATTAAAGCATCTAACAAGCTAATGGCTATTGCACTTGGCTTATTATTAGGTGGAGTTGCAATATCATTATTTACATTTATTATGGCATGGACAGGCCAAATCTCTGTTACACAATATTTATGGTTATTACTATTAATTGAAGCTATATATTTAATTTATGCTGTAATTACATTAACATTTAATTTCTGTGAAGCTGTTGTGGTTGTTAATAGTGGAGCAACTAAAAAAGCTGAATGGAGCGTTGCTTTAGGCTTAATGTCAGCTATGGCATATATCTATATTGAATTATTAAGAATATTATTAATAATCGCAAGCATAGTTGGAAACAATCGTTAAAATGAGCTACTTCGGTAGCTCTTTTATTATGTCTACAGCAATAGTTTTATAAAAGTATTTAATTAAGTATTATAAAAGCATTTTCAAAGCGAAATTTTCGAAAAGTAATAAAATTAGACTACTAATTTTTTTCTTTTTATGTTAAAATCTTGTGAGTAGTATTTTTATTATTTTAGGAGTGTTTTACATGAAATTAAGTGATTTATTATTTAAATTTAGCAATAATACTAATATGACAATGTTTGTAAATAATGCTAATGAAAAACCACAAGCTTACGTAAGATATAAAAAAGAAGATAATTCATATATCTTAGAACCAACAAATTTATTTAATGAAGCTTTACATGCAACTAAAACATCAATTACATTAAATAATAAAAAGGAAATTTCTTCATGTAATTGCGGTTGCTTAAATTTCTATAAAACTAAAGAATGTGTTCATATTGCAGCACTTTATTATAGTGGTCTTGCTCAAATTGACGAGGAATTATTTAATAAGGAATGCAATAGATATTTAAAACAACAAAAGAAAACAGTTCACAAATCAATTTTAAGTAGTTTAGCATCTGATATAAAGGTTACTAATCCATATTTTGGTATGATTCATTTAATACCAGTAATAGAAGAATTAGATAAGCAATATACATTATCATTAAAAATAGGCTTTGATAAGGATTATGTCATTAAAAGTATTTCAGAATTCATTAATATGACAG
>JAEEGL011744679.1_pt1 | contig 12462 bp, 9 predicted proteins | sample 9134231 | NCBI WGS metagenome assembly JAEEGL01 (sample SAMN16246548, study PRJNA631951) | gut metagenome | biome: gut microbiome; feature: rumen; material: fiber-attached | host: Bos | place: Iran: Karaj | collected 2018-10 | reverse complement strand
GCTCTCCGAGACCATTCTCGAAAACTACGTCCGCGACGGCGTGTGGACGCTCACGCGGGAAAACTTCACCGGGCTGCTGAAACTGCGGTACATGTCGCTGCCGGCCGCCATCCGCGCGCTCGGCTTCGCGGACGCAGCCGAGGCCGTCTCCTACTACTCATCGATTCAGCACAAGATATACGCCGCATGACGACGGCGCCGCCGCCACCACCTACTGGCAGCGCACCCGTATCTGGCGGAGGCCGGCGAAAGCCGGATGCTTCTTGGCGCGGGCCTCGAGGCCGCGGAGCTTGAACTGGCGGATTTCGAAGAGCTCGGCGTTGTTTCGGGCGAGCACGTAGAGGATGTTCTTGTCGTACTTCTCGGGTGTGAGGCGCGCGGCGAGGTCGGGACCGGCGACTTCGGGCCAGGCGCGCAGCATCGCGTCGAGGAGGGCCGTGTCCTGGACGCGGGCGTCGACGCCGAAGCGCTTCAGAACGTTGTTGACGGCGTCGCTGAAGGGGACGACAGAGCGCCGCCTCTGCGGGGCGTCGGCATCGACGGGGAGGCCGGAGGCGTCATCCACCACGGGCAGTGACGCGGAGCGCATCCAGGGGGGAAGCCGCTTCTTCCCCGACGTCTCCCGCTGCTCGCCATACGTTCCCCTAGAGTCCGCCATCGGGTTCCATCTTCAGTTCGGGAAGGAGTTCCTGTATCTCCTTCGCCCTTGACGGGAGCTTCTCGACGACTTCGGCGAGGTATTTCTTGGCGATGTTCCGCGCGCCGGGGTTGTCGGCCGCGAAAGTCATGTAGTAGATTGCCGCGTTGCGGAGCGCGTCGACGCGCTGGCGGAGCTTCAGGGTTTTGCCGTTCTCCTCGTTGTCGAGGTAGAAGGTGATGAGCGGGACCATCTGCTTGAGCGTCATCTTATCCCAAGTGATATGGTCTTTTCCGTTCCTGGTGACAATCTCGAGGGAGTGCTCAGTCGCCGACTTGAGGCTCCACGGGCTGTTTTGCGGTGCGAACGGGATCGCCGCCGACTGCTCAATCAGGAAGGCCTTGAGTTCCTTCAGGCATTCGACGCGCTTGATGGCCAGCTCGAGGGCCTTCTTCGACTCGGGATAGGTCATTTTCTCGTCGAGACGCCTGAGTTCGCGGAGAACCTGGTCGTACTTGAAGGCGCGGAGGTTCTCGAGGTTCGAGGCAGCGGTCTGTATGACCAGGCCGATCTGGCCCTGCTTCTCCGCCGCCACGCGCTGCTGTTCGGCCAGACGGGCCTCTTCGGCCTCGCGGGCGCGCTGCGCCTTCGCCTCCTCTTCGGCCCGCCGTTTCCGTTCGGCGGTGAGTTTCGCGGCTTCGCCGAGGAGTTCGTTCAACTTGGCCTTCGCCTTGCGGATGTCGCCTGGAAGCGCATCGACGGCCTCCTGGGCCTTCTGGTAGATGTCCTTGGCGGCGGTCAGTTCGCCTTTGAGCGTCTCGACAACGGAGGCGGCGGCCTTGGTTTCGTCACGGACATCGGCCGTGCGCTTCGACGGATCACGGGCGATCTTCTGGGCACTGGCCTCAGCGTTCGCGGCGGCCATTGTCACCTGGTCGCAAATGCGCATGGTCTGGCGTCCGGCCCTGCGGATCGGGGTGAGCGCCTCAAAGACTTCGCGCGCCAGAAGCGGAATGCCCTCCAGCGTCGGTTCGTCGGGAGCGGGCTCTTCGGCGGGGGCCTCCTCTTCAGTCTTTTCTTCGGCGGCGGCCGCGGTCTTTGCCTCCTCTTCGGCGGGCTTGTCCTCTGCCGCGCCATCTTCGGCCTTCTTCTCGTCGTCCTTGGCTTCGTCCTTTGCGCCGTCTTCCGCGGCGGCCTCGCCGTCCTTGGCCTCGTCGTCCTTGGCTTCGTCCTCCTTGGCGCCGTCCTCGGCCGCGCCGTCTTCAGCGGCCTTGTCGGGCGGGACTTCCTCCGTCTCTTCCGGCACCTCGTGGATGATGCGCGCGATAAACTCGGCCCCGCCTTCGGCCTCCACTGCGGCGATGGCCTGCGCCACGAGGTTCGAGGCCTCGCCGAGATAGACGGCCATCGTCTCGTCGCGCAGTTTCTCGGCGGATGTGCGGAGCTTCACGAAGTCGGCGACGATGGCGTCGCGTTTGCCGACCTGTTCGGCATATTCCGCGACGGCCTTCTTGTTCTGCGACTTCAGGTAGTATAGGAAGCCGCCGCCGCCGAGGGCCAGAAGCGCGACGATGATGCCGAAGGCTATGAAACAGCCCTTGGCTGACTTGCCGTCGCCCTTTTGGGAATCGTTGTCTTCGCCGATCATCTTGCCGCGGCCGCCTCCGCCCTCATCCTGCGAAACCAGCGGGTTGTGGCTTCCGGTGATGGTCTTCGGATCAACCATGCCGCGCGAAACTGAGATGTGGTGTTTGCCGCTGGGCGCACCGGAGCCGGACGAGGCCGACCCGGCACCCTTGCCGCGTCCCTTGATGATGACACGCTTGTTGGAACCGGCGGAGGCCGAGGGCATCTGCGGCTGTACGCGGCTCAGATAGCGGCGCATGTCGCTCAGCAGGGAACCGTAGGTCGGGTAGCGCATGGCGGGTTCGACCTGGAGCATGCGGTCGATGATTTCCTCGACTTCGGGATCGATGTCGGGGCGGTAGGTCTTCATCGGTTCCGGCGGGTGCTCGAGGCGCGCCTTGACGACGGCGATGGCGTCCTCGCCCTCGAAAGGCGGGTGCTGCGTGAGGGCGTGGTAGAGGGTGCCGCCGAGGCAGTAGATGTCGCTGCGGAAGTCGACGCGCTGACGCTTGAGCTTCTCGGGGGCGATGTAGTAGGGGGTGCCCCAGATTTCGGTTGTCTCGGCGTTCGGCGAGGAGGCGATGCCGAAATCGAGGAGCTTCGCCGTGTCGCGTTCGTCGAGAAGGATGTTCTCAGGCTTGATGTCGCCGTGGATGAGGTTTGAGGCTGCGGCGAGCTGGAGGCCGTCGGCAATGTCCATGCCGATCTTCATGACCATCGCCTGGTCGAGCGGCTCGGGCTGGGCGATCATTTCGTCGAAATGCTTGCCGCCGACGAGTTCCATGACGATGTAGGGCTGCCCCTTCTCCTGTCCGAAGGAGTAGATCTGGGCGATGTTGGGGTGGTTCAGCTTGGCCGCCGCCTGCGCCTCGCGGCGGAACGACTCCAGGAACTCCGGCGCGTCGCCGAGGCTCTTGAGCATGACCTTGATGGCCACGATGCGTGCGAGCGTTTCGTCGTATGCGCGATAGACGCTGCCCATGCCGCCGCTGCCGAGGCAGTTGAGGAGGAGGTAGTTGCCGAGTCGGCCGGGAACGGTGACTTCGCTCCCGCAGCTCGGACATATCGCCTTGGTAAAGGCGGGGAGGTTGCCGACGTCAATCTGCGTGTGGCAGGACGGGCACTCCATGCGATCGACCTTGTCGTAGATGATCTGGGCAGGTTCTGACATTGTTCGCTTCTCGCGTTTATTTAAGGATAAGCCATTATTATTGTAGATGAAAAACGGGAGGTGTGCAAGAACTTCTACGTTTTTTGTGTGCCAAAACGCAGAAGTTCCGCACACCTCGCATGGAACTGTGGTAGAATCTTATTCAATGCAAATCCAGATTCTCCCCTCCATGCTCGCGGCCGACTGGGGCCATCTCTTCGACGCCGCCCGCACTTGCGAAGCCGGCGGCGCCGACCAGCTTCACCTCGACGTCATGGACGGCCACTTCGTGCCGAACCTGAGCTTCGGCCCCGATTTCGTGAAGATGTGCCGCCGCGCCGTGTCACTTCCGCTGGACGTCCACCTCATGCTTGAACGTCCCGACCTCTATGCGGAGCGCTTCATCGACGCCGGCGCCGACGCCGTTTCGATTCACGTAGAGGCCGGATGCGACATCGCCGCGACCCTCGCCGCCATCCGCGCGAAGGGGAAGAGGGCGGGACTCGTCATCAAGCCCAAGACCCCTGCCAAAGCCGTCGCGCCATACCTCGGGATGTTCGACTACGTGCTCGTCATGACGGTCGAGCCGGGTTATGGCGGACAGGCCTTCATGGCCGACATGATGCCGAAGGTTCGCGAAATCGCCGAGATGTCACGCCAGTCAGCCAATCCCTTCCCGATCATGGTCGACGGCGGGATCGGCGAGAAGACCGTCGGCCTCTGCGCCGAGGCTGGCGCGACCCAGTTTGTCGCCGGCAGCTCGCTCTTCAAGGCGCCCGACATGGCCGAAGCCATCGCCGCGCTTCGGGCGGCCGCCCGAAAAGCGGCAACGGCTCCTGGGTTCTAGGTTCCTGGTTCTTGGTTCTTGGTTCCTAGTTCCTGGTTCTTGGTTCCTGGTTCTGGGTCGACTGCAATCGACAGCGGTCACTATCTGCTGTTATCTGTTATCTGTTATCCGTTATCTGTTATCTGCCTTTGGTGCGCTCGCGCACCAAAGGCTCACGGGGCAGCCCCCGCACTTGGGGTTGCGCGGCGAGCAGCGCGTCTGGCCAAAGGCCACGATGTAGCTGTTCCACACTTTCCAATAGCGCTTCGGCAGGATTTCGCGCAGTTTCATCTCGGTTTCAAAGGGGGTTGCGGTCTTGATGAGGCCAAAGCGGTTCGAGATGCGGTGCACGTGGACGTCGACGCAGATGGCGGGCTTGTCGAAGCCGAGGGCCACGACGAGGTTCGCCGTCTTGCGTCCGACGCCGGGCAGTTCGCAGAGGGCCTCCACGGTGTCGGGCAGCACGCCGCCGAACTTCTCGTTCAGCACGCCGGGGAGGCGTTTGAGCATCTTCGCCTTGGTGCGGAAGAATCCCACGGGAAAAATCAGCTCGGCAATTTCCTTTTCGGAGAGGGCGTCGAGTTCCGCCGGGGTCGTGGCGCGGGCGAAGAGCCGTTCGCAGGCGCCAGCCGTGCAGGCGTCCTTCGTGCGCGCGCTGAGGATGGTGCCGACGAGTACGCGGAAGGGGTCCGACGTTTGCGCGGCGACGAGTTCCATGATAGGAGCCTTGTGGGAATTGAAGTCCGCCTTCAGGCGGCGTACGACGATGGGCAGATCTGAGAGTTGCATGGGTGGAAGTCCTTTCGGTTGTTCTACTGTTGGAGCCACTTGACGAGTGTGGCGGCAAGTTTGTCGCGGACGGCGTCCATGTCCTGCGGTGCGCCCAGCTCCTCGGCCACGGACGTCACGTCCGCATCCGCGAGACCGCACGGCACGATGCCGCCGAAGGGCGCGAGGTCCGTATTGACATTTAGGGCGAGGCCGTGCATCGTGGTGTGGCGCGAGACGCGGATGCCGATGGCGCAGATCTTCGCGTTCCCGATCCAGACGCCGCGGTTGCGCGCGTCGCGTCCCGCCGCCAGTCCCAGGTTGCCCAGGGTTTCGATTACGGCGCCCTCCAGTCGGAAGACGTAGTCGCGGACGCCGATTCTCCGTGCGGCAAGGTCGATGATGGGATAGGCGACAATCTGTCCCGGCCCATGGTAGGTGACGTCACCTCCGCGGTCCGTCTCGACAAGGTCGATTCCCTTCTCGTGGCGTGTCGCGCGCTCCCAGATCAGGTGGTCGGCTACGGCGGAGCGGCCAAGCGTGTAGACCGGGGAATGTTCGACAACGAGGATTGTGTCGCCGGCCTCCCCCGCGCAGCGGGCCGCGTGAAGGGCGCGCTGGAGGCGGAGCCCTTCGCCGTATGGCGTCAGGCCCTTCTCGATGCGGATGGCTATTCCTGTGTCGGAGGCGGACATGCCAAAAGGAAAAACAAAATAAGTTGACCGCCCGGATGGGTGGTCAACTTAAGGCTTTTGCGCATTTAAAAGACAATCGGGCGAAGGGTCACTTCGCGGCGGTGGCGGCGGCCAGGCGCTTGGCGGCGCGCGATTTGCGGCGGTTCGCCGTGTTGCGCTTGATGACGCCCTGCTTGACGGCCTTGTCGAGCGTCGAGGCGTAGTTGGCGAGAGCCTTCGCAGCCGCGGCGGCATCGGCGGGCTTGGCCTCGATGACGGGACGGCGCGCCGTGTTGATCTTGCTCATCACGGCACGGTTCTTCGCGCGGCTTTTGGCCGCCGTACGGACGCGCTTCACGGCGCTGTCTATGCGCTTTTGTTCACTCTTGCTGTCAGCCATTGCGGATAACCACTCCTAAGTTCTACTTGCGGCTTTATGGAAGCCGCCGGCAAGGAAACGATGGTGCACCATGAGGGACTTGAACCCCCACGCCTCGCGGCATAAGAACCTGAATCTTACGTGTCTGCCAATTCCACCAATGGTGCGAAACCTAATAGATACTATAGCAAAAACCGGCGCCGTGTGTCAATCGCGATTTTCCGAAAGGATTGGCGATGCAACGGCTATCTGTACCGCGCGTTGGGCTTGGGGTCGAAGGCGTCGCGGAGTCCTTCGCCGACGAAGACGGTGAGGAGCATCGTGAGGAAGAGCAGGAGGGAGGGGTAGAGGATGAGCCACCAGGACGACGTGTTCTGCTGGGCCTGCTGGAGGAGTTCGCCCCAGCTCGGCGTCAGGGGCGGGAGTCCGAACCCGAGGAAGTCGAGCGCCGAAATCGAGGCGATGGCGCCGACGAGGTTGAAGGGCAGGAGCGTGATGACGGGCGTGAGGGCGTTCGGGAGGATGTGGCGGCGGATGATGCGCCAGGAACCAAGACCCTGGCACTTTGCGGCCTCCACGAAGGGCCGCTTCCGCAGCCGCAGGAATTCGGCGCGGACGTAGTAGGAGACGCCGATCCAGTTGAAGAGACCGTAGCAGAAGAGGAGCAGGCCGAAGCTGCGCCCGAAGACGGAGCCGATCAGAATCATCACGTAGAGGAACGGAAGCGCGCTCCAGATTTCGATGAAGCGCTGTCCCGCGAGGTCGACCCATCCGCCGAAATAGCCCTGCGCGGCGCCGGCGACGATGCCGATGAAGAGAGACCATGCGACGAGCAGCAGGCCGAAGGTCAAGGCCGTGCGCGTACCGTAGAGGACGCGGGCGAAGACGTCGCGCCCCGCGTTGTCGAGTCCCATCGGGTGGCCGGGAACGGGGCGGAAGGGCCAGGTCACGGCCTCCAGGGAGGCCGTGACAGTGACGAGTGACGAGTGACGAGTGACGAGTGATGGGGGATGAGTGACGAGTGACGAGTCCGGGGTTGGGGAGAAACTTGCATTGACGGCTTCAAGCACGGCGGCGCGGGTGGCGTCGTCGAGCTGCGCAAAGGCCTTGCGCGAGGAGCGGACGGGAACGGGCTCGCCAGTCTCAAGCGCGAAGAGGATGGCAACGGGCGTGGCCTTCGCGGCGCGGGCGTCGCGAAGGCGGAGCCGCACCGTTCGCGGCGGCGCGGCGCGTGTTTCGTACGCGGGCAGTGCAAGTTCGGTTTCGGCCGCTCCCGGGGTGGAGATGGTGAAGGTGGCGGCTGGCGACGCCTCGTTGGCGAAGCGCGCTGCCAGCGCGGCCTCAAGGCCCTCGGGAAGGGCGACGAGGTCCGTGAGCTTCGTTCCGGCGGCGGGGACTGTGCCGAAGAAGATTTCGGCGCCGTCCTGTCGCGAAATGGCGAGGTCCGGCCGGAGGTCGAGGCGCCCCGCTCGTACTTCAGGGCGTATGACCGCGCGGACGCGGCGGTATGGCGCGATGGACGCCGCCGTGGCGATTGTGCGCGGTCCGAAGCGGATCGGGGAGAAGACGACGCGGACGGATTCGTTTGTCGCGGCGAGTGCCGCGTAGTCGGGTGACGAATGGACGCCGTTTCCGAGCAGGTCGTTTTCCGAGACGTGGCGGATGAACGGGAAGAATGTGCGGCCGTTTACGCGGACGACGAGCGGCTTTGCGTTGCAGATGAATTCTGAGAAGAGGCTGAGAAAATAAAGCGCTCCTAGCGCGATGAGCGATGTGATGGCCCTCGGGTTTCTGCGGAAGCGCCGCCAGCGCGATGTTGCGTGCTCTGCCATCTCTACCTGCCTGACGAAAAGGTGATGCGCGGGTCGATCAGCATGTAGCAGCAGTCCGAAAGGAGGTTGCCGAGAAGCTGGAGCGTTGAGGTGAGGGCGAGAATGGCCATGAAGACCGCGTAGTCGCGGCCGGAGACGGCGTCGAGGCTGAGGCGCCCCATGCCGGGAATCTCGAAGATGCGCTCGATGATGACGGAGCCCGCGAAGAGGAGCGAGAAGATCGAGCCGAAGCCGGTCGCGATGGGGATCAGCGAATTGCGGAACGCATGGCCCCAGAGGGCGCGCGACGGCGTCGCGCCCTTTGCGAGCGCCGTGCGGACGTAGTCGGCGGAGATCTGCTCGAGGAGCGAGTTCTTCATCATCAGCGTGAGCATGGCGAAGGAACCGGCCACGTAGCAGGCGACTGGCAGGACCATGTGCCACGCGCGATCGGCGGCGGTGCGCCAGAAGCCCACGCCGTCGAGGTCAGCAGACTCGAAACCGCCAAGCGGGAACCAGTTGAAGAGACCCTCGACAGTACCGCAGAAGCACATCTTCAGCAGCATGCCGAAGGCGAAGGCCGGAAGGGCGTAGCCGACGAAGACGACGACGGACGTCGCGGCGTCGAAGCGCGAACCGTGGCGCAGCGCCTTGGCCATGCCGAGGGGGATGCAGACCGCGTAGGCCAGCAGAAAGCCAGTAATGCCGAAGGCGAGGGAGACGGGAAAGCGCGAGACGATCAGCTCGCCGGCGGTGCGGTCAGGATAGTCGTAGGAGGCCATGCGAAGCCCCATCGCGTCATGGAAGAGCCACTTGCCGTACTGGACGAGGAAGGGCTTGTCGAAGCCGAACTGCCTTACGAGTTCCTTGCGCTGCTCTTCGGTGACGGCGGCGACCTGTCCAGCCGAAGATCCTCCCTCGCCGCTGCCGAGGCCGCGCAGGCGCGCCAGGCGCATCTCGACGGGCCCGCCAGGAAGGACGCGCGTCAGGGCGAAGCAGACGAGCGTGATGCCGAGGAAGGTTGGAATCGCCAGCAGAAGGCGGCGGACGATGTAGGCGAGGCGGGACATTGTCAGTCGTCGGTGGCGAAGACATCGTCAAAGTCGACGATGTCGGGGCGTGGGGGAAGGGTGTTGTCCCCCGACATCGCCTCCTGGAGATCTTCGGCGTTGTCCGTGTCGTACCACCAGTAGGCGAGGAGGCTGCGCTCGTCGCCGAACTTGGAGAGGACCGTCGGCGGGGTGCCGAACTTGTCCCAATAGAGGAGACGGACGGCGTCGATGTTCCAGAGCAGGATGTATGGCACCTGTTCGGTGAGGATGGCGTCGATGCGGCGGCAGATGGCGTTGCGCTCGCGTACGCTGAAGATGGCCTTTTGCTCCTCGATGAGTTCATCGACCGCTTTGTCCTTGAAACCGGTGATGTTGTTTCCGCCGGGCTTGTCGGCCTCGGCCGAGGACCACATGCCTTCGGGATCCGGGTGGAGTCCGGCTGACCAGGCGGCCCAGGTCATGTCGAACTTGTACTCGTCCATGTCGCGCGTCCAGGCAGCCCAGTCCTTGCGCTCGATCTTCATCTCGACGCCGGCTTTGCGGAGGTCCTCGCCGTAGAGGGCGAGGAACTTGTCGGAGCTTTCGTCGCGGGTGAGGAAGGTGAAGGAGAGCGTTTTGCCATTCTTTTTGCGCATTCCCGTGGCGGGATCAACCTTCCAGCCCGCCTCGTCGAGAAGTTTGCGGGCGGCGTCGGGATTGAAATCGAAAGTGACGTTGCCGCAGGTGTTGGAAGTGTCGTAGAGGCCTTCGTAATAGGAGCGGTGGAGGAAATACTGGTTGGCCATGAGCGTCTCGTTCATGCGCTTTCGGTCGAGAAGGTGGGCGAGTGCCTTTCGGACGCGAACATCGTCAAAGGGCGTCCGGCGCAGGTTCATGGCGAAGCCCTGGAAGCCAATGGGGTGGTGGTTGCGTATCTGCCGCTTTACAATCCAGTTCGAATCGAACTTCTTCCCCACCGTCTTTCCCGTCCAGATGGCGGCGCGGTAGACGGGGTAGACGTCGACCTCGCCGGCGAGGAAGGCCTCAAAGGCGTTGTCCTGCTCCGCGAAGAAGCGGAAGACGACGGTGTCGAAGTTGTAGGTGCTGCGCGTGGACGAGCGGGACCGGGCCCACCAGTCGGTACGGCGCTGGAGCGTCAGCGAAATGCCTTCCTTGTGTTCGGCGATTTTATAGGGGCCGGAGACGACGGGAAACTCGTTGTTGATCTTGTTGAAGTCCTTCCCTTCGAAGACGTGTTTCGGGAGGATTTCAAAACCGCCGACGGCGCTGAGGTTGCGCCAGTGCACTTCGTCGGCCGTGAAGCGAATTGTCAGGGTGTCGATGATTTCGGGAGGCTTCCTCAGGAAGGTTCTGAGGGCGACCTTGACGGGGCCGGTCTGGCTCTCTGGAGCCATGACGGCGTTGAAGGTCCAGAGGACGTCCTCGGCCGTAATGGGTTGGCCGTCGCTCCAGCGCGCCTGGGGGTCGATGTAGAAGGTGTATTGCCGCTTGTTCTCGGAGATCTCCCAGCGGCGGGCTAGGCCGGGGGCGTAGTCGGCCGTCAGCGGGTCCGATCCCAGAAGGGTTTCGTAGAGCGAGCCGAAGACCTGGTAGGAGAACACGTTGTTGTCGAGATACGGGTTGAGGCTCTTCGGCGGCGATGCGGCGGCGTATGTGATTTTGCCGCCGGGAACGGCGTCGGAGCTGGCCAGCGGATCGGGACGGTCCTGCCATTGCTCCTGGATGTCGCGCGCCAAGTTCGCCTCGGCCTCCATGACCTGTTTTTCCGCCTTTTCAAAGTCGATTTTAAGCGGTTCCGGAGGCGGCGTCGGGGCCGCGCCTGGCGCGGTCTCAACGTCGGTTTGACGGTTAGGCGGTTTGACGGTTTGAGGGTTGTCTTCCGAGATGGACGCGCTCGCCACGTTTCCGGAAGTTTCAGCTTCTTTGCCCACGTTGTGTTCCGGCTCTTCGCAAAGCGCGGGAGCGGCGGCCATCAGACTGATGGACGCAAAAATCACGAAAAAGAAATCCGTCTTCACTTTTTTACTCCTTGGGCTCCATTAGGGCGCTTTCCGCTTTTATCCGGTGGCGGAGCCTTCCTGGGCTTGCTTACATAAAACTTCTTCGTCTGCCCCTTGTACTCGAAGGTGGCCGACTGTGATTCGACGGAGCGGAGTATCGCCCCGTTTGGAAGCTGGTATCCGATTGGGATGACCTGGCCGTTGACGAGCGCTCCTCCGTCCGCTCCGCCGCCGATTATGGCGCCGACCTTTATCGATGGCCACGTCACTTGCCGCGGTGTCTCGTCGACAGTCAGGTCGATGACTTCGTCTTTGGTTTGACGGTTTGTCGGTTTGTCGGTTTGCCGGTTGGGGACGGGGTCGTTGTCTTCACGCAGAGGCGCAGAGGGAGCAGAGCCGCTGAGTGTGGTTGAGGTTGTACTTGGTTGAAGGGTTGAAGTGGCTGAAGGCTCTTGATCGCTCTCGATCACCGTCGATTCCCCTGTTCCCTCTTCCCCGTTCTCCGTTCCCTCCTCCTTAGGGAGGGACACGCTTGTCGCGTCCGCCGCAGGCTGTTGCCGGAGCGCGGACGGCTCGTCCGCCTCGCTTTGCGTTTGAAGATCCGGGGAAACTTCGGAGTCATCCTCTTCAACGTTCTGGGAGGGCCGGGCTTCGTCCCGTCCGTCTGCGGACGAGCCGTCCGCGCTCCCGGAAGCGGGAACTGGGAACTGGGAACTGGGAACTCCCTTTCCTGCGGCGCCAGCTGCCGGAAAGAGCATCGGGCGTGCGTAGAAGAAGGCCACGTAGGGGAACATGGCGATCAGCACCAGGAGGAGCATGATCTGGCTTTTGAGGTCATGGAAAAACGGGGTGCGCGGCTTCTTTGGAGCTTCGTCCGCGAACATGCCGTCCATCTGGATGGCCGAAGGGTCGGCCCTGCGCAGATAGGCGCGGATGTCCGCGATAAGCGCGCCGTATGTCGGGTAGCGGTCGGACGGGTCCATCTGGAGCATGCGGTCGACGATGGCCTCGACGTCGGGATCGATGTCTGGGCGGTAAGTCGACATGGGGGGCGGCGGACCCTCCAGGCGGGCGCGGAGGACCGTGCGCACGTCGTCGCCGTCGAAGGGCGGGTGCTTGGTGAGGGCGTGGTAGAGCGTTGCACCCAGGCAGTAGATGTCGCTTCGGAAATCGACGCGCTGTCGGTGGAGCTTTTCGGGGGCGATGTAGTAGGGCGTTCCCCAGATTTCGGTCGACTTCGCGTTCGAGGCCGAGGCGATGCCGAAGTCGAGAAGCTTGGGAACGCCATGGTCGTCAAAGACGATGTTCTCCGGCTTGATGTCGCCGTGGACGAGGCCGGCGTCGGCTGCGACCTGGAGTCCGCTCGCGATTTCCATACCCGTCTTCATGACCTTGGCCTGGTCGAGGGGCGTGGGGGAGAAGACGAGGCTGTCGAAGTGCTCGCCGCCGACGTACTCCATGGCGATGTAGGGTTTGCCCTCGTTCTCGCCGAAGGAGTAGATCTCGGCGATGTTCGGGTGGTTGATCTTGGCGACGCCG
>JAEEGL010907505.1_pt1 | contig 12462 bp, 10 predicted proteins | sample 9134231 | NCBI WGS metagenome assembly JAEEGL01 (sample SAMN16246548, study PRJNA631951) | gut metagenome | biome: gut microbiome; feature: rumen; material: fiber-attached | host: Bos | place: Iran: Karaj | collected 2018-10 | reverse complement strand
TCGGAAGAAAGATGTGCGGACTCCTCGAAGTTGGTAGGAGAAATGAATCTGAGGTTACGAACATGGGCAAAGTGGATCCTGCCCTCAAGAGCTCTGATCATGTGAGGAAGATCGTTCTCAAGGCTTGTGCCGTAGGAGCCTGAGCAGAAGGTTACGCCGTTGTGTACGTCGTCCACAGCCTTCATGAGTTTTAAGATATTCTTTTCATTGTTGATGATCCTTGGAAGGCCGAATACGGACCAGGCGGGATCGTCGGGATGGATAGCCATCTTGATGTCGTATTTATTGCAGACAGGCATGATCGCCTTAAGGAAATATACGATATTCTCGAAGAGCTTGTCCTCGTCAATGCCCTGGTACAGCTCAAAGAGCTCCTTTACATGAGCCATTCTCTCAGGCTCCCAGCCGGGCATAACTGAGCCGTTGGTATCGCCTGCCAGGGACTCAAACATCTTGGCAGGATCGATGGCGTCCACCGCTTCCTGGGTGTAAGCAAGAACTGTGGAACCGTCGGCTCTTTTTCTTGCAAGCTCTGTTCTTGTCCAGTCAAAAACAGGCATGAAATTGTAGCAGACCATGTGGATGTCCTCTTTACCGAGGTTCTCCAGGGTCTTGATGTAGTTATCTATATGCTGGTCTCTGTCAGCTGTGGCTGCCTTGATGGCGTCGGACACGTTAACTGACTCGATTCCGGAAATGTGCATTCCCTCAGCTGCAACATCAGCCTTGAGAGCCTTGATCTCGTCCTGTTCCCAGAGCTCTCCGGCCTGCTTGTTGTAGAGAGTTGTGATAACTCCGGTAACTCCGGGAATCTGTCTGATCTGCCAGAGCTTAACTGTATCGAATTCTTTGCCGTACCAGCGAAGTGTCATTTCCATGGTAAATTTCCTCTTTTCATAAAAAAATGATTATTCATTACACTGAAATACTTTACCTTGAACTGCTGATTCATAGAATAGAATAACTTGTTGCACACATTGCAAAAGTTGTTCCATGCACCTATAATTATATTTATGAAAAGCAAATTACGATCATCCTTTAACACAAGACAATATATGGTTTCCTCGGATTTCGAGGTCTACTACTACTCCGACAAGGACTTCATAACCTTAAGGCCCCATGCCCACAACTACTACGAGTTCTACCTTTTTATCGAAGGGGACATAACCATGGAGATCATAAGGCCCGACGGGACTCCTGTTCATGTAAAAATGGAACAGGGTGACCTGATGTTGGTTCCTCCGGGGATAAAGCACCACGGAATCATGGGCCATTCCAAGAAGACCTACAGAAGATTCGTTTTCTGGATCAGCAAGAACTGCTGCAACTCCCTGATGCAGGAGTCCGTGGACTACATGTACCTTATCCAGAAGGCCGAGGCATTCCATCAGTATATATACCATCTGCCCCCGGCGGCTTTCCATCAAGTGGAGTCCAAGTTCCTGCGGCTTTTGGAGGAGATATCCAGCGAGAAATACGGTAGCGATGCGGTGCGTCACCTGTGCCTCTGCGATCTTATCATCACCATCAACAGAGCCATCTATGATGACGAGCATATGCAGACCGAGAGCGATGAGATGTCTCTTTTCCAGAATATTCTGTCCTATGTGGAAAATAATCTGGAGGAGTCCCTGACACTGGATCAGATCGCCGGGAACTTCTTTGTAAGCAAGTACTACATTGCCCATCTTTTCAAGGATACGCTGGGAATATCCCTGCATCAGTACATTATAAAAAAGAGACTGGCTGAATGCCGCAGTGCTATTGTAAGCGGCGGAAGCATTACTGAGATATATGAAAAATACGGATTTGGTGACTATTCCAGCTTCTTTAAAGCCTTTAAAAAAGAATACGGTATGTCACCCAAAGAATATCAGAGTTGTCATATGATTTCGCCGGAGGAATAAACCATGGCTGAATGTAATGTATGTCACAACAAATGCAATATCCCGGAGGGCAGGATCGGTGCCTGTCTTGCCAGAACCTGCAGGGACGGTAAGGTTGTGCCCTATAACTACGGCATGGTTACTTCCATTGCGCTGGATCCGATAGAGAAAAAGCCGCTGAATCTCTTCCATCCCGGAAGTTACATAGTTTCTGTAGGAAGCTATGGCTGTAACCTGCGATGTCCTTTTTGTCAGAACCATGAGATCTCCTATGATCTGGAGGATTCCCTGCCCTGCAGGTACATAGCCCCTTCGGAGCTGGCGGATATCGCCGTGGATTATAAGGACCGGGGCAATATCGGAGTTGCTTTTACCTATAATGAGCCACTGGTGAGCTATGAATATGTGGTGGATACTGCAAAAGAGGTTCATCAAAGAGGTTTAAAGACTGTGCTGGTATCCAACGGCTGCGCTTCCATGGCCGTATGTGAGGAAGTGTCGGAACATATCGATGCCATGAACATAGATCTCAAGGGCTTTACAGATGACTACTACGAAAAAGTGCTCCACGGAAACCGTCAGCTGGTGATGAACTTCATTGCCAATGCTGCCACCAAATGCCATATGGAGGTCACAACCCTGGTGGTTCCGGGATACAACGACACTGATTATGAAATGGCGCGGCTCTCCGACTGGGTTGCAGGCCTTAACGGTGGCAAGGGAAAAGAGACAATAGCTCTTCACATCAGCAGGTATTTCCCCAGGTTCCATCTGGACACACCTGCCACCGATGTAGATAAAATCTATCACCTTGCAGATATCGCAAGGAAGAATCTTGATAACGTTTTTACAGGTAATTGCTGAAAAAGGGGGTAATTTCTATGGCAATCTCAGGTGCATTCATGGTTCCTCATCCGCCTATCATCCTGCCGGAGGTGGGCCACGGCGAAGAAGAAAAGATAAGTCTTACAACAGAAAGCTATGAAAAAGTTGCTGATATGGTGGCGGCTCTTAAGCCGGAGACCATCATTATCTCCAGCCCTCACAGCATCATGTATTCGGACTATTTCCATATTTCCCCCGGTAAATACACCTCAGGAAGCATGGTGAGGTTCAGAGCTTCCGAAGTGAAGTTCCAGGAGGAATACGACACGGAGCTGGTGGATAAGATAAGCGCCCTCTGCGAGGAGGCGGATTTCCCAGCAGGCCCTGACGGTGAGCGGGATCCCGACCTTGATCACGGCACCATGATCCCTCTTTATTTCATCAGAAAAAAATACAATAACTTCAAGCTGGTCCGCATAGGCTTATCCGGACTGCCCCTGCCCATGCACTATGAATTCGGACAGATCATCCAGAAAGCTGTTAACAGTCTTGGGAAAAATGTTGTGTTCATCGGAAGCGGCGACCTGTCCCATAAGATGAAGGAAGATGGCCCCTACGGCTTTGCCAAGGAAGGACCCGAGTATGACGACCGCATCATGGAGGTCTGCGGCAGCGGCGAATTTGATAAGCTCCTGGACTTTGATGAGGTCTTCTGTGAAAAAGCGGCTGAGTGCGGCCACAGGTCCTTTACCATTATGGCGGGAGCTCTGGACGGAATATCCGTAAAGGCTGAAAAGCTCTCCCACGAAGCCACCTTCGGTGTGGGCTACGGAATCTGCACCTTCACTCCGGGGCTGCCGGATGATTCAAGGCATTTCCTTGATAAATGGCGTGAAGAAAAAATAGCTGCCCTTCAGAATAAAAGAAACAATGAGGACCTTTACGTTCAGCTGGCCCGTTTTTCCCTGGAGTCCTATATTACCGCAGGAAAGCGCATAAGCCGCGGCGATCTTAAGGATGAGAGGTGGAACTGCCTTCCCTCCGAGATCTTTTCAAGGCAGGCGGGGGCCTTTGTTTCCATACACAAGGACGGAGCTCTTCGGGGCTGCATCGGAACCATACTTCCCACCAGGGAGTGCGTGGCAGATGAGATCCTGCAGAACGCCATAAGCGCTGCGGTGAATGACCCACGTTTTTCTCCAATTAAAGAGGATGAACTGCCCTATCTTGAAATGAGCGTTGACGTTCTGGATACTCCTGAGCCCATCTCCGGACCGGAAGAGCTGGACGTAAAAAAATATGGCGTCATCGTCACTAGCGGCAGAAAAAGAGGGCTTCTTCTTCCAAACCTTGATGGCGTAGACACCATTGATCAGCAGATCAAGATCGCCTGCAGAAAAGCGGGTATCTATGAAGATGAGGACTACTCATTAGAAAGATTCGAAGTAATACGACACGAATAAAAATGACCTTGAAAAAAGCCTCACGGGAACCACTCCCGTGAGGCTTTTCATATCATTCCACCGATTCCTTCTTCCACACGTGGCGAACATAAAAGGCTGTAGCCACTACAAATACAAATAAGGCTGCTTCAGCGTAATACTCAGCTCCGGGCTTGCCGGATCTTCCAATTACTACTGCAATGAAGTCCATAACTGCATGAAGCAGGATTGAGATCACATAAAGGATTGTCTTATTCTTTTTTACCGCAAACCATACCAGCACTGAAAGGCAGATATGGAAGGCGATTGCCAGTACTCTCTCAATGAGGCCTACAAAGTACATTCCCGGAGCGGTGGTTGTAAGGGGCTGAACCTGTTCAAAGAATAATTCCACCTGATCTGCAGGGAGCTGGGCGTTGATGATTGCAATAGCCCCGGTGTTTATCATCACGGAAATAACTATATTGGAGACCATGGTCAGAGCGAAGATCAAAAAAGCCTCACAGCCGCCGTGGCCGGCACCGTACATAAGAGCGTTAACGTTCTTTTCCCTGAATTTCTTCAAGGGAAGCTTAAAGGCCACAAGCCTTCCGGTCTCTTCAAAAAGTCCTGCCATCAGGCCTCCGTAAATTCCCAAGATCCACAGATTGTTCTGTATAGTCTTCCCTGCCGGGGTGCCCAGCACAACAGTGTGCACAATCTGCTCAAGTATCATGGCGAATACAAAAAATACGAGGCATCCTACGAAGAATGGCGGGATGTCGGCGCCTTTTTTACGAAAGATAAACAGCAGTACAATAGGAATAGCAATACATAAGACTGCTGAAATGCACATGGCTACAATTGAAATTGCAGGTACTGTTCCGATCATATTATTCTCCTGTTTTTATCAAAAGAAAAACTCAATGGATGTCAAATTCCGGCGGCTCGTCCAGGTGCTCTGAGACGTATTTGCCGTCCTTTTTCCTCTGCTTGACACACTCTGTCAGCAGATATTCTATCTGTCCGTTCACCGATCTGAAGTCGTCCTCTGCCCAGGCAGCAATGGCATCATACAACTTGGCGCTAAGGCGAAGTGGAACCTGTTTCTTCTCAGCCATTAGTAAAGGCTTCCTGAATTAACCACAGGCTGTGCGTCGTGATTGCCGCAGAGAACTACGAGAAGGTTTGATACCATGGCTGCCTTGCGCTCCTCGTCCAGTTCTACAAGTTCTTTTTCATTAAGACGTTCCAAAGCAAGCTCCACCATTCCAACTGCGCCGTCTACTATAAGCTTTCTGGCATCAACAACCGCTGCTGCCTGCTGTCTCTGAAGCATTGCTGCTGCGATCTCAGGTGCATATGCAAGATATGTGATCCTTGCATCCACGATCTCGATGCCGGCATCGGCAACCTTGCTCTGGATCTCCTGCATGATTCTGTTTGCCACAAGCTCTGTGGAGCCGCGAAGGCTTCCGTCATCAGCCTGTCCGTCGCCGGTGGTGTCTACGTTCTCTGTAACGTCGTAGGGATAAAGCTTAACTACGTTTCTGACTGCGGTGTCGCACTGAAGGGAAAGATATTCCTTGTAGTTGTCTACCGCAAAAACAGCCTTGGCTGTATCTGTAACTCTCCACATAACAGCAACTGCGATCTCAACGGGGTTACCTAAGATATCGTTGACCTTCTGACGGGAATTGCTGAGGGTCATAACCTTCAGGGAGATCTTCTTGTTCTTCATGGAAGTATCAAGATTCATGCTGGTTCCTGAAATAACAAGAGGGAGCTTGCTCTTGCTGTTATCTGCGATGTCACCGCTCTGTCCAAGCTTGGTCTCCGCTGCGGGATTGACAGCTGTGCAGAAGGGATTAACAAAGAAGAAGCCGTCGCCCTTAAGGGTTCCGATGTATTTGCCAAAAAGTGTAAGAACCAGGGCCTCACCGGGTTTCAAGATCTTAAGACCAAGATAGAGCACCCACCCAAAGCAAAGGTAAATGAGGCTTACGATGAATAACAAAACGCTTCCGGAGCCTCCCCCTTCGCTGTCCATACCAACGGCACCGATAACAGTGGTGACACATGCGCATACATACAGCAGCGTTATGATTATCAGGGCTGCCATACCATATTTATGACCTCTGATTTCTTTTTCTTTAATGTTTTCGTTCATGACTTTTTCCTCCGTAGTTTGAAAACAAAATCTAATTGATATCATTATGATATCATATTTATTTTTGTTGTCAAGAGAGCAAGAAAGTGGAAGTGGACCTGCGGGCGGGGTGGAAAGTGGACCTGGGGGACGGGGTTGTAGGGCCATTTTTAGAAAAAAAATGGCCCTACAACCCCGTCCCCCAGGTCCACTTTCCACCCCGCCCGCAGGTCCACTTCCACTTTACGCCTTTATTCTTTTATAGCCCAACGCATCTTGGTGGATTTACTTCTTGGATTGATCCGCTGCTCCTCTGCGGAAGGACGGATAACATCGGAGGATACATCCCTGTAGATTCCCGCTTTCTTAAGCTCCTTGAAGGACTTCTTCACCAGCCTGTCCTCCCCGGAATGGAAGGTAAGGATTGCCGCTCTTCCGCCGGGCTTAAGCACCGTGGGGAGCTTTTCCAGGAAGGAATACAGCACCTCAAATTCGCTGTTTACGTCTATTCGAAGGGCCTGGAAAACTCTGGCGCAGGACTTCTTTACAGTATCTGCCTTTTCCTCCTTGGGCACCTTCCAGAGGGCGTCCTCAATGGCCTTTCTAAGGGCTGTGGTGGTGTCCATGGGATCACCTTTTTTCATAAGGTTAAAAACCTTGTCCGCGATCTCATTGGCATAGGGCTCATCGGAGTTTTCAACCATCATGCCGATGAACTCCTCCTTGGTGATATTGTGAAGCCGCTCAGCGGCTGACTCTCCGTGCTCAGGATCGAGCCTTAGGTCCAGCGGCCCGTCGATCTTGTAGGAAAATCCCCTGCTTGGATCATCTATCTGCATGGAGGATACACCAAGATCCGCCAGGACAAAATCAAACTGTCCCGCCTCCCCGGCTACCTCATCTATATTGGCAAAGTTAATGAGCCTGAACTTGAAATTATCCTCAGAATATCCCGCTTTACGGATGCGCTCCACTGTCTTTTTGGACTCTATGGGGTCAATATCAAGGCCATAAACACAACCCTGCCCCTCTAGCTTTTCCAGCATCTTCGTGGTATGTCCGCCATATCCCAGAGTACAGTCAAGGCCCTGCTGCCCCGGCTCAATCGCCAGAAAATCCAGTATCTCCTTCACCATAATGGAAATATGCATCCCCGCCGGCGTAGAACCCTTAGAAATCACATGGGCCACCGTCTCCGCATACTTCTCAGGATCCCTCTCCTTATATTTCTCTTCAAACTTCTTCGGATATTTTCCCGAATAATGTACTCGTCTCTTGTGCTGCTTCTCTTCCATCTGCGTTTTTCAATCCTGATATTTTTATTACTTACTATCATACCACATAAAAGGGGACAGCCCCCAATGGGACTGTCCCCTTATTATTTGTTTTATCTGCCACGCATCATGCGGTCAAGCGATAGGCTTAATCACGCGGTGTGGAGTTTGTGATGGTGGCCGTCATCTTCTTTTTTCTCAGGTACCCGTGCCCTTCTTGTTGCCAGAATAAAGAGTCCCAGGAATCCCAGTGCTGCAACGATTCCTATAGGATAAGCGATCACTGCCGACAGATGTAAGCATTCCGGTGCAATAAAGAAATATGTCACTGATACTGCTGACATGAAGGTTGCCGGGATCACTGTGATCAGATATAAGCGACCATTCTTGAAAAGGTACATGGATGCTGTCCAAAGAGCTATCATAGCAAGGGTCTGATTGGACCAGCTAAAGTACCTCCAAACGATGCCGTAGTTAAGCTGACTGATAAATGCGCCTGCAATAAGAAGCGGAACACAGAGGTAAAGTCTCTTGGAATAGTGCTTCTGCTCAATCTTGAACCAGTCTGCCAGAACAAGTCTTGCGGAACGGAATGCTGTGTCACCTGATGTGATAGGGCATGCGATAACGCCAAGCATTGCAAGAACGATACCAACGCCGCCCATTGTCTTTGTGCAGATATCATATACGCATGCAGCCTGTCCGTTTGCCAGCATATCTGTAAGTCCTGCTGTAAGGCCGCCTGTTCTCTCGTAAACTGCGCTTCCTGCTGCTGCCCAGATAAGAGCGATGATGCCTTCGCATACCATAGCGCCGTAGAATACCATGTGGCTTTCTTTTTCCGACTTACAGCAGCGCGCCATAAGTGGAGACTGTGTTGCATGGAAGCCTGAAATAGCACCGCAGGCAACTGATACGAACATCATAGGCCAGATAGGTGTATTTGAAGGATGAAGGTTAGAAAGCTGGATCTCAGGAATTGTATAACCATGTGTAAAGATACCAATTCCAACTCCGATTGCCATTACGATAAGGCAGATGCCGAATACCGGATAAAGTTTTCCTATGATCTTGTCGATGGGAACGAAAGTAGCAATGAAGTAATAGATAAGAATAAGTGCAAGCCAGAAGGTGCTGTTGGTAAGAAGTCCTGAGCCGCCCTGGTTACCGATAAGAAGTGAAATAAGCCCTGCCGGTCCTACTGCAAAAACAGTACCGACCATAACAAGGAGAACTACTGAAAATACACGCATGATGGTCTTCATGATATTTCCAAGATACATACCTGTCAGCTCGGAAACACTGGCGCCGTCATGACGCATACTCATAAATCCAACTGAAAAATCATGAACACCGCCGGCTAAGATGGTTCCAAGAGTTATCCAAAGAAATACTGAAGTGCCCCACTGTGCTCCTGCAAGAGCTCCGTAAATAGGTCCAAGTCCTGCGATATTAAGGAGCTGGATCAAAAACAGCTTCCATTTGGGCATTGTAACAAAGTCCACGCCATCATTGATCCTGACAGCGGGAGTTTCTCTGTCATCCGGCCCAAATACCCTGTCAACAATAGCCCCGTAAATAAAATAACCTGCAATCAGTACCGCTAAACATACAAAAAAGCTGATCATATGAATCCCCTCCTATGCATTAGTGGAAGCAACAAATAAGTTAACGAATCTTCCCTACTTTTAAGTATAGTATTGCGAATATTTGTTAACAATTCCGAGGTACTCAAATGCAAAAAAATGGGACTGAAATGTAAAAAATTCTCAACTATAAACTGAAATGTTCCTTTACATTATGGATCATATTGCGACTGATAGGTATCACTGCATTCTCACAGTCCTTAAGCTTGCAGGCATAGCCGTTATTGTAGTCGGGAACCAGTGCCTCGCAGGCATCAAGGTTCACGATGAAACTCTTGTGGATTCTCACAAACTGATCCCCCGCAGGACTCAGCTTCTTTTCCCACTCGATCAGCGGATCTCCTGAATAGTAGGTGCCCTGATGACAGTGAACCTTAGCCCCCTTGTGGATTGCTTCGATATAGCTGATGCTGCCGGCGCTTACAACTTCCATGTGGTCTCCGGCGGGCAGAGCAAAGGGCCCCGGCCTTTTGGCCAGGATCATTTTTCTGCTAAGAAGCTTTTCTATGGCCTTCCTGATCCTTTCTTCGTCAAAGGGCTTCATGACATAATCGACCGCATCCACATCAAAGGCATTTACCGCATAATTCGCGTAGGCTGTCACAAAGATTATGGCTGTATCCAGCTCTTTTTCCCGCATTATTGCAGCAATCTCCGTGCCCTTAAAGTCCCCCATCTCGATATCAAGGAAACAGGCGTCAAAAGAGCTTTTTTCAAGAAGCTCCAAAACCGCACCACCGCTTGAGGCCTCCACTATACAGACTTCCGGCTGATCCGGCTCTTTAAATATCTTCTCCAGCAAAAAGCGAAGCTCGCTTCTTGCAGGTCTTTCGTCATCAGCAATAAGTATTCTTGTCATGTGTCATCCCTCCAACAGAGCCTTTGGCGGTATCCTCATGGATACCGTTGTGCCCTCACCCGATGAATCTATCTTAAGTCCGTACTTCTCACCGTAAATGCTGCGGAGTCTTCCGTCCACGTTGAGAAGTCCATACTTGCCTTTGTTGGTCTTATCATTAAACGCCCGAAGCACCTGGTCCGGGATTCCAAATCCGTTGTCCGAAATCCGGATAAGGAGCTCATCGCCCTCCATACCTGCATCTATTTCAACCTGCCCCTGCTCTCTTTTCATGGCTCCATGCTTTATGGCGTTTTCCACGATAGGCTGCAGGATCAGGGTAGGCACCTGCATATGTATGCCTTTCTCAATATTCTTTGATATTCGGAGCCGATCCTCAAAACGGGCCTTTTCCAGCATAAGATATGCATCCACCTGCTCAAACTCCGCTGCTATGTCGATCATGTAAGCGTCGCTTGAATTCAGGTTATGTCTGAAATACACCGACAGAGCCTGTAAGAGCTCCCGGGCATAATCCGGTTTTTCACGGCAAAAACATGAGATTGTATTTAAGCAGTTGAAAAGAAAGTGTGGATTTATCTGGGATTGCAGAACGCGGAACTCTGCTCTTTCCCTCATCTTCTTCTGATACTCAACCTGATGGGCTTCATAGTTGGTGGTAAAAAACTTGGCTAGGGCCGAGACCAGACACCGGGCAGCCTCCGGCGAGGAGTAGCGCCTGTCGAAAATAAGGACCAGATAGCCCCAGGTTTCGCTTCCCACCGTCACCTTTGAGCCCGAAGCAACAAGGGTTGTCTTGAAATGAAGTACTGAGCGCTGCTTTCTGTAGACCAGCTGCGTGACACATCTTTCATCGATGCTTCGAAGGAACTCCTCTGACAGCTCGTAGCCGCAGCTTTTCAGCTCCTCCTTACGGCCTGCAGGAAGAAAAAAGACATCTCTGCACCTTGAAAATCCGCTGATGGTCTTTTCCATTTCTCTGTAGTCCTCATCTGTGATGTGGTGCTTCCTGACATTGGAGACACAGGCGTCAGCGATGTTAAGCGCAAGCTGCATCTTGTCCGCAGCCACAAGGTTCTGCCTGGTATAGATGTCCTTGAAAACGGAGAAAAACAAAACCATACCGATAGAATTAAATATGATCATGGGCAATGCGATTATCTTAACAATTGGAACTGCAATGCTGATGGGACGCACGAAGACCAGTAGATTGACCATGTGCATACATTCGGCAGCTGCTGTGATGATGACCAGGTACTGCCACCCAAAGTCGATATTTTTTTTGCGGAAAATCTGATAAAGAAATGCCCCGAGAACGCCCTCCAGGAAGGTGGAAAGCGCACAGGCAAAGGTTGTGACACCGTGGATGTCGAATAAGAATCGGTGGATCGCACCGATCAGACCGGCTAAAATGCTAACTGTTGGGCCGCATAACAGCCCACCTGCAAGGGCTCCCAGAACTCTGGTGTTTGGAATAGCACCCTGAACCTGTGCTCCCGTGCAGGTTGAGAAAATGCAGAATCCTCCGAAGATTGCCCCAAGCACAAGCTTAGCCATAATTGTGTGCTTATCTTCTTCACAGATAATCTGCGTAACTACAGGAATTCTAACCAAAACATTGGCGATCAGAACAAGAAGGCCAATGTTGACGATCATGTTATAATACAGCTCCATATGTTTTCCCCCAACAGATTACATATTAATATCATACCATAAACTAAAAGGAGGGACAGTCCCACAAAATGAGTCAGCAAGAACCGTCCCCATTGACTCATAAAAAAAACCAGCCTCGCACAAAACTCTACGAGCAGATTACAAAGCACCTTCCTTCACATGTAATATACATTTCTCCATAGAACAGGGTTATCTGTCAAAAATCCCGGGCGCATCCTGTGGGAATGTAAATTACGAGACATTCGCACGTTGATTATGATTTATGAGCGCTGCTGACAGGCAGTCAGGCGAGTGTTCTGAGCAACGCGAAACGAACCTGACTGGCTGGATGTAGTGCCATAAATCAACGAGACGGCGACGCGAGTAATTTATATTCTCACAGGATGCGCCCGGGTTTTAGACAAATAACCCGTACTAATTAAAAAGCTAATTACATATTAACAAACTGCTTTGTACTGTCGTTGAGCTTGTCGGTAACTTCATTGTTGGTTATCATAGCACTGCTGATGCCAGAGATCTCATCCACAATATCCTGCGCATTTTCAGCGGACTGGTTGATCGCCTCCGAAGCCTCATGGACAGAACCGGAAATAGAAGTAACTGATTCAGCCATCTCTGACATAATGGTGTTAAGACTCTGGGTCTCTTCAGAGATACCATCCAGCATCTCATTGATGAACTTGGCAGTCTCTTCATATTTTTCACCGGTATCAACGAAAGCGTCGTAG
>JAEEGL010791916.1_pt1 | contig 12462 bp, 10 predicted proteins | sample 9134231 | NCBI WGS metagenome assembly JAEEGL01 (sample SAMN16246548, study PRJNA631951) | gut metagenome | biome: gut microbiome; feature: rumen; material: fiber-attached | host: Bos | place: Iran: Karaj | collected 2018-10 | reverse complement strand
TTTAGCACGAAGAGGGGCCATACCGGCTACACAAACAACCCCGCACATCTCCTTCTTCGAGCCGAAGTGCGGGTGGAAATCGCAGTAAGGGCCAGACACGATCACCTTGTCGCCGGGCTTCAATGAGAAGATATACGACGAAGCGATACCCGGGTTGACCTCCATGAAGCCGCTCTTGTCGGGCTTGAACGGCGGCGTAGCGATACGAACGGTCAACATGAACACGTCGCCCTCGGCAGGATAGTTGGCCATTGAGTAGGCACGGATGGTATCCTCGGGGTTCTTACACTTCAGCGGGAACAAACCGAACTTCTCCCATGAAGGCAGATACTCGTCGCCAATGAGCGACTTATCGAAGTCCTTATCATAGTCGATGCAATCGAACTTAGGAATCTTGATCTGGGCGTACGAACCAGGCAAGAAGTCCATGTGCTCGCCAGCAGGCAGCTGTACTTTGAACTCCTTGATAAACGTAGCAACGTTCTTGTTGCTGATAACGGTACACTCGTACTCCTTGACACCGAGAATACTCTCATCGACATGAATCTTCAAGTCACCCTTTACCTTACACTGGCAACCCAGACGCCAATGGTCCTTGATCTGCTTACGAGTAAAGTGCGGCCTCTCGGAGTCGAGGATTTCTCCCCCACCCTCAAGCACTTGTACCTTACACTGTCCGCAGGAGGCCTTACCACCGCAGGCAGAAGGCAGGAAGATACCGTTCTGGTTGAGTGTGGCCATCAAGTTGTTTCCCTGAGCTACAGAGATAGTACGGTCGCCGTTAATCACGATATTCACATTGCCCGAGGGCGAAAGATATTTCTTCGCTACGAGCAGGATAATCACCAGCAGGATGATCACCAGGAGGAATACTCCAATACTATATGCTATAAACTGTGCCATATTCGAAATTTACTATTTGACAATTTACCATTTTACAATTTATATGCTTAAGCCGGAGAAACACATCATTGCCATAGCCATGAGGCCGACGGTGATAAACACGATGCCGAGGCCCTGCAGGGGCTTGGGAACGTCGCTGTACTGCATCTTCTCACGGATGGCACCCATGGCCACGATGGCCAGCGTCCAGCCGAGACCCGAGCCGAAGCCATAGACGACGGCATCGAGGATCGAGGTGATGGCCTGCGAGTTGCTGGGATCCATGAGGATGCGCTGCTGCATGAACAGCGAGGCACCCATGATGGCGCAGTTCACGGCGATCAGCGGCAGGAAGATACCCAGGGCGGCATAGAGCGAGGGCGAGTATTTCTCGACCGTCATCTCCACCAGCTGCACCATACCGGCAATCACGGCGATGAAGAGGATAAAGCTGAGGTAGCTCAGGTCGACACCCTCGACCAGACAGCCGTCGCCCAGCACCTTGGTCTGCAGCAGATAGTTCACGGGAACGGTCACGGTGAGCACGAAGGTCACGGCGAGGCCCAGTCCCAAAGAGGTCTTCACGGTCTTCGACACGGCCAGATAGGAGCACATGCCGAGGAAGAAGGCGAAGATCATATTGTCGACAAAAATCGACCTAAAAAGTAATGATATTGCGTGTTCCATACTTTTACTTTTTTACTGTTTTACCTTTTTACTTTTCTTTGTAGAAGTATGCACGATGAACCCAAATCACACAGCCAACGAGGATGAGCGCCATGGCCGGCATCGTCATCATACCGTTGTTCATGTAGCCGAAGTCGTAGCAGGCATCGGGAACGAGCTGGAAGCCCAGCAGCGAACCGCGGCCGAGCAGCTCACGGACGGCACCCACGATGACGAGGATCATGGCGTAGCCAAGGCCATTACCGACACCGTCGAGGAATGATGGCCAGGGCTTATTCTGCATGGCGAATGCCTCAAGGCGTCCCATGAGGATACAGTTGGTGATGATCAGTCCGACATACACAGAGAGCTGAACGCTGACGTCGTAGGCGAAAGCCTTCAGGATCTGAGAGACGATGGTTACAAGAGCGGCCACAACCACCAGCTGCACCACAATACGGATGCGGTTGGGGATAGTGTTGCGGATAATCGAGATAATCACATTTGCAAAGGCTGTGATCACCGTTACGGCGAGACCCATCACGATGGCAGGCTTCAGCTGACTGGTAACAGCCAGAGCCGAGCAGATGCCCAGTACCTGTCCAAGAATCGGGTGGTCGAGGTTCAACGGATTCGTGAAGACCTCCTTATTTTGTTTACTGAATAATGCCATAATAGTAATTTACGATTTACGAATTTACAATTTACTATTTATTACTCTGCAGTGGCGGTGGAGTCAGCGGGCGCTGGAGTGCACACCTTCTTATAGAAGATTTCTAAGGCATTCTTACCTGCATCTTTCAAGCCAGCCTTAATCATATCATTCACACCGTTAGAGGTCAGGGTGGCTCCCGTCACACAGTCGACTTGTGTCTCAGGGTCTTTCACATCCTTCACAACACCGAGGGCTACATCCTGCGTGCCTTCGACGAAGACTTTCTTACCGATGAACTTCTCCTGCCATGCCTGAGAGTCCTTGATCTCTGCACCAAGACCTGCTGTCTCACTCTCATGATTGAAGTAGGCACCATAGACGGTAGGTGTCTCATCGCCATGGATGGAGATGTAACCACTGATACCGCCCCAGAGACCCATACCCTTCATAGAGACTACGAGAACCTCCTCGCCATTGATGTCGCAAAGATAGTACTTCTGACCATCCTTCTCTCCCTCTTCCTTCACAACCTCGGCATACTTGGCCTCAGCCTCAGAGCCGTCCAAGCCACGGATGTTCAGCGAATAGAGGATCTGCTTCTTCACGTCAAGGGCTACGTTAGCATCCTGCATCGGCTTCAGTGCCTGATAGACAAATGCCAGCAGGAAAGCTACGATAATCACGAGTATCGCACTATATATTATAATGTACGCGTTAGAATTTGTATTAAGCTTACTCATAATTTCTTAACTCTTAATCCTTAACTCTTAATTCTCTTCTGACGCTTACTGATGTTACGGGCAACCACAAAATGGTCGATCGTAGGCGCAAACATATTACCAAAGAAGATGGCGAGCATCATACCCTCAGGATAGCCGGCATTCATCACACGGATGATGATAGCCATCGCACCGATGAGGAAGCCGTAGATGTACTGACCTGTCGTAGTACGGCACGATGTCACAGGGTCTGTAGCCATAAACACGGCACCGAAGGCGAAGCCACCCATCACGAAGTGGTGCCACCATTCCATAGAAGAGCCTGTGCTCTGGAAGAGGAGTGCCAATGCAGCACCACCCACGAACACGCTCAGCATGGTGCGCCAAGAGGCAATGCCCGTCCACAGAAGAATCACAGCACCGATGGCGATGGCAATCACACTGGTCTCACCTATAGATCCTGGGATGAAGCCACAGATCATGTCACAAATCGATGCGCTGGGATCAATGCCCTGACCAATCTGACCAAGCGGTGTAGCTGCAGTAAAACCGTCAGGCAGTGTGTTACCCAGTCCGAAGATGCTGTCCTGAGCCACCCATACAGTGTCACCCGTCATCTTGGCGGGATAGGCGAAGAACAGGAACATACGTGCTGCGATAGCGGGGTTGAAGATGTTCATACCCGTACCGCCGAAGATCTCCTTACAGAAGATGACAGAGAAGGCACAGGCCAGCGCCAGCATCCACAGCGGACAGCCGATAGGAATAATCAGCGGGATGATGATACCCGATACAAGGTAACCCTCCTGGATCTCTTCACCCTTCCATTGCGCCCAGGCAAACTCGATGCCCAGACCTACGATATAGCTCACCAGAATCTTTGGCAGAACAGCCAGGAAACCATAGGCAAAGATCTCCCAGAAACCAGCGGAAGCCAGCGTACCGGCTGCCAGATAGTTCTGATAGCCGATGTTATACATACCGAACAGCATGGCAGGCATCAGGGCGATGACCACCATACTCATGATGCGCTTCGAGTCGATGGCGTCGTGAATGTTCACGCCTCCTGCCTTCGCCGTGTCGTTGGGCACGTAAAGGAAAGTCTCAAAGCCGTCGAACACAGAGCGGAAGGCATGTAGCTTGCCACCCTCCTCAAAGTTCGGCTTTACCTTATTGAGATAGTTTCTAATAATTTTCATTGACATTGAAAATTGAAAATTGAACATTAAGCATTTTCCTTACGGAGAATGTTGAGACCTTCACGCACGATGCGCTGCAATTCAAGCTTCGAGCTATCCACGAACTCTGCCAAAGCAAAGTCCTCAGGACTTACCTCATAGATTCCCAGTGCCTCCTGACGGTCTATATCGCCGGCAATAATAGCCTTGATCAGGTATTCGCCGTAGATGTCCATCGGCAGCACCTTGTCGTACTCACCGCTCATGATCATGTGTCGCTCACCACCCTTAACACGGGCATCGAGTGCATAACTCTTCTTGCCACAGAGCCAGGAGAAATAGCTGCGATTAACCGAGAACTGCTTGAAACGGGGCAGAATCCACCCCAACATCTCATCAGCATCGTTACCCTCAGGAATGACGGTAACCTCCGATGTGTGTGCACCTAAGAATCCTTCTTTTGTGGTAGGCTTGCCTGTAAGCACATTACCATTGATAATACGCACGCTCTTAGAAGCATCGTAGCTGTTGCTGAGCAGCGTGGAGAGTTCCTCGCCTACAAGCATATCCACATAGGCAGGACTCTTGATTTCGCTACCGCACAGAGCGACTGTTCTACGAAGGTCTACCTTACCGGCATTAAACAGTCGTCCGATAAACAGCACGACGGTTGGATCACCGATCGTCCATACCACCTCGCCCTTGTTTACTGGGTCGATGTTGTTCACCTGTACGCCTACGTTACCTGCCGGACACTTGCCGTCGAATACAGTAACCTCTGCATCCTTCACGCCTTCAAGCTTTGAGCCTACGCCAACACCGAGATAGGTTTTGGCAATCTTGGACAGAGCTGAGAGTCCTGTCTGGAAATCTTCTTCCTGACCCTTCACCTCATACTCGAAATCAGCTGCCAGCGGCTTGTCGCGAAGAGCAGAGACAAAGATGGCCTTAGGCTTGACCGAAGGATTTGTCGATACTGCATAAGGCAACTGATTGATGTAGCCGAAGATACCGGCCTCAAGCAGTGCGTCAACGACAGCCTTGCCATCAAGTTTCGTCACATCCTTCTTGCCGAAATCCACAAAGCTCTGCTGGGCGTCGGCATCTACCTTCACACAGAGCACCTTCCTGCGTTCACCACGCACTACGGCACTGACAGTACCGCTGACAGGCGAGGCAAACTTCACTTCGGGATACTGTTTGTTGACAAACAAGGCATCCCCGGCCTTGACCTTGTCCCCCTCTCGAACGACAACCTTCGGAGTGACACCCTCGAAATCATCCGGCACAAGTGCATACTTGCCGTTCGACTTCAGCTGGATCTTTTTCTCCTCAGCCCGTCCTTTCAGGTTGATGTCCAAGCCTTTGTTTAGCTTAATAACATTTGCCATTATTATAAAGTTTGATTGAATAGTTGCACACAGCGTTGGCAAAATTAATAAAAAAATGGCAGATAACGAACAAAAAAACGAAAAAAATACTGAAATCCCGATAATTTGTCGTATTTTTGCCACGTGAAGCAACTCAAACGGTTCGTCAGCTGTACAATATGGGGTTTTATTGCCCTTAATCTGATGCTCATGGGTATTTCCCATATTCCTGCAGCCCAAAGCTACATCGGTGCCAAAGTGTCTGATGCGGTGGGTGACGTATTGGGCACCCAAGTATCCGTAGGTCGTATAGACTTAGGCTTCCTGAACCGTATCATCATCGACAATATACAGATATACGACCAGCAGCGGAAGGAGATGGTCCGTGTGTCACGTCTTACGGTGAAGGTAGATATCATTCCACTCACGAAGGGACGCATTTCCATCTCTTCAGCACAACTCCTCGGTGCGCAGATCAGGCTCTACCGAACATCGGCACAATCCAAGCCCAATTTCCAGTTTGTCATCGACTCACTCGCTTCGAAAGACACTACCAACCACAAGCCGCTCGACCTGCGTATCAATTCATTCATCATGCGTAACTCCAGCATCAGCTATGATCAGCATGACCAGGTGCAGACCGAAGGCGTCTTCAATCCAGCCCATATACATTTCACCGACCTCAGCGCCAACATCAACCTCAGAAGACTGAGCGAAGATTCGCTGAACCTTAACGTGAAGCGTTTCGGTTTCCATGAGCAGTCAGGCCTGTTTATCGACCGCATCCAGTTCCGTCTAGAGGCCGGACGAACTCATGCCACCTTGTCAAACCTCCTCGTACAGATGCCCAGCTCACGACTGAAGACTGATACGCTGAAAGCCGACTACCAGACAGACGACAAAGGTCTGGTTCCCGGCTCACTGTTATTCTCCGGGAAAGTTTATGAAACAATCATAACTCCCTCTGATCTAAGATGTTTCGTGCCTTTATTAAAGAATTATCAGAGACCCGTTTCTTTCCTTTTCTCTTTCAATGGCACTGACCAGCAGGTCACAGTTCCTGAGTTTCAAATCTCATCTGAAGAAGGCGACATCAACGTTGATGCCAGCGGTTGGTTAGAGAACTGGGACAAGAGTCCTGCCTATCATCTGGAGCTCAATCAGCTGCAGATGTCAGAGAACAGCGTTGCGTTCCTCTGCCGGACATTCAGTCAGATTCCCCAAGAGCTAACACGCATCGGCAGCCTTCAGATGAGCGGGCACTTGGACCAGAACCTACAAGGCGAGACAACATTGCAGACCAGCCTTGTGTCGGATGCAGGAAACATGATTCTGCACTTCGACATGACACCCGACAGGCAGTTCGCAGGACACGTCAACTCAGAAAATATCAATCTCAGACAGTTGCTTGACGACGACAAGTTCGGACTCATCGCCACCGACTTCGCGTTGAGCGGTCTGTTGCGCCATCAACAGAAACCCGACATCACTGTCAACGGCATCATCAGCCAGTTCGACTACAACGGCTATACCTATAATAATATATCACTCGACAGTAACTATGAGCAGAGCCGGATGTCGACTACACTGAGTATTGACGACCCCAACATCAATGTCCAACTGAGGGGTGAACTGACAGAGGACATGTTCGAACAGTCATCCGACAAACTGAAGTCCGTCAAACTACAGGGTGTCATCAATCATTTCGCCCCATCCATGCTCCACCTCACAGACCAGTGGGGCGATGCCGTATTTGCCGCCGATGTCAATGCCGACTTCACCGCCCACAACCTAAACGACGCACAAGGCAGCATCCAGATCCAGCATTTCAGCATGAGCGGGTCAGAGAAGCATGCCCCGTACCGACTCGACAACCTGTATATAAACTCTGGCTACGACGAAGGCATACACTTCCTCGCCCTGAAGAGCGACTTTGCTGATGCAGAACTGCGCGGACAGTTCGACTATGCCACCCTCTCCCAAAGCTTCATCAACGCCATCGGCTCCAAGCTCCCCACCCTGCCCGGACTGCCTCCCGTCACCCATCAGACTAACAACAACTTCACTTGCCGGCTCCTGATGAGCAAAACCGATTGGTTGAAGAGTCTTTTTGGCATTCAGGCCGAGCTGCGCCAGCCACTGTCACTTCAAGCCCTTGTCAACTCCAACACGCGGGAAATACGGGTTGAAGGCGACCTGCCATCCTTTGCCTACGACGGAGCCTGGTATTCAGACGGACATGTCCACATCACTTCACCAGCAGACACCCTCCAGTGCGACCTGAAAGTAACCAAGCTTGTGGATAACGGGCACCACCTGAAAATGAACCTGTTGGCTAACGCTTCGAACAATCAGCTGACATCATCGCTTCGCTGGGACAACCAGGCCTCAGAGCGCATGAGCGGCGAGCTGAATTCCGTGATGCAGTTCAGTCGCAACTTTGAAAACAAGCCCGAAGCCCGTATCCGCATCATTCCGTCGCATGTCATCCTGAACAATAGCATGTGGGATGTGGAATCCTCCGACATCATCTACTACGAGAACCATCTTGCCATCGACCAGTTCTCCCTGAGCCACGGCAACGAGCACATTATTGTCGATGGCATCGCCTCCAAGCGTGCAAGCGACTCTCTGGTAATCGACTTGAACGAAGTGGAAGTGGGCTATATCCTCGACCTCGTGAACTTCCACAGCGTGGAGTTCTCGGGCAAGGCTACCGGCTGTGCCTACATCACCTCTCTCTTCGGACATTTCGATGCCAGCGCCCAGCTGGATGTTCGCGACTTCAAATTTGAGAAGGGCCGCATGGGTGTGCTCCATGCCAGTGCCGACTGGAACCAGGAGAAGGAGCAAATCGACATCCATGCGCTGGCCGACGACGGACCAGAGGCCAAGACCTACATCAACGGCTATGTCTCACCCGTTCATGAAACCATCGACCTGGCCATCGATGCCGACGGCACCTATATTGATTTCATGCACAACTTCACGTCGAGCTTTCTCAGCCAGATCACAGGCCACGCCGAAGGCAGTGCACGGGTGGCGGGGACACTCGACGATATCAACCTGACTGGTAAAGTCGTCGTCGACGGTGTGGCGACTGTCACACCACTGAACACCACCTACGAACTGCGCAGCGACACCGTGGTGATGGTGCCTGACGACATCAGACTCAATCGCCTGAAGGTCTACGACCGCAACGAACACATCGCCTATCTCTCGGGCGGCATCCACCACCAGAGCCTGACGAACATGACATTCGACCTATTCGTGGAGGCCGAAGATCTGCTGGCCTATGACTTCACCGACTTCTCGCACTCCGCGAGCAACGAGCCCGATGCCGAGCATGAAGAATCGACCTTCTACGGCACTGTCTATGCCACGGGCAATGTTTCTATCCGAGGCCGCGACAACGAGGTAGTCATCGACTGCAATGTCACGCCACAGCCCAGCTCCGTCTTCGTCTACAACGCCGCAAACCCTGACGCCATTTCGAAGCAAGAGTTCATCCTGTGGGAAGAGGCCGGTGAAATCAGCCCCGCACACCACACCACGTCAGCAGCACCTGCCATCCCAAGCCGCGCCACCGATACCGACATCTATATCAATTTCCTGATCAACGTGACGCCCGAAGCGACGCTCAAGCTGCTGATGGACCAGAATACGAAAGACTATATCACGCTCAACGGTGACGGCGTCATCCGGGCCACGTTCCACAACAAAGGCCCCTTCAACATGTTCGGCACCTATACCGTGGATCACGGTACCTATGGCATCACCATCCAGAACATCATCAAGAAGAACTTCACCTTCAATCAGGGCGGCACGATAGTCTTCGGCGGCGACCCATACAATGCCGCGCTCAACCTCCAGGCCGTCTATACCGTCAACGGCGTCTCACTCTCCGACCTGAACATCGGCAACTCGTTCACCAACAACACCATCCGCGTGAACTGTCTGATGAACATCGGCGGACAACCTAATGCCCCACAGGTGGACTTCGACCTCGAGATGCCCAACGTGAATGCCGACGAACAGCAGATGGTACGCTCCGTCATCAACGGACAGCAGGAGATGAACCAGCAAGTGCTCTACCTGCTCGGCATCGGACGCTTCTACAACCAGGGTGCGAACAACAGCACTGCCGGCCAGACCGACCAGACCTCGCTCGCCATGCAGAGTTTCCTCTCGGGCACACTCTCCACCCAACTGAACACCCTGCTCAGCCAAATCATCAAGAACGAGAACTGGAACTTCGGTGCAAACATCTCGACAGGCAGCGAGGGATGGCACAACGCTGAGTACGAGGGCATCGTCAACGGACGCATGCTGAACAACCGCCTGCTTTTCAACGGGCAGTTCGGCTATCGTGACAACGCCACGCGTGCCAACCCGTCGTTCATCGGCGACTTCGACGTGCAGTACCTGCTCTACCCTAGCGGCAACCTCGCCCTGAAGGTCTATAACCAGACCAACGACCGCTACTTCACGAAGTCGAGCCTGAACACACAGGGCATCGGCATCATCATGAAGAAGGACTTCGACCACTTCGGCGAGCTCTTCACCAGTCAGAAGAAACGGAAGAAAAACAAATAAGGACCCTATTTACTACCTATATAGAGGAACACCATACCAAGCAGAACAAGTGCCAGGTCGACGGCTTTTGCCCGGAGGTTCTTCTCGTGGAAGAACATTGCACCGAACATGAAGCTCACGATCACACTCCCACGACGAATCATCGATACAATGGAGATCATGGCGTCGGGCAGGGAAAGGGAATAGAAATACATAAAGTCGGCCGTAGAGAGGAACACACTCACACCGAGTATCGACCAGGACCAGTGAAACGGCGTTGTCTGCTCATGTTTCGGCCACCACAACAGCCAGAGCATCACACCCATCATCGCACATTGGTAGATATTATACCACGACTGCACCATCATACGGTCGAGCCCTACGCCGCCAGCCTCGACAGGCGCCATCAGATACTTGTCGTAGAGCCCGCTGACGGCACCCATCACAGCTGCCCCTACAATCATGTAGATCCAGTGATCATGCTTGAAGTCGATACCCTCCTTCTTGCCGCTGCGGCTCAACAAGAGGAACGAGGCGACGGCAAGCATGACGCCGATCCACTGCCACAGGTTCAGCCGCTCACCAAAGAAGAGCAGCGCACCGACGAGCACCATCACGGGCCGTGTAGCGTTGATTGGCCCGACGATGGTCAGCGGCAGGTGTTTCATGCCAAAATAGCCCAGAATCCAGCTCGACAGAACGATGAGCGATTTCAGAAGGATGTACTTGTGAACCTCCCAGCCGCCGGAGTCAGTATGCAGGATTGTACCGTCGAGCACACCCGTCGTGCCGCTCAGCACAATACAGGGCAGGAAGATGAGCGAGGAGAACAGCGTGTTAAGGAAAAGCACGGGAATGACCGCGTTCTCCTTCAGCGCCTGTTTCTTCAGCGAATCATAGCAGCCCAGCAGCGCCGCCGACATAAATGCCAAGACTAACCACATGTGTCAACATTATTAATATTCTACCCGTTCGAGAAAGAGTGCGTTGGCAGGCATCGACTCCCCCGCGTCGCTGCGTCGCTTGCCCTCTATGACGCGGCGGAAATCCTCGATGGAGAGGCGGCCGCGCCCCACGTCGACCATCGTACCGACGACAGCCCGCACCATATTACGCAGAAAACGGTTCGCCGTTATCTCGAAGTACCAGTCGGTCGGGCCCGTCTGAATCCACTCCGCCCTAGTGACGTGGCAGAGCGTCGTTTTGACATCTGCCCCGGCCTTGCAGAAGGCGCCGAAGTCCTCGTACTCCATGAGCACTCGGCCAGCCTCGTTCATCCGTGCGAAGTCGAGCGGATAGTGTATCTCGCATGAATAAGCACGACAGAACGGATCCTTACGCGTATGGATAAAGTAGCGGTAGGTACGCGCCGTAGCCGAGAAGCGCGCGTGCATCCCTTCGGCGACGGGCTCTACCCGGGCTACTGCAATGTCCTGCGGCAGGATGCGGTTCAGCCTATAGGCCAGCTGGTCGCAGTCTATCCCGGTATCGGGATAGTCGAAGTGGGCCACCATCATGCGGGCATGCACTCCTGCGTCAGTTCGCCCAGCACCGACCACGTCGATCTTCTGGCGAAGCAGCGTAGAGAGCGCCCACTCCAGGCGTTCCTCTACCGACGTGCCGTTCGGCTGGATCTGCCAGCCGTGGTACCGCGTCCCGTCATAGCTTAATGTAACGAAGTATCTCATCGGGCTGCAAAATTACAGCTTTTTGGCCGAATGGCAAAACAAAAAGCGAAATAAATACACCAAAGTATTTGTATCAATTTGTGATGCGAGAAAAAAATCACGATTACATGCAAATCAGCTCGCCAATTGGCGAGCTGATTTGCATTTTGGCTTTATGTCGGCATACTCACGGGCGACGTCCTCGATGCAGGGACACGCCTTCAGGGGGTTCAGGTCGTGGTGCCCTACGATCACGGCGCGGGGGTAACGCCGGTGCAGGTCTTCGAGCAACTGTCGCATGGCAGCCTTCTGCGCGTCGGTACGCGTATCGGTGGGTTGACCGCGGATGTCGAGCCCGCCCTCGTAGCAAACGCCGATCGAGTGGGCGTTGTGGTTCTTGCAGTGAGCACCGACCATGTACTCAGGACGTCCCGGCTCAATCGCTCCGTTACGACGGATGACGTAGTGGTAGCCAATGCCGAGCTTCCAGCCCTGCTGGCGATGCCAACTGTCGATCTGAGCCGCCGAACTCATCTGGTCGGGCCTCACTGCCGAACAATGAATAATAATCAACGAAATAGTCCTCATCTCCTCTCAACACTCCACTATTTCATACAACTCTGCACAAAGAAGGTCGTAATCACGAGGGTGATGAGCGACCCGGTGAACTTCAGGATCTTACCGATCGTCTGACGCTTTGACTTCAAAAACTTCAACATAGCTTGTCACTTTTAGGGATTAGGGATTGTC
>JAEEGL010455954.1_pt1 | contig 12462 bp, 7 predicted proteins | sample 9134231 | NCBI WGS metagenome assembly JAEEGL01 (sample SAMN16246548, study PRJNA631951) | gut metagenome | biome: gut microbiome; feature: rumen; material: fiber-attached | host: Bos | place: Iran: Karaj | collected 2018-10 | reverse complement strand
ATTACTCAGGACGAGGCCAATTCTGTGCTTAACTTCGCTTTCATTACGAAGCGATTGAACCAGCAGATTAGTGCAAAGCACCCAAGCGTCTATCTTCATCAGTACGAAACTGAAAACGCAGAGATACAATCAGCTCTTCTTACTCATTTTATTGATGAGGAAGCGTTTGTTGCAGCAAAGAACGACAATTTCAGAGAGTTTGTCACTTTACGTGGCTCATCTATTTTGAACAGGATTCAACAGGTTTGTCATATAGGAGACAATCAGGATATAATCATCGCATCAGAGCCTAATGATGAACCTGAAGAACTATATTTATTCGATGACGATAATAATTAAAAACATCATATTATGAAGTTTGACAAACAAGAATTAGAGAAAAAGATTCGGGATGCAAAGGATCTTAGCAATGAGGACAAGTCGAACCTCTTGCAATTGCTCAAAGAAAAAAAGACTTATGGCCTTGTGTGGGAGGATAGTACAGAAGATGCTTGGGAAAAGATGAAGGAGAGCATTCCTGTGTTGAAAGAGGACGAAACTAAGCATATACTTCATGGAAGTGAGAATCCTAATCACATTCTGATTGAGGGCGACAACCTTAATGCGCTAACTGCACTGAGCTATACACATGAAGGTATGGTGGATGTGATTTATATTGATCCACCGTATAACACAGGGAATAAGGATTTTGCCTATTATGACGATTTCTGTGATGAATATCGCCAGATTCCATATGTTGACAGAGAAGACTCTTATCGCCATAGTAAGTGGTTGTCTTTTATGGAAAAACGACTGAAGATTGCAAGGCGATTGTTGTCCGATAAAGGTGTTATTTTTATCTCTATTGATGATAATGAGCAAGCAAACCTTAATATTTTATGCGATGAAATCTTTCGGCATGATAACTACGAAGCGACTATTACTTATGTAAGAAAAACTTCTGGTAAAGCAGATAGCTCTAATTTTGTTAAATCTACAGAATATATATTAGTTTATAGTAAGAATAAAGAGTGGATTGCATCTTCATTGGTTGCAGAAGAAAAAGTAACAGCTCGATATAATAAAATCGACGCAGATGGTCGCAAATATAGAGAAACAGATTTAAGGAAAACAGGGAATGCAGATAGGCGCATCGATAGACCATTTATGTATTATCCATTTTACTACAGGCCTAATACAAATGAATTATTAGTTCGTCAATCAGAGGATATTATTTTAAAATCACAAGGGTTTATTGAGATATTTCCAATAAAGCCAGATGGAGAAGAAGGAAGGTGGAGGTGGGCCTATACTTCATCTACAGAAGGTATTGAAAACCTTATTGCAAAAGAAATGCCGAAATATCCAGGTAAATATACAATATACGAAAAAGACTATATAGACAAAAAAGAAGAAGTGAGAACTGTAAAAGAACACACTTCATGGGATAGAAAAGAGTTTAATTCAGATAATGCGATGGCTGACTTCAAAGCATTAGGTTTTGGTAATCAAGATTTTCCATACCCTAAAAGTACGGAATTAATCAAACATATTCTTTTCCTTTCCAATTTTAATAAAGGCACTATTCTTGATTTCTTTGCTGGTTCTGGCACCACAATGCAGGCTGCGATGCAGTTAAATGCAGAAGATGGAGGTCATCGTCAATGCATCCTTGTAACCAATAACGAGAATAATATCTGCGAGGAGGTAACCTATGAGCGAAACAAGCGAGTGATAGGAGGTTACAAAAAACAAAATGGTGAATTCGTGGAAGGGTTGACGAATAACAATCTCCGCTACTACAAAATAGATTTTAAGGAACGTAAGCAGAGTCATCAGAGCAATCGTGAGTTGTTCCATGAGATGAAGGATTTGCTTTGCATCAAGGAAGATCTCTATCAGGAACAGCATCAATTCGGTTCATTGCCCTTGAAAGGCAAGGAGCGTATGATTCGCTACTTCGCAGAAAACGGACGAGAGATGCTGATGATATATGACACGAGAGTCATTCCTTTCATCACGAAGGAAATAGAAAAGATGGACATAAAAGAGCAGCCGCTGAAAATCTACATCTTTGCAGATGGTGCCTATCCATATACCGATGACTTTGCGAGCGTGATTGACAAGGTGTCGCTGATACCCATGCCATACGCCTATCATAGAGCCATTAAGGATGTGCTGCCCGAGGAAGATGCAACCAAGGTTAACGATACAGACCTAACCAGCGAGGAACAGAAAGAAATGATGGCCGAAGCCATTGAGGCCGAGAAGAACGAAAAGAAGGAGGACTAAGATATGATTGAACTGAAAGACTATCAAAAATCTGCCATCAAGCAGCTGAAAGAGCGCATGATGGATATGCTCAGCTGGGACGGAATGCGCCAGAAGATTGTATTCAAAGCGCCAACAGGTAGTGGTAAGACCGTCATGACATCTGCTTTACTCGATGAGCTAAAGAGAGATTTGGAGGTGAAGTTTATGGACTGTGCCTATATATGGATTGCTCCTAACAAGCTACATATACAAAGTTACCTTTCGTTTAGGAATTTCTTTAGCGAGACTCGTTCGTTGCGTCCCATCATGTTCGACGAGGCAGATCCTGCAGAAGGATTGAAGCCTGGTCAGGTGCTATTCCTGAACTGGGAGAGCATTAACAAAGAGAATGCGATACTGATACGCGATAATGAGCAAAACAGAAATTTGGCTCAGCTGACACGTCGCACTCAACAGAACGGTTTGCCTATCATCGTGGTGATAGATGAAGAACACATGTTTGGTGGCAAGAATGCAAAAAAGAGTGAGCTGGTGCTGCAAAACATAAACCCCAAGATAGAGCTGCGCGTTTCTGCAACTCCTATTACTGGTGGTTGCCCCCTTATTGAAGTGCCTCGTCATAAGGTGATTGCGGAAGAGATGATTAAGAAAGGTATTGAGTTGAATCCTCAATTAAAAGGTTCCAATGAAATAAAAATGGATGAGCAGTTGTTGGAACAGGCCTTGGAGCGTAGAAACAATCTCGCCAGAGCCTATAGAGAATTTGACATCAATCCGCTATTGCTGATACAATTACCTAATGATTCGAAAGATTCCCTCGATACAGAGGAAAAAACGCTGGTGAAGGAGATTGAACAATTTCTTGATGTCAACAAGGATATCAATGTGAGCAATGGGAAACTGGCTGTTTGGCTGAGTGACCGCCATGAGAACCTGCATGACATAGAAAAGAGTAACAACATGGTAGAAGTTTTACTCTTCAAACAGGCTATCGCTCTTGGCTGGGATTGTCCTAGAGCGTCCGTACTTCTTATCTACAGAGATATCAAGAGCATGACCTTTACAGCACAGACTGTTGGAAGAATTCTTAGAATGCCCCAACAACAGCACTATCAGAATGAAGCGCTGAACTATGGCTATGTATATACTAACCTCAGTGCTGATAAGGTTGAGATCGTAAAAGATGATATGAACTACATCTCCACGCTCTACGCCAAGAAACGGGAGGACGCAAGACGTATAGAACTGAATTCTGTTTACCAGGATCGGCGTAAGACCCCTCACGTATTGATGAGTCCGTTTAAGGAGTACTTCAAACGAGTTGTTGCACAAGAGTGGGATTTGCCACAGACTGAATTGTTTGGAGCCGATGGCGGCTGGGATGACCTTGGAGAAGATGAAAAATCGGATGAGGAAACAGACTACACCTTCTCAGAAAATAAACGAAAGGCCAACAAACACGGTATCCGCACAGATGTGGGCAGAATCATGGTAAAGATTCCTAAAGACTTGCTGATAACAGGAGAGGTCGGTCAAACAAACATTGAAGATATTGCCCGCTTCGCCCGTACTCAGGATGAACTATTGATATCGTTCTACCAGTTCTGTAGAAAGAATGTGGGAGACTACGAACCAGGACAAAGTTCGGAGATGATACGTTCGGCTATCTACGAATTCTTCGAGGATTATCTGGGCATGCCTCAGAATGACGCCATCAAAGTTGTGCTTTACCATTTGAATAAGCCAAAGTTTGCAGCCTATCTGGCCAAAGCAGAGGCAAGATATGCTGAAGAATACGAGAAGCGCGAACAAGAGCGTAACCCAGAGGTGTATGTTCCATTCAAATGGGAACTACCCGACACAAGAATGTACAATTCGGAGGTAAGCCATCATTGCGAGGACATCTATCATCATGCGCTGATGCCCTTCTTTGAGGAGAACAGAGTATCGGAGCCCGAATATAAGTTCAGTCGTATGCTGGATAGAAATAATGAGGTAATTGACTGGTGGTATAAGAATGCCGATAGTGGACACATGCATTTTGCTGTACCTTATACAGACAAGGATGGTGTACCTCGATGCTTCTATGTAGATTACATCATCAGGATGAAGAATGGAACCATTTGTCTGTTTGACACCAAGTCGAAAGACAGCGATCCTAACGCACCCAATAAACACAATGCCCTGTTGAATTATATCAAGACGGAGAACGAGAAGAACCACAAACGTCTGATAGGAGGTGTCATTATCGAACAGAATGACAACTGGTATTACAGTCCGATGAAAATTGAGAACACCTCAGATTTACAAGGCTGGGATGCTCTGGATCTCACAAGTGTCAATGTAGAACCATAAAATTGTAAAGATATGAAGAAAGGACTCGACAGGGCTTTTCTGGAATATGGCATCAGAAAGCCTGATTTGGAAGTAATAACAGAACTCTGCGAAAAGCATGAGTTGAATGCTGATTGGGTAAAGGACAGTCTCCTCAGTCAGTATCATAAGGAGAAAGTGGACAGAATCGAGATGGACGACTCTGCTACCGAAAGCGTCATAAACAGGGCTTTGCAAAACATAAGATAGGAGAAAGATAATATGCAGATACAAAAGATAAAAGCAACAAACTTCAAGACCTATCTGAGTCTGGATTTGGACTTGCAGGTTGAAGACGAATGCCCTATTATATTAATAGGTGGTCTGAATGGTGGTGGTAAGACTACACTTTTCGAGGCTATCTATGGCGCTCTTTATGGTCTTAACATCAAGAACAAGAAGAATTTTGAGGAACTTCTGAATAATGGTGCCTTTGGTAAAACAGAACCAAAGATAGAACTGGAACTGGTTTTTACAGGTCAAGTATTACATCAGACACAGAAATATATTCTTCGAAGAACATATATCCTGAACAAAGCAGAAAAGCCTGTCGAGTCTGTTTATTTGAACATGAATGGCAGTGTGTTTACCTATGGGACTGCAACCCCTGCTGCTCAGAGGGCTGTTAGCGAACAACAGGTCAACAAGATTATCAAAGCGAATCTGCCTCAAGAGCTGAGTCAGTATTTCCTGTTTGATGCCATGCAGTCGAGCGAACTGCTAAAAGACAATGTATTTGCACAGATTATTCGTGATAACTTCCAAAATGTGTTGGGCTTCAACAAATATTTGCAACTGAAGAAGTCTGCAGAAAAGCTGTTACAAGAGCGTTCTAAGCAAAGACTGAAGGCTCAACAGGAAATTGAGGAATATAATCAACTTTGCGAAAGCAAAAAGAATTTTGAGAAAGAGCTGAAGGATAATGAGACCGATCAGGACTTGATTTACAAGTACCTTACCTCGATGAAGGCGACCTATGACAAAGCCAAACAAGGGGCAGAAGATCAAGAGCATATCCGCCTACAAGTACAACAGTTGGAAAGTTCAATTAAAGATACAGAAAAGAAAGCCTCCGATTATGTAGAGAACATCAAGGATTTTATCAATACCATTGAGCTAAATGTATTTCTACCTAGACTATCTTCGAGCATGTCGCCAGAGATTGAGGCCATCATGAAATCGAAGGAGGAAATGAAAAGGGCTTTGGAACAGAGATACTCTGCCGAAGAGATAGAAGACATCACTAATAAAGTGATTGCCTATCTGAAGGATTTCGCAATGATTGCCTCAGACGTGAATCCACAGAATGTTGCGAGTCATATTATGGCAACACAACAGGACATTGTGGCAGAAGACAAATATGCATTCCTTGACGACATCGATCTTGAAGCCTTGAAGACTCTTAAGAAACTGAATGCTGTCAATGGCTTTATTCAGTTGGACAGCCAACGAAGGAGCCTTGACGATGCTATCACAGAACTGCCAAACCTTAGAATACAACGCGACAGCCTGAAAGGGACATTGACGCAAGGAAGCGGAAATATTATCAAGGAATACGAAGATAAGAAACGAGAACTGGAACGTCTGAAGAAAGATGTAGAAAGAATCGATGGAGAAATCAAGAAGTTGGATAGAGATATTCATGGCTATGACGTTCAGATACAGCAAGAACCAGATGTAAAATATGACACTTTGGTAAAGCTGGTTCCATTCTTTGATGATGTGGCAAATACACTTTTAACAAGCAAAAAGGCCTTGATTGAGGAACAGATACAGGAACAGCTGAATAAAATGCTGCTTTCTTATAAAGGACATATAGGTAGGGTCGAAATATCAGACAAACTGGATAATTTCTCTATCCGCATTTTCCACACTGCAGGAAACGAAATTTCACTCAATCAACTGAATGCTGCATCAAAGCAGATTTTTATTCAGGTTCTCCTGAAAGTTTTGAGAAATCTTGGTGACTATAATCCTCCTGTAATGATTGACACCGTGATGGGTGTTATTGACGAGGATGGTCGTGATGTTCTGATGGAAGAGTACTTCCCAGAATTAGCAGAACAAACCATCCTACTCTGTACAACATCAGAGATACGCAAAGACAGTGACTACAAGAAACTGGAGCCTTTCATTTCAAAGACCTATACTCTTATTAGAAACGTAGAGGAGCAGAACACCACTGTGACTGAAGGCTATTTCGGAATTCCACTTTATAAATAAAGGACAGAACTATGGAAATTTCATTTGACAATCTGAGACAAGCAGAAGGCATTATAGATAATTTGAACGAGATTAAGGAGAAACTCGAGCAAAGAATCAACTTGCAACACCAGGCTGCTGACGAAAAGAAAGTTTCGTTGACTGGTAATAAGATTATGCGTATATGTTTGATCGTTGGACTATATCAGTCTGCCCAACGCGACTTGAACTGTCTGACAGAAATACAACTCTCAAAATCAAGTATTCGTATTCCTTCGAGTTTCTTTACTTACTTGGAATTGAAGGATTTGTTTGGCGCATTGCTCAAAATGCGGTATAAGAATTTTGATATAGATTGGCAGGATAGTCCTACTGTGTCGAGAATCATTGCAGCAGAGATGTATCGTGGTAGAGACTATCTGTTACAAGGAGATAACCTTGATACATTTATGATGGCTCAGACGGCAAACGGAAGAAGCCGAACTGGAGGTATACCAAAACTGGAACTTATCATAGGCCAATATGACGAGGACATGGAAGCCACACTAGACATCAACAGTCGTGAGATTTCCAACACTCAGATTCTGGTGGCAGGAACTACCGGCTCAGGTAAGACAAACCTGTTGGCGGTACTCATCAATCAACTCAGACTTCTTTCTATCGAATCGCCCTATCCAGTAAACTTTTTGCTGTTCGATTACAAGGGAGAATTTTCAGACCCAGCAAATAACCATTGGTTGAATCTATTTGAGGTAAACAGGAGTTGTATCCTTGATCCAATCCTGTCTCCCCTGCCCTTTACACCATTTAAAGATTTCAGGGATCGCTCAATACAAGAAATCAATTTGTATTCAACAGAAATGGCTAATGCATTATGCGCTCTTGACAGGGCCACGATAAGTGCGAACATGAGCAATAGATTAAGTGAAGCCATTAGTGATGCGTATAAAAGTACAAAAGGGGCTCCCATATCATTTCATCTGATGCTGGAGAAGTATCAGGATATCATGCCAAACCCTGATAAGGACGATAGTGTAACATCTGTACTGAAACAACTCGACAGGGCACATCTATTCGCAGAAGAAGATAAAGTGGATTTAGTAAAAGACTCGTTTATCGTCAAGATGGACTCCTATCCAAAGGATGGGCCTGTAGCCAAAGCAATAGTCTATTTTGTTATTTCCAAACTTAACAATATTTACGAGAAACTGGAGAAACAAGCAGTTAGCAAAGACTATGTAGAGATTCGACACTTCACCATTATCGACGAGGCTCACTACATGTTGAGTTTTGATAACCGTCCACTTAGGAATCTGATTGCTGTAGGTCGAAATAAAGGACTGAGTATCATATTGGCAACACAGAATATGGATGATTTTAAGAGCAAATCATTCGATTTCTATGCAAACGCTCAGTATCCACTGATCATGAAACAGCAGAGCATTTCTGACGGCGTACTGAAAGATATCTTTGGTGTTTCCGGCAAAGAATTCCTTGATTTGAAAGCAGCGATTTCTGGTTTGCAAAAAGGTGAGTTAATCATCAAAGACAACACTGCAGACATTCTTGGAATCGGCAAAAAATGGAAGAAAATAAAAGTATCACATTTAATCTAAAAAGCAAATCCAGATGAACGAGATAAAATGTCCTGAATGCGGAAAGGTCTTTTCTGTCGACGAAGCGAGTTATGCTTCAATCGTTAATCAAGTCAGAACAAAGGAACTTGAAGAAGAAATACGTCGTCGCGTTGCTGAGGTTGAAAAGCAGCAGCAACTGAAGCATCAGTCCGACAAACTTATTTCAGATCAGGCATATCAACAGAAGTTGAATGCAAAAGACCAAGAAATAGAAAAACGCAATGCTGATATTGCCCGTTTGGAGGAACAGTTAAAGAGTATCGCTATCTCCAAGCAGGCTGAGTTTGACAAACGCCTTTCAGAAAAGGAGCTTGAGATTGCTCAAATAAAAGAGAAAGCTCAAGGGACTGTCAAAGAAAAGCAGTTGGAGAATGAAAGATTACTTGCAGAGAAGGACACAAGGATTGCACGTCTGGAGGAGCAAATGAAAGGCATTGCCAGGGATAAGCAATCTGAATTTGACAAGATATTAGCAGAAAAAGAATCGGAATTAGTTCGTCTGCAAGGTGTCATCGAACAAAGCAATAGCCAGACAAAGGTTGCAGTGCTTGAGGAAAAGAACAAAGCTAACGAGATAATTCTATCAAAGGAAAGCGAGATTGCCACATTGAAGGGGAAAGTTGAATCGGAGAAGACAGATGCTCTACAACGTGAGCAAGAAATTCGTAATAATTACGAAATACGTCTGAAACAGATGCAGGAACTGGTTGAGCAATACAAAGACTTTAAAGCAAAACTGTCGACAAAGATGCTAGGAGAGTCGCTTGAAGTGCATTGCAGCAACCAGTATAATGCAAACATTCGTTTGATACTACCTAATGCATACTTTGAGAAAGATAACGATGCTTCAGAAGGCTCCAAAGGCGATTTTATCTTTAGGGATTACGATGATGGATATGAGTATATTTCCATTATGTTTGAGATGAAGAACGAGCTGGAGTCAACTGCTGTCAAACATAAACATGAAGATTTCTTTAAGAAACTGAATGATGATAGGAATAAGAAGAAGTGTGAATATGCCGTACTAGTTTCTCTTCTGGAGCCAGACAACGATTTATACAATGGAGGTATCGTGGATGTCAGTTATCGCTATCCAAAGATGTATGTTATCCGTCCACAATTCTTTATCCCGCTTATCACTCTTTTAGTGCAAATGGCGAGAAAAAATGTTGCTTTACAAAAAGAACTAATACAGGCCAGAAGTTTGTCTGTCGACATAACGACATTTGAAAGTAAGTTGGATGACTTTAAGAAGGGTTTTAGTTATAATTACCATCTTGCCAGTAAAAAATATAGTGAAGCAATTGATGCTATCGACAAATCGATTAAGGACTTACAAACTGTAAGAGCTAGCCTTATTTCATCGGAAAACAATCTACGTCTCGCAAATGAGAAGGCAGAAGACCTAACTATACGCAAACTTACATATAAAAATCCAACAATGAAGGCTTTATTAAATGAAGCAAGAAATAATGCCAGCAAAATAGAGGAAATTAAAGATGAGAGCGAAGGCACTGAGTTTGCAGATGTTATAGAAGAACCAAATAATTTAGTTGAAGACAATAATGAAGAATATGACAACTCGAGTAGTGAGGAGGTTAAGGATACTACCACACGTAAAGCCAACGTTGGTGACACTATCATGAGGACTTCTGACAATCTTATTGGAAAGGTTGTCGAAATACAAACCACCGCAAACGGTTTAGAAAAGTTGATTTTGGAACTGGAAGATGGCTGTAAAGGAAGTGTATATAATAACACAAGATTATATCAAGTAATAGAGTAATATTAATATATATTTACCACAAAACAAACGATTTTTATTACTATGATGAAGAAAGAAATAATTATCACAACATCTGGAATAGTTGAGATGAAAAAAGGTAAATGGGAAATTACTCCGGATACAAAAAGTGAAGATATCCGCTGGCTTAAGTATACGGATCGCAATCCTTACGATTGTGCAATAATACGTCACAACACAAAATTTGGCTTTTTCTATGTGTCCGATATGACACCTGCATATCTAGGCTGCGAAAATCCATCATTGGTTAGTTTTGATAAAAACGATCCTTTCCCTTATGATGAAATTGTGATAAAAGGGATAGTAGCTCATAATTTAATGCTAATTGGATACAGAATTGGCGACAAATGGGGTATTGATAATATCTTTTATGATGTAAATAATAAAATTCTCGGTAAATCAAGCTTGGTATCATGCCACTATTCATCATTATTAGGGGCCGAATCATGTTGTTTGACATGGTCGGCCCCCTTTAATTCCTAGAATAAGTTGTTGCTAATCAGTAGTACTTTTGACATGTATAAACGTAAAGTGCAACATAGTCAGCAATTGTATTTGCCGTATCGCGCGAACTTAACTCGATAGCATCGCCATGAGCTAACTTGTTACGCATGCGATATAAATTTGTTAATATGCGATCAAATCCCTTACTATCATTATAGAATGATATTTTATGTGCCATATCGAACTCATCTGCCCAATCATACAAGCCCTTCTTCTGTAACTTTTTATCATACTTACGATAATACATGTCTGACAATAATGCCTCATAGAATATTGAAAGGTTGCGAACATAGTTTTCACGATCAAAAGCATCGGTACCAGCAAACCAATATTCGTACAGATTTTGAGGAAGAACTCTGCTAAGGTTCTTATTAGAAGAGTCCTTTATAAATGTCAAAAACTTATCTACACCACTATTAATATTAAAACCTTCACGTTTCATCCATGTATTATAGAAATTTAGTTCAGACTTCAAATTTGCAGACAGTTTACTCCAATCGACCTCTTCACGATACCTTATACTGCGACGAGTCTGCGGGTCATCAACCTGCTGTACTACTTCTACATCCTGGCTACTCTGCGAAACGGTAACCTGATAGGTTGGCTCGACCTTGACATCCAATGTCGTCCAAACGACATACCTATTGCCTTTTTCACTAATAAGCTCTATGTCTATTGGCTGTAGATACCGGTTCGTGAGAGCGCGTTCCACCGTGTTACGATCCACATTATCAACACCAAAAGAGTTTTCGGCCAGACTAACAGCTTCAGTTAAGAGCATTCTTCCATCTTGAGTCTTCTTTATCTCGTAAGCGATAAGAGAGCGAATTTGTTTATAAAATGGGTAATTGCCTCGTCGACCTATCGTCTCAAAATCAGTATTATCGTAGCAAACGGGATTTCGTTTAAACAAACTACCATCTATCAAGAAAGGTCGATCGTCTCCACTATACATTTTAAGACAATAGCTGCATCGCTCTCTGATACGAAATTCATTTTCAGTATTCTTCGCTTGCGCTTCCGTATAATCTATAATATCAGACAACAAGACTGAATCCTTACCTTGCAGACAATCATTTGCCTGATTAAGTATCCAATTGGTAAGACCTGTTATTGAGGTTTTACGCCATGTATATTCTGGAGAATAATCATCAACAAAATCTTTGTGGCAGAAGTGCATACTGTCCTTTGTATCAACCTGACAGATCTCCGTTATCTTTCTTCTGATAGATTTTGGAATAGCATAGTTTTCGCTGATTAAATACTTCCTTAAATCTTCATATTTAAAATGTTTATTCTCTAATGCGAACTGCTCAATCTTGTTTTTAATGGGTTCCATTGGGATGCCATAGTACCACTTTAGCCCTACACATGAGACTCCAAATTCAGACAGTCTTGAGTATGTATACAAAGGAACACGATGGTAGCTATCCTCAAAAAGTGCCTCCAACTGTTTTTTATCATATTGTTTAGGAGCATTTTGATATAGCAGCCTTACAACTCTTTTTGTGTCATCCAATAAAGAATCCGTAATCTGAATCATTTCATTTGACAGAACATCAACTATTTTATCGCACATTAGGAAATTGTCGACAAATCTTTCATCATAAGCAATATCGCATGTACTTAGTTCGTCCTCAATCATATCGATAATATCATCTTTCTGAATTGGGACTACTGCATTATTAT
>JAEEGL010102666.1_pt1 | contig 12462 bp, 14 predicted proteins | sample 9134231 | NCBI WGS metagenome assembly JAEEGL01 (sample SAMN16246548, study PRJNA631951) | gut metagenome | biome: gut microbiome; feature: rumen; material: fiber-attached | host: Bos | place: Iran: Karaj | collected 2018-10 | reverse complement strand
CTCCATCGAAGAAATGGTTGAAGGTGCTGATGAAAAGCTTTATTATGGTAAGCAGAACGGCCGTAACAGGGTAGTTACGGAGATAGAAAACGCAGAACCGGAACCTGAACCGGAAGCTCCCGCGGAGGAGATAAGGGAGAAGCCTGCGGCAGAACCCGAACCGGAGATGAAAGCGGAGCCTAAAAAGAAAACAACGAATGCAAACCGGAAAACCCGGAAAAAGAATACAGAATAAATAATAAAGGAGAATCCACATGGATAAGAAAGAATTCGCATTACAGAAGCACGCCGAGTGGGCGGGCAAGATCGAGGTCATCGCAAGATGTCCCGTAACAAACAAGGATGAGCTTTCGGTAGCATACACCCCCGGTGTTGCAGAGCCCTGTCTCGAGATTCAAAAGGACGTGGATCTCTCCTATAAGTATACAAGACGTCACAACCTTGTAGCGGTCATTACCGACGGAACCGCAGTTTTAGGTCTTGGTGATATCGGCCCTGAGGCAGGAATGCCCGTTATGGAAGGCAAGTGTGCACTCTTTAAGACCTTCGGAGATGTTGATGCATTTCCTCTTTGCATCCGTTCAAAGGATGTTGATGAGATCGTTAACACCGTTAAGCTCCTTGCGGGAAGCTTCGGCGGCGTAAACCTTGAGGATATTTCCGCTCCCAGATGTTTCGAGATCGAAAGAAAGCTTAAGGAAGTATGCGATATCCCGATCTTCCACGACGATCAGCACGGAACGGCGGTTGTTGTTCTTGCTGCAATGATCAATGCGTTAAAGGTTGTAAAGAAAGACATTAAGGACATAAAGGTGGTTACCAGCGGTGCAGGTGCTGCAGGTATCGCCATCATCAAGCTTCTTGTAAGCATGGGTCTTAAGAACGTTGTAATGTGTGACCGTACCGGTGCCATCTACGAAGGACGTGAGGGCCTTAACTCCGAGAAGGTGGAGATGGCAAAGATCACCAACAGAAATATGGAAAAGGGTTCTCTGGCAGACGTTATCAAGGGCGCTGACGTATTCATCGGCGTTTCCGCTCCCGGAACCGTTACCACAGAGATGGTAAAGACCATGGCTCCCAACGCCATTCTCTTCCCCATGGCAAACCCCGTTCCCGAGATCACACCGGACGAGGCCAAGGCAGGCGGCGCAGCGGTTATCGGTACCGGACGTTCCGATTACCCCAACCAGATCAACAACGTACTTGCATTCCCCGGAATCTTCAGAGGAGCCCTTGACGTTCGTGCAAAGGATATCAACGATGAAATGAAGGTCGCTGCGGCTTATGCCATCGCAAGCCTTGTATCCGACGAGGAGTTAAGTCCCGAATACATCATTCCCAAGGCATTCGATCCCAGAGTCGGAAAGACTGTTGCGGCAGCAGTGGCTGAGGCAGCAAGAAAGAGCGGCGTAAACAGAATTTAGATATATGCATTATTAGGGCGGAGCTTAACCGGCTCCGCTCTATTTTTTTGCGATAAGTAAAAGTTATAACTGTTGATAAAATTAAGCGATTATCCAAGAGTGAAAAGCTGTGATAGTATGTCATTAACTTACAGGACCGCTTGGTCGGTAAGAACAAAGATGTGAAAGGAGTAGACCGGAAATGAAGACAGTAAAGATGTGTACAACCTGTATGTGCTGTAAGACTGTATGTATGTGTACGGTTTACTTTAAGCATGCTTTATTCTGACAGACTGTAGGTTAACAACGATCGTTGCAGCTGCCGGGTAAGCATGGCAGCTGTATTTTTTTTTATGTGATGGGCATCAAAAAAAGAAAGGATATCGCCTGTAACAGGTACGGGAGAATATGGAAGCGGATAAGAAAAATGCTTTTCTTGATGAAAAAAGTATCGAGACGATAAACAAAATGCTGAAGGACATGAAGTATGGAAGCATAACGATAATACTTCAGGACGGCAAGATCGTTCAGATAGACAAAACCGAAAAACACAGATTGTAAAAACTGACCGGAAAAACCGGAGGTTTGGCTTAAGAAAAAAAGCCATGCCTCCGTTTTTTTTCGGAAAATCCCATCACATTTGAAAATCAAAAAGAACAGCAAGAGGAAAAAGCAATGAGCGAATTGAGACAGATCGCCATATACGGAAAGGGCGGCATCGGTAAGTCCACCACGACACAGAACCTGACAGCAGGACTGGTCGAAAAGGGCAAGAAGGTTATGGTAGTCGGATGTGATCCGAAAGCAGATTCAACAAGACTTCTGCTTGGAGGACTCGCACAGAAGACTGTACTGGAAACCATAAGGGAGGAAGGAGAAGATGTTTCGTTAGACCTTCTGTTAAAGGAAGGATTCGGAGGAACAAGATGCGTTGAGTCCGGCGGACCCGAACCCGGAGTGGGATGCGCGGGAAGAGGAATAATAACTTCCATAAGCATGCTTGAAAATCTCGGGGCATACACAGACGATCTTGATTTTGTGTTCTACGACGTTCTGGGTGATGTTGTATGCGGCGGCTTTGCAATGCCGATCAGAGAGGGGAAAGCTCAGGAAATATACATTGTCGCATCAGGTGAGATGATGGCTTTGTATGCCGCGAACAATATCGCAAAGGGAATTTCGAGATATGCAAGGACCGGCGGCGTAAGGCTGGGAGGGATCATCTGCAACAGCCGTAAGGTGGACCGCGAACTGGATCTTTTGAGAGCCTTCTCAAAGGAACTGAACACGAAACTTTTATATTTTGTTCCGCGAGACAACATAGTACAGCGCGCGGAGATAAACAAGCAGACCGTGATACAGTACAAACCCGATTCCGCTCAGGCTCAGGAATACAGGAATCTTGCTGAAGCGGTGATCAACAATAAGGATCTTACGATCCCCACTCCCATGAGCCAGGCAAAGCTTGAGGAGATACTTACCGAGTTCGGCCTCATGGAAGATGATTACAGCATTTAAAAGGAGAGGAGAGAAAAAGTGGCAGAAAAGGTTTATAAGCTCATTAAGAACGCAAGGGTTTTCGACGGTAAACATGCGGTTCTCAAAGAACATGCAAACATAGTGATCGAAAACAATCTCGTAAAAGAGATAACCGACCAGCCGGTCAGCGAAGAGAATTTTACCGAGATCATAGATGCTCAGGGAAAAGTCACGATCCCGGGGCTTACAGACGCACATGTTCATATCTCACATAACACGGGTGAACCTATGGATCTGGTAAGGGTTGACGAGATGGCAGTCAGATCAACAGTCATAGCAAAGAACATGCTTCTCAGAGGCTTCACAACGGTAAGAGATGCCGGAGGTATCACCTACGGCCTTAAAAAGAACATCGACAACGGATTTCTGGACGGTCCGAGGATATTCCCGTCAAATGCATATATCTCCCAGACCTGCGGGCATGGAGATACAAGAATAAGCAGGGCGTGTCGAAGACTGGGGAACGGTATATATACTTCGCCGTCATTGGATTATGAAGGAAGTGTACTGGCTGACGGCGTTCCCGAAGTGTTAAGGGCAGTAAGAGAACAACTCTTTTTGGGAGCATCCCAGATAAAGATAATGGCGGCCGGAGGTATTTCTTCTTCCTACGATCCATTGGAAACGGTTCAGTTCACTCTCGAGGAGATGAAAGCTGCGGTTGACGCTGCGGCTGATTTCGGAACATATGTCATGGCCCATCTCTATACATCGAAAGCAATGCAGAGAGCCGTAAAGGCAGGTGTTAAGAGCCTTGAGCACACAACGCTGATGGATGACGAGACCGGACGGATAATCAAAGACAATGACGTATGGGTAATGCCCGGCCCTCAGGCGGGAAGACCTATTTCGGAATTTGGTATTAATGATATATCGGAGATCGACGACCTTCCGCCGGAGGCAAAAGCACGTATGAAGAAATTCTTTATCGTACGTGCCGGAAATGAGATATGTACGGAGGTTATCAATAAATACGATCTGAATATCGTATTCGGAACGGATTCCTTCGGAAAACCGGAGTTCTTTGAAAAGAAACAGCTTGAAGATTTCTCATATTTTAAGAAGAGATTCGGAAGCTTCAAAGGCCTTGTGGCAGCAACGGGTAACATCAACGAACTGTTTAAGCTCACCACATTCCAGAATCCCTATCCGGAAGGAAAGATCGGAGTGCTTGAGGAAGGCTCCTTTGCGGATATTCTCATTGTAGAAGGAAATCCCATCGAGGATCTGGATGTACTGGCAGACGTAAATAACATCAAATTCATCATGAAAGATGCAAAAATCTATAAAAATGAATTATAAGGAGAAAAAGACATGAAAACATTTAAAAAACTTATTGCATTAACACTTACCGCAGCACTCAGCTTCGCAGCGTTGGCAGGATGCGGAGCAAAAACAACACAGGCTTCCGCCGCAGAAAAAGTTAACGAAACAAAAACCGAGGCAACCGCTTCCGATGCGGGCAGCGAGACCATCCACATCACAGCTCTTACAGGAGGAGCTCCCGCTCCCTTCATATGGACAAACGAAGACGGAACATTTGACGGTTACGATATCAAGGTTTTTGAGGCAGTTCTTGCAAATCTTCCTCAGTATGATTACACCATTGAACACGCCGGAGATATCTTCACCAGCGCTGATGCAGGTTACGGTCAGGTCATCGTACAGCATCTTGGATCCAATGATGAAAGAAGAGAGAAGTATCTGTTCTCATATCCTTATTACATTTCAACGGGCGGACTTCTTTTAAGATCCGATTTTGATAAAGAGATCAATTCTTTTGAGGATCTTGCAGGACTTACAACAGAGGTTAATACCGGCAGCTTTAACGCTCTTTTGTATGAAAACTGGAATGAAGAAAATCCCGATAAGCAGATCAATCTTGTTTATATTGAAGATGCAAACTCAACACCTCTTCATGTAGCTGACGGAACTATCGATTTCGAATATTTCACATGGATTTCTTTAAAGGTTCAGATCGAAGAGCAGGGACTTGACGAAGTGCTTACATTAAGAAAACTTCCCGAAGGATGGATACCCGAAAACGGAGAGAAATACAAAGGTACATATTTCGTATTCCCCAAGGATCAGCAGGAATTCAGAGATGCATTTGATGCAGAACTCTTAAAACTCATTGAGGACGGTACTCTTGCAAAACTCGCAAAGGAATATCTCGAGGATGAAGAGGCTGCACCCACTGTTGAAATAGCTATAAATAACTATTGATGATCCCGAAAAAAGAAAAAGGAAGATGAGATAATGAATATTTTTGATCTACATACTGTCAGGATCGATTTTTGGGAATGTCTCAATTACCTTCCCGTTACGATCAAGCTGGCAATAGAGGCAGAACTCTTAAGTCTGCTTGTGGGACTTATCATTGCAGTGATACAGATGAAAAAGGTGAAGGTGCTCAATAAACTGTGCGTTGTATATAACTCCTTCATGAGAGGTACACCTATACTCATTCAGCTTTATGTAACATATTACGGCATCCCGATCGCTCTTAAGTACATCAACTACTATTATGGGACAAATTATGAGATCAACGGGATCGACAAAGTATTTTTTGCAATACTGGCGCTGGGTCTAAATACAGCTTCCTTTAATTCGGTAACGATCAGGGCATCCCTTGAATCTGTCGACAGGGGACAGATCGAAGCGGCAAAATCTGTCGGAATGACCGACCTTCAGGCACTCTTCAGGATAACTATCCCGGAGGCTCTGGAGGTGGCCATACCCACTTTGGGCAACTCCTTTATAGGTCTTATAAAGGGCACATCTCTGGCATTTACATGCGCCGTGGTTGAGGTAACAGCCCAGGCCAAGATCATAGCAGGAAGAAATTACAGATATTTTGAATCCTATGTTGCCATATCCATCATTTACTGGGCGACAACCCTGATCCTTGAACTGATCCTGTTTTTGATCAAGAAAAAGATACATATCCCGGATGTGGTATCGGGAAAGGAAAAGAGGGTCGCAGCATGATAAAGATAGAAGGCTTGAGTAAAAGCTTTAAAGATAATGTTGTTCTTGAAGATGTTTCCTTTGAGATAGAAAAGGGCGATGTGGTAGCACTTATCGGACCTTCCGGAACCGGAAAATCTACTTTGTTAAGGTGTATTAATCAGCTGGAAAGACCGGAAAAAGGAACCATAACTTTTGATGATGTCGAATTCAGTCTTTCTTCTTTGAAGAAAACAAAGGACAGATTAAATCTTGTGAGACGTACGGCAATGGTGTTCCAGCAGTTTAATCTCTTCAGCAGAAAGACTGCACTGGAAAACGTTACGGAGGCTTTGATACATGTTAAGAAGATAGAAAAAAAAGAAGCCGAAAAGATTGCAAGAGAAAAACTTGACAAGGTGGGAATGGGAGACAGACTTTATCACTATCCCAAACACTTATCGGGCGGACAGCAGCAGAGAGTTGCCATCGCCAGAGCACTGGCACTGAATCCGGAACTTCTTATGATGGACGAGCCTACCTCTGCATTGGATCCGGAACTTGTTTATGAGGTCCTTGATACCATCAGGCTCATTGCAAAAGAGGGGAATACCCTTCTTCTTGCTTCACATGAAATGGATTTTGTAAAGAAAGTAGCGACCAAGGTTATTTTTCTTGAAAAGGGACATATCGTGGAGATGGGAACGGCGGAGCAGATATTTGAAGCACCTCAGAATTACAGGACAAAGGAATTTCTGGCAAAGAACAATATGCTCGTAGGAGCGGAATACTCTATTTAACCATATTTCAGGAGAGGATAATGGCAGAAAGAAAAACCAGGTATGACGGTATAAGAGAACACCGTCCTTACACCTATAACGATCTCGGTGATTCCAACAGCGTGATCACCGAAGAATTTGAAAAAAAGTGTATTAAAAAAGCCGACAGAACCTTTTCACAGGGACTTCAGTGTCAGCAGATAAATTCATTGAATGCTCTGATGTCAATGGAGGATTCGGTTTTCATAGCTCATTCACCTCAGGGTTGCACTGGATGTGCAACCCTTGGGATCATTCAGTACAGGATCGGACAGGCCCATCGCGGAATAAGAGAAATGAAGACACCGAGACTCATAGTGACAAATCTGGATCAGAAAGATGTCATCATGGGTGGAGAAAAGAAATTAAGAGAAGCGGTGCAGAAGGCAGTTAAAAGATATGATCCAAAGATCATTTTTGTTTTTTCATCCTGCGCATCGGGAATCATAGGAGATGACATAGATTCAATACTGTATGATCTGCAGTCAGAAACGGATGCAATCCTCGTTCCCATTCATTGCGAAGGCTTCAAGTCGAAGGTATGCGCTTCCGGATACGATGCCGCTCTGCAGGCCATTGGCAAATATCTGATGCCCAAAGAGGCACCGAAGGAAAAGGAAAAAGGGCTTATAAATCTCTTTTCACCCGCATCCATAAGCTACAAGGATACCGTAGAGATGGAGCGAATGCTGGAAAGGCTCGGACTCCATGCAAACTATATTCCTTTTAACAGTTCATACGAAAAGATACAGAAGATTGTTCAGGCGGAGGCCTCCACATCCATATGTAAGGTTTTCGGCGATGAGTTTATGAAGGAATTGTATGAGGAATACGGAATCCCTTATTCTCACACCGTTATGCCCATCGGCATCAGAAATACCGATAAATGGCTAAGAGGTGTCGCAAAGGTATTTAACAAGGAAGAAGAAGCCGAAGAGATAATCAGGCAGGAACATGAACGGGTTATCCCAAAACTTGAGCACATAAAGGAAAAACTCCGAGGAAAACGGGTGTTTATCTGCGGAGGAACCGGCAGAAGCTTTGCTGCAGCGGCGCTTATAGACGATTACGGAATGAAACTCGTGGGCATTGAGACACCGACATACGATGCCGATGCACAGGATGATGTGGAATATCTTAACTCCATACACAAGGATTACATAATCGATGTCGCAAACATGCAGCCCTTTGAACAGGCAAATCTTTTGCAGACATTAAAACCGGATGTATTTATAGGCGTACCCACATGGGCGTCGAAACTCGGCTATCCCACAACTCACGTACTGGATATGAAGCGTCCCACCATGGGATATGACGGTATCCTTTATCTTGGCGAGAAGATTTCGGAACAGCTTAGCAATCCGGGATTTAACAAGAAACTTGCGGCTCACAGCAGGCTGCCGTATAAAGCATCCTGGTATGAGGATGATGCATTCAAATTTATCAAGAAAGCAGGTGAAGACTGATGTCGGTAGTATTGGAAAGCCCCAGAGGCGCATGCGTTTTGGGCGGCATAATGAATGTCATAAGTGCGATCGAAGGCTGCGTTCCCATTTTTCATTCGGGCCCCGGCTGTACGATGCAGACCGCAGCGGGAGAGTCGAATGACGAACCCATCTCAGCGGTAGCATGTCCCAGCACCAACATGCAGGAACGTGACGTGGTCTTCGGTGCAGAGAAGAAACTGAGAACAACCATAGACGGTGCAATAGAGATCTATGATGCGGAAAACTTTTTTGTTCTTACCGGATGTACGGCAGGTATCATCGGAGAAGATGTGGTATCCGTATGCAAAGACTATCAGGATCGGGGCTATAATGTTTATCCTATCGAAACTCCCGGTTTTGCGGGGGACGGACTTTTGGGTTATGAGGTTGGGTTCAGGGTTCTTCTTGATAATATAGTCGAGGAAAGCAGTGAAAAAGAAAAAGGCCTTGTCAATCTGTTCGGAATAATACCTCACAGGGATCCTTACTGGCGGGGAAATTTTGAAGAACTTACGAGAATACTCAAGAAGCTCGGTCTCAAGGTGAATACATTTTTTACGGAGCATCAGACCCTTGAAAATGTAAGAAGATCTTCGGCAGCAGAGCTAAACATTATCGTCAATCCGTATATCTTAAAGACCGCATCGGAGATATATGAGCAAAGATTCAATGTTCCCACGCTCAGATTTCCGGGCCTTCCGATCGGAGCAACGGATACTACCGAATTTGTACGTAAGGTCGGTGAGGCGCTGAACCTTGACAAAAAACTTGTGGAAGCGGTTATTGCGGAAGAAGAAGATTACGTCTATTCCTATCATGCCGTAAAGGGGAACGGTCTCGGCTGGAATCGTTTTGCTGTGGTAGCCGATCCGAACCTGGCTGTCGGTGCCACAAGATTTTTGGCAAACGACTACAGTCAGACTCCGAAGGTTGTGATAATAACCGAAGCCATGTACAGGCCGGAAGACAAGCAAAGGATAATCGACAGGATAAATGATCTTGAGTATGCTACACCGCCGGATATTTATTTTGAAAGTGATTATTTCAGCATCATCGAGATATTGGAAAAATATCCCGAAGTTTCAATGCTCATAGGATCAAGTACGGAAAGGGAATACTGTTCCAATAACAGGATACAGTGCTGTGCGCTGGCATTTCCGCTTTATGACAAAATGGTGGTAAATAAAGGAATCGTCGGTTACAAGGGCAGTCTTTCGCTGGTCGAGGAACTGTATAATTTCCTGTAAACGACCGAAGGTGGAACAATGAGTAAAAAGATCGCGGTGGCAACAACAGACGGAAAGGTAGTAAATGAACATTTCGGAAGATGCCGGAGGTTTCTCGTACTTGAAGTCGATGAAGAAGAAAATATACTGTCATCGGAAACAAGAAATGTCATACCGGTCTGCAGATGTCATGAACATGATGAAAACGAGCTGTTTGAGACATCGCAGGGACTTAGTGACTGTGAATATGTGCTCTGCGCCAGAATAGGGCAAGGAGCACAAAACTGCCTTGAAGCGGCGGGAATAAAAAGCTTTGAGATTCCGGGGATCATAACTGAATCGGTGCACAGAATGCTTTCTTTTGAGAAAGCTGAGGAACTGATCTGTTCTTTCTTCGGGCAGGAGGTCGTATGAGTTACAAGATAGCGGTGGCCTCCTCGGATAAAAAAAGCGTAGATCTTTCTTTCGGTTCTGTGAAGGAAATATATATTTATGAAGTTGATGAGGCAGGTGTTGAAAAACTGACGGAATGCCGCAGAATTGGGGATGGCTCGGAAGTGAAATCTGCATCGGCGGAAATAAGCCGGGACGGAAACTGCGGAGGACATGGCGGCTGTGGCTGCGGCTGCGGCGGAAAAGATCTGCATTCTCCAAAGGCAGAAGCATTGAGCGATTGCAGATGTGTTGTGGTAAGCTCCTCGGGCGAGAAGATCAAAAAGATATTTTCATCAAAGGGAATATCTGTCTTTGATATAACGGGAGATATAAAAGATATACTTGAAAAGATAAAGGGCTACTATCAAAGGATAGACAGATTCAAATATGAAAGAAATGACAGCGAACAACTATGAGATCCTTCAAAAGTCACATCCCTGTTTCGGAGGACACATCAATAATGCGGGAAGGATCCATTTACCGGTCAGCCCCGGATGTAACATCGGCTGCAGATTTTGTGACAGGGCAATAAATGATGTGGAAGTACGTCCCGGAGTAACGGGAAAGATCATAACTCCGGATGAAAGTGTGGAAATACTCGGAAGAGCACTTGAGATTTGCCCGGAAATCCATGTAGCGGGAATAGCAGGACCCGGGGATACGCTGGCATCGGATTATGCACTGGAGACATTTAAAAGGATAAAGGAGAAATATCCGACTCTGTTAAAGTGCATGAGTACCAACGGCCTTCTTCTTTTTGAACGGGCCGATGAAGTGATCGATATAGGAATCGACTCATTAACCGTTACGGTTAATGCAGTAGATCCGGAAATCGAAGCACAGCTTAATGACTATATCCTGTGGCACGGAAAACGTTATGAGGGAACAGAAGCTGCAAAGATACTGATCGAAAATCAGCTAAAGGGCATAAAGAAGGTTTCCGAAGCGGGAGTGACCGTAAAGGTCAATACGGTTTTATGTCCCGGGATCAATAATGATCATATCGAAACCATAGCAAAAACGGTGGCTGAAGCGGGAGCTTCCATATATAACATAATACCGCTGATTCCCCAACACAAACTGGCGGCAGTGGAAGCACCGACCTGCGCCATGATTGAAGCCTGCAGGCAAAAGGCGCAGAAATACATAGATGTATTCAGACACTGTCAGAGATGCCGTGCCGATGCTGTTGGAGTTCCGGGAAAGTCGGAATTCGCCGACCGCGTATATCAAAGAAAAATAACGGTCAGAGATACTTTTTCCCATGGCTGACCATTCTAAGCGGAGATGTTTGCATGTTTGTAAGAGCAGAAGATTTCAAAGGATACGAAAAGACAAGAATCCCTGTCCTCGATCACAGGAGAAGAGACAGGGAGAGGGTGACCTACTATGCAAACAAAACGGTAAAGAGCGTGTATCTTAACGAATTGACGGAAGTAAAGACTCGTTACGGAAATATCGGTGCCGAATTTCTGACTTTCTATGAGAGCGGATCCTTAAAGCGTCTCTTTCCCAGATACGGAGCCATTACTGCTTACTGGACCGAAAAGGATGAAGAACTTATCACGGATGAAATATTGATAAATGTCGGAGGCAGGAAATTTATCTGTCGTCCCCAATGTCTGCATTTTTATGAGAGCGGTGCGCTTCAAAGCATAACAATATATGCCTGCGATTCGCTGCTGATCTCCACTGAATACGGGCCCATAAAAACAAACATCGGGATTTCTTTTTATGAAAACGGGAAGATTCAGAGTATAGAGCCGGCCTTCAACTCAAACATAGTTGTAGAAGGCAAGATCATACGTCCCTTTGTGTTTTCGGCAAACGGAATGCATGCGGATCATAATTCCCTGGTATTTGACGATGAGGGAAAGATAATCGAATATGGCGGCAAATATGGTTGTTAATTCTGACAAAAGATCTTAAAATATGATTACAGGTATTTATAAGGAGGTATTTCAAATGCAGGAAGTATATGAATTTTTAAAATCAGCAGGAACCTATTATCTTGCAACGGTTGACGGCGATCAGCCCAGAGTCCGTCCCTTCGGAACCGTAAATGTTTTTGAAGGAAAGCTTTACATCCAGACCGGAAAGATTAAGGATGTATCCAAGCAGCTTCACAAGAATCCAAAGGCCGAGATCTGTGCCTGCAAGGGCGGCGAGTGGTTAAGAGTTGCCGGCGAGCTTGTAAGCGATGATCGCATTGAAGCCAAGCAGTCCATGCTTGATGCATACCCTTCACTTCAGGGCATGTACAAAGCCGACGACGACAACACCGAAGTCCTCTACTTCAAAGATGCTGTCGCAACCTTCTATTCCTTCGGCGGAGAACCGAAGACTGTGAAGTTCTGATCATGCTTGTCAGACTGCCGCACATATCTGTGCGGCAGTTTTTTTGTCTCATCAAGTCTTGAAATTATAACGATGTACCGTTATAATGATATCGCGAGGTGTTAAAATATGATCAGAAGCATAATGGATAAAAAGGGCATAACTTTATACAGGCTTTCAAAAGAAACGGGTATTCCGTATTCAACGGTTTCGGACATTGTTTCCGGAAAAACCGGGATCGAAAATGTTTCTGCCAAAGTTTTAT
>JAEEGL016794530.1_pt1 | contig 12463 bp, 7 predicted proteins | sample 9134231 | NCBI WGS metagenome assembly JAEEGL01 (sample SAMN16246548, study PRJNA631951) | gut metagenome | biome: gut microbiome; feature: rumen; material: fiber-attached | host: Bos | place: Iran: Karaj | collected 2018-10 | reverse complement strand
GGCAAGAAACGAAAACTCTCATGGCGTGATTTTACCGAGGCGATGACAGTCAGTGGCGTGTCGGAAAAAGTGCAAAAAAACATGTTGAGACAACTCTTCGGCGTTCGCTCCAAATGGGAAGAAACAATCCGCAGCTCCTTTCTCTCCACAGAAATGCAAGAGCGCTACCTATCCCTTCTCGACGCACGCTTCAGGGTGATAATGAGCGGGATGTGAACCGAGGGTAAACACAAGTGAAGGATTATGGAGACACAAAAAATCGCACCACATCGGTTGCACGGGTTGCATGGGTTGCAGGTTTGTGTCGGACCTAAAAAAGCCATAATATATATAATATATAATATTATTATATTATGAATTGATAATTGACCATCTCCCACATTTTTGCGCGACTTTTGCAACTTTTGCAACTTTCCCTGTCTACATTTTTAGGAAAAGGCAATATTCCGCACCAACCAAGAATTGCACGATTGCAGAATTGCACATCCGTGTATCTTGGTGGTTTTTCCATAATATATAATATATAATATTATTATATTATGACTTCTTTTTCGACATAAACACATTTTCTTGTGCAATTCTGCAATTCTGCAATTTGCACGTACAAAATGGTCTCGCCGAGGAGGGGATAGTACTATTCTTTTTCGCTATGCTCAACGATCATTACGTGTGCATTCCAGAAATTCACTATTTTCCTGCCCAAAATCACCCAAAAATGCACTTTTTAATGTATTTTCTTCAAAATTATTTGCAAAACCCTAAATGTTCATCGTACCTTTGCAGTCGCGTTCGGCAAGAAGATCGCACGGACTGAACCTTACGCGCGCTCCAGGTTCATTTAAGCGACTTCTGCCTCCGCTCTCCCCACCACAAACACTCTGTTGGTTTGCGTTGGGGGCCCCGATGAAATTCTGGCCAAATTTCGGATTGCATCAGTCCTGAGGTAGTAGCGAGCCCGTAGCGAGGCCGTCTCATGGGAGTCGCAAAGCCTTAGGACTAAAAAAAATAACATTTTGGGGGCTCTTATGATTTTTTTTGTCCAAATCCTTGCATATGTCAAAAAAAAGCAGTAACTTTGCAGGCGCAAACGAAAATTGTGTTAGTAATAGAGAAGTAAACTGAGTAAGCAAATGGATTTTTTTTACGATTTGCTGTTTAAGGAGAGCATCACACAGTCGCTGTTCTTGCTGACAATAACGATTGCGATAGGCATCTTCTGCGCAGAGAAACTAAAGATTGGAAAATTCTCGCTGGGCGTGACGTGGATACTATTCGCGGGCATTGTGCTCAGCCATTTCGGCATGACTCTGAACTCCCAAGTGGCCCATTTTGCCAAGGATTTCGGGTTGGTGCTGTTCGTGTATTCGATTGGTTTGCAGGTAGGTCCGTCCTTCTTCTCGTCCTTTGGTAAGGGAGGTATACGTATGAATGCGCTGGCGGTATGCATCGTACTGGTAGGCGTGCTGACGACACTGTGCATCCATTGGATAACGGGCGAAGAGATTTCGACGATGGTGGGCATCCTGTGCGGTGCGGTTACGAACACGCCCGGTATGGGTGCCGCACAGCAGGCGTTCTCTGACATCACGGGTTCGGGCACCAGCACCATTGCTGCCGCATATGCCGTCACCTACCCGCTCGGCGTTGTGGGTGTGCTACTGACGATTATGTTTTTGAGATGGGCGTTCCGCGTGAACATTCAGGGCGAGTTGCAGCGACTGCAAGACGAAGAAGCCAACGAAAACCAGCCCATCTGTTATGACGTGAAGTTGACCAACCCCTCTATAGACGGGCTAAAAGTGGTTGAGGTTCAGAAGATTTTGGGCATTACCATGGTTGTGTCGCGCGTATTCCATATGGATGGTTCGGAAGAGGTGGCCAACGGTGATACGGTGGTCCACATAGGCGAGAGTCTGCGCGTTCTGACGGACAAACATGTGATGCGAACCGTTCAGTTGCTTGGTCCTATTCAGGAGCGCGAGATGGAACCGCGTTCGGCTTCGTCGCTGGTGTCGCGCCGCATCGTGCTGACCAAAGAGCAATGGAACGGCAAGAAGATTGGCAGTTTGGCCATCCGCAAACACTATAATGTAAACATCACGCGCGTGATACGTGCTGGTATTGACCTGTTGGCCACGCCGGATCTGGTGCTGCAACTGGGTGACCGCATCATCGTAGTGGGCGCACAAGAGGACGTGACAAAGGTGGCAGACATCTTCGGCAATGAGCTGAAACGACTGGACATACCGAACCTGCTGCCTATCTTCCTCGGTGTTGCATTAGGCATCATTGTAGGCACGCTGCCTATCGCCATCCCGGGGCTGAGTCAGCCTTTCAAACTGGGTCTGGCCGGTGGTTCGCTGATTGTGGCTATTCTTATCGGCCGCTTCGGTCCCTACTACCATCTCGTGACTTTTGCTACGACTTCGGCCAACAAAATGATTCGTGAGATAGGCATATCGCTCTTCCTTGCCACAGTCGGCTTGGGTGCAGGCGGTTCGTTCTTCGAGAGCATCGCCAACGGCGGTTACTGGTGGATTCTGTACGGCGTCATTATCACGATGCTTCCGCTGCTGATAGTGGGCACAATAGGGCGTCTGTGGATGAAGATGGATTTCTTCAGCCTGAGTGGCTTGCTGTCCGGCTCGATGACCAATCCTCCGGCTCTGGCTTACGCCAACTCCATCACCGGTGACAGCGACCGCGCGTCGGCATCGTATGCCACTGTTTATCCGTTGACGATGTTCCTGCGCGTACTGACAGCACAACTGATTATTCTACTGATGTAGAATGCAGTTTGTAAGTATGTAAGTTTGAAAATATAAGAATTAAAAATGAAGAATAAGGTTTTAACAATGGCGATGGCAGCACTAGTTTTGGGCAGTTGCGGCCTAAAAAACACCACGGAGATGAGTCCGTCGGAGCCCGTAATCGGCAAGAATGAAATCAAACTGGACGGCGACCGTCTGACAGCCGAAGCGCTGTGGGCCATGGGTCGCATCGGTCAAGCCGAAATCAACGAACAGACCGGCTTGGTGGTCTATAGCGTGACATACTATAGTGTGGAACAAAACAAATCGAACAGCGAGTTGTTCCTACTCAATCCTGCCGACGGCACGACTGTTCAGTTGACCAACGACAACCATTATCAGGGGCAAGCGCACTGGCTGAGTGATGATATGATTGCGTATCTCAGCGACGAGAGTGGTTCCAGCCAGGTGTGGACCATGAAAATCTGCCAGAACAGGGCGATGAAGGTCAACGAACTCAAGCAGATTACCAACTACGAAAAAGATATCGAGGATTTCATGTTCTCGCCGGACCATAGTAAACTGCTGTTTATCAGCCAGGTAAAGACCGTAGAGCAGACCGTGGACAAGTATCCCGACCTGCCGAAAGCCAGCGGACGTATCGTCACCGACCTGATGTACAAACATTGGGACGAATGGGTTGAGAGTGCGCCGCATCCTTTCCTGGCCGACTTTGACGGCAAGGGGATTACTAACATCGTGGACATCCTGGAAGGCGAGCCGTACGAGTGTCCGATGAAGCCTTTCGGCGGCATGGAGCAACTGGCTTTTTCGCCTGACAGCAAGCAGATTGCGTACACCTGCCGCAAGAAAACGGGTCTGGAATACGCCATTTCCACCAATAGCGACATATACCTTTATGATATATGCGCGCGCACGACGAAGAACCTGACCGATGGCATGATGGGCTACGACACCAACCCGGCCTTCTCGCCAGACGGCACCAAGTTGGCATGGCAGAGCATGGCGCGTGACGGCTACGAGAGTGACCAGAACCGTCTGATGGTACTGGACCTGACTACGGCTGACGCTGAGCCTAAGTTTGTGAGCCAGGCATTCGAGTCGAACGTGGACGAGTTCCTTTGGCTGAACAACAGCCGTCTGGCTTTCACGGGTTGCTGGCACGCTGTGGAGCACATCTACACAGTCAATCTGGAAGGCTTTGTGCAGGAGGTCAGCGGAGGCCAGTTCGACTACTCACTTTGCGGACATCAGGGCGACCTGATTCTGTGCAAACGTCACTCGATGCGCGAGCCGGACGACCTGTATCTGCTGGACCTGCCGTCGGATGAGCTGATGCCCAAACAGATTACGTTTGAGAACAAACATATCCTGGACCAACTGACGATGGGTAAAGTGGAGGAACGCTGGATGAGGACCTGCGACGGCCAGCAGATGCTGACCTGGATTATCTATCCGCCACACTTCGACCCCAGCAAGAAATATCCTACTCTGCTCTACTGCGAAGGCGGCCCGCAATCGCCTGTTAGTCAGTTCTGGAGCTATCGTTGGAACTTCATGATGATGTCCGCGCACGATTACATCATCGTAGCGCCCAACCGCCGCGGATTGCCGGGCTTCGGCAACGAATGGAACGAGGAAATCTCGGGTGACTACGGCGGTCTGTGCATGAAGGATTATCTGACTGCCATCGACGAGATGTGCAAGGAGCCGTATGTGGACAAAGACCATCTGGGTTGCGTAGGCGCATCGTTTGGCGGCTTCAGCGTGTATTGGCTGGCTGGTCATCACGACAAGCGATTCAAGGCGTTCATCGCGCACGACGGCATCTTCAACCTGGAGATGCAATACCTGGAGACCGAAGAAAAATGGTTCGTCAACTGGGATTTGGGTGGCGCACCTTGGGATAAGGGGAATGCGGTTGCGATGCGCAGCTATGCCAACTCGCCACACCTCTTCGCAGACAAATGGGACACACCTATTCTGTGTATCCACGGCGAGAAAGACTACCGCATTCTGGCCAATCAGGCCATGGCAGCATTCGACGCAGCCAAGATGCGCGGTGTGGATGCCGAACTGCTTATCTTCCCCGATGAGAACCACTGGGTGCTGAAACCGCAAAACGGTATCCTGTGGCAACGCACGTTTTATGAATGGCTTGACAAATATTTGAAAGTAGAAAGTAAATGAGGACTCGACACAAATATATTCTGCAATACGCGGATGTGGACGCCAGTCGCCATATTCGCTTGAGTGACTTGGAGAAATACCTGCTGGAGGCAGGAGGCGTGAGTGCCAACCAAATGGGGTTCGGCACGGATGATATTCTGGCGCGCTATAATTGTGCGTGGGTACTGATTCACCTGACTATTCAGATGGACTATCTGCCCAAGTATCTGGATGAAATGGTTGTGGAGACCTGGGTGGAAGGCAACTATCACATGTTCTCTGTCCGCAACTATAATCTGTACATCCGCAAGGACGGCGAGGATTTTCTGGTGGGACGCGCAGCATCATCGTGGACGCTGCTGAACCTGACGACACGTCAGATGGACACAAAAGCATTCAACGATGCCCAATGGGACCATATCATTGACCCGACCAAGCATGATTTCTCGCGCATTCCTCGTCTGCAAAAAATAGAGAATCCCACGACCACGCTTCCGCACACCATTCACTATTCTGACCTGGATTACAATAACCACTGCAATTCGTGCAAGTACCTCCAGTTCATGCTCAACGCTGACGACAAATTGACAACCATCTACCCTATCCGATTGGACATCAATTACGTGAAAGAGGTTCATAAAGATGAGCGCATCCATGTGGACGTGCTGGAGAAAACGGACGAACAGGGCAACCTGCAGAGCATCCAGTATTGTCTGCTGGCGGACGACGGCGAGATATCCTGCACCGCCTTACTGCAACATGTCTAACCAATACACATCACACCATGTACACACGCGACGAACTATTACACCATCTGGCCGTTGAAGTGACGCGCATCCAGCGCAGGGCCACGCGTCCGCTGACAGAAGAAGAGCTGTTCAAGCACCTGCTTCACTCTTCTCTTTCAGAAGAGATTGATTATCTGTTGGACACATTGCGCGAGGCGCAACATACTGCAGAGCATCCTGAAGAGTATGATGCTGCTGCGTGGTACGTGCGTCCGACAGTACTGGAATGTGATGTGGTTCGTTTTCAGAACAACAAAGACAAATGGATAGCTTTTGTGGGCATACGTGACGGTAAGCCCTACGAGATTTTTACGGGATTAGCCGATGATGAGCAAGGTATTGCGCTACCCAAATCGGTCACGCGAGGCAAGATTATTCGCGCTGAGAATGAGGATGGCACGCGTCGGTATGATTTTCAGTTTGTCAACTCACGCGGCTTCAAGACAACTGTTGAAGGACTTTCGTACAAGTTTGACAAAGAGTTTTGGAACTACGCCCGACTGCTTTCAGGTATTCTGCGTAACGGCATGCCGATTGAGCAAGTGGTTCACTTGATATCGTCCATGCAGATGGACTCGGACAGCATCAATTCGTGGACCACAGGCGTTGCAAGAGCGCTCAAACGTTACATCCCGGGGGCAAAAGAAGAACCGACAGAAGAATAATCTGCCGGTTTTTTGTTTATATAGAGCTCCTTGCCTGGTGTTATGGTGATGTTATGGTGATGTTATGGTGATGTTATGGTGCTCAATCGAGCATATTACCTGCGTTGTTGGCCATCTGCACCATGCGGTCGTAGTCTGCAGGCGAGAGGTCGAGGAAATAGAAATTTCGCGGATCAACAGGGCACCCTTTGTAATGCACCTCATAGTGAAGGTGCGGACCGGTGGATTTGCCGGTACTACCCACCAGTGCGATAATGTCGCCACGCTTAACCTGCTGTCCCTCACGCACGAGCGATTTGAACAAATGCGCATAAAGCGACTCATAATTAAAACCGTGGTTGATAATTACACAGTTTCCGAATCCTTGACGCCAACCGCTAAAGCTGACAGTACCGTTGCCCGTAGCATAGACGTCCGTTCCCGTGCTGGCCGTGAAATCCATACCCTCGTGGAAACGCTTGGTGTGATAGATGGGGTCCACTCGCCAGCCGTAGCCGGAAGCCACTCGCGTCAAGTCCTTGTTCAAGACGGGTTGAATAGCCGGCAGATTCTGCATCTTCACTTCCGTCTCTTTGGCCAGTCCGAGTATCTCGTCGTAGGACTTGGTTTGGATATATAGCGATTTCTCCAGCTGGTCTGCTTTGCAAGCCATGTCCGCTACCAGTTGCGAGCCCGTACGGGTAGCCAACGAGTCGTAATAATAAGCATCCATCGAACCGCGCAAACGCGATGCTGTAGGGATAGGTTCTGCTTCGAGAAGAGCGCGGTAGAGGTTGGCGTCGCGCTGCTCCAGGTCATTCAACACCTCCTGCATGCCATCCATCTGTTTGGATAATAGTTCGTATTCAGTCAGCGCAGCATCATACTTGGACTGGAGCTGTTTTTCTTTAGGCGAAGGGACAAACAGGGCCATGATGATAAATGCCGTAACAGCCACCAGCAGACCGCCAACAAACGGCCAGGTAATCTTACGCAGAAACTCTTTCCTGTTCCACAAAGCAATCTCCCTGGAATGCGTAGAAGGATTGAAACGATATTTGATTTTACTACTCACTTTCTATGTTGTTTAGTCGGATGATTTTTACCTAACAAAGATTGTACCAAATCGGGCCTATTCAAGCGAAGAAGTTCACGTCGAATAGCCTGCTGCTCCTCCTGTTTGTACCAGAAGAAGAACATCCGTTGCCGCAATTTTTCCTCTTTGGTTCGTGCTACATAGACGGGCTGCATCGTGTAGGGATCGAGTCCGGTGTAGTACATCACCGTAGAGAGCGTCATCGGCGTAGGCGTGAAGTCCTGCACCTGTTCCAGCTTGAAATTCAGTTGTTTGGTCTGAATAGCCAATTCCGCCATGTCCTCTACTCTACAGCCCGGATGCGACGAGATGAAGTAAGGAATCAGTTGCTGCCCGAGTCCGGTTTCACGATTGACGGCCTCGAAGAAGCGCGCAAAACGCCGGAAATGCTCGAAGGAGGGCTTTCGCATCAGTTGCAACACATGTGATGAAGTATGTTCCGGTGCGACCTTCAGTCTGCCGCTCACATGATGCGTGATAACCTCGCGGCCATATTCGTCGGACATCAGGTCGTAGCGTATGCCCGAACCGATGAACGATTTCTTGATTTGAGGCAGCGCGTCCACACTTTTGTAGATATCCATCAACGGACGAAAATCCTGATTCAGGTTGGGACAAATGGCGGGCTGCAGGCAACTGGGGCGTTTGCATTTTTCGCAGATACTCCGATTCTTTCCGTGCATGCCGTACATGTTGGCCGACGGGCCGCCCAAGTCGGACAAATAGCCTTTGAAATCAGGTAATGCAGCCACTTTTCTCACTTCGTTCATGATAGATTCTTTCGAACGTGAGGATACTTGTTTGCCTTGATGCGCCGCAATCGTGCAGAAGGCACACCCGCCGAAACAACCACGATGCATGTTCACAGAGAATTTGATCATCTCGTAGGCGGGAATGGTTTTCCCTTTATATTTCGGGTGCGGGACGCGCATGTATGGCAAATCAAATGAACGATCTATTTCTTCCGTCGTCATGGGCGGGTTCATAGGCTCCACCACCACAAAAAGGTTTTTATGCGGCTCAATCAGCCTTTGTCCGTGCCAGACGTTGGATTGCTCCTCAACGTAACGGAAATTCTCCGCGTAGTCACGTTTGCTGCGTAAGCACTCATCGTACGAATGCAGAACAATTCCTTCAGCGGGTTTAGCATCCGTGAGATAAGCTGTTTGCATAACACCTGTGAGCGGCCGGTGCGCAGCAGCACGTTCCGCCAACTCCACCATCGGTTTTTCACCCATACCGTACACCAGCACGTCAGCACCGGAACTGACGAGAATAGACGGAAGAATCTTGTCCTGCCAGTAATCGTAATGACAGAGTCGGCGCATAGAGGCTTCAATACCGCCAATCACAACAGGCACATCAGGGTATAACTTCTTGAGAATCTGCGCATAGACGTTGGTACAATAGTCGGGTCTCAGGCCAAAACGACCATCGGGTGAATAAGCATCATCCGAGCGCAGACGCCGATTAGCCGTGTAGTGATTGACCATCGAGTCCATGCTTCCCGCAGTAATGGCGAAGAACAGACGTGGTCTGCCCAGTTTCTTGAAATCGCGCAAGTCGCCATGCCAGTCGGGCTGCGGAACGATGGCCACGCGGTAGCCTGCGGCCTCCAGAGTACGACCAATAACTGCCATTCCGAAGGACGGGTGGTCCACATAGGCATCACCCGAGAAGAGGATGATATCTACATCCTCCCAACCTCGAATCTCCAACTCTTTGCGGGTTGTAGGCAGGAAATCGGTCAGCATCATATTATTTGGCTTTCAGACGAATTACGTTGCCGTCGGAAGACGTGATTAAGCACTCACGCGCATTGATAGGACAAATGGTATTAACGACGCAATTACCAATCTTGTGTTTCCAGAGGATGGTTCCTCCCGGCACAATCTTGTGATGCCAAATCATCTCTCTTCCCGCAATGCCATACATGAGTCCATTCTTGGTTCCGAAGATGATGACACCTTCTTTGCAAAGCATCATCGAGGGGTCATGGTCATATCCGTAGCCAGCGTTGATTTTCCAAAGCGTTTTAGGCTCGTTGGTGCGTGCGTCCATGGCTTGTACTGAGTCCCACATGCATCGCGAATAGACCATACTTCCGTCTTCGGAGATGCCGATGTTCTCGCGAACGACGTGCTGGGATGTGCGATAAACAACTTCGCCGGTTTCTGCGTTCAAACAAGTAAACACGCGGTCAGGAGCGACGATGAAAATCTTGCCGTTGCTTGCCACAGGCCAAACAGCAGCAGGAGAGAATTTGTCGGAAGAGCGGCCATTGCTCCATTTCCAGGCCAGAGTACCGTCCTGTAGATTAAGTGCGTAGAAATAGCAATCCCAAGCGCCGAAATAGACTTTATTGTTATATACACACGGGCGCGAAACACAATAACCCTTCAGTTGATCGAACTTCCAAATCTCGCGTCCGGTTCGGATGTCGATGGCGCGGAAACAACCGTCGCTGCCTCCGATAAGCAACGCTTTCTTCATCTGCACGTTGGCGATGACAGGGCATCCCATCACAGCCTTCTCTGTGGGGAAGGTCCAAAGACGTTTGCCGGTCATTTCATCCAGGCAATAGATGTTGCCATCAGTAGAACCGAACATTACCCTACTCTCGTGGATAGCAGGCGTACAATTGATGCGCGAGTCTGTCTGAAAACGCCAGCGCTCTTGGCCCGTAGTGAAATTCAGACAATGCAAAACGCCATAGTCGTCACCTACAAACACATTGTCATCGTGCCGTGCGGGAGCAGCGTAAATACCTACTCCAATGGGCACTCGCCAAAGTTCTTTCACCTTCGGAAACTCTTCGTTGACAGCGTAGGAAGGACGGATGTCAGGATTGGGTTCGCCGTAGTTCATTTGTCCCATCGGCAGCGCGAGCCACTGAACAGGACTATCATTTATGACTTTTTCAGCGAAACGAATGCTGTCCGGGCCAACAGATATGATTGTGTATCCGTTGACTGGTTTTTTGTCACGCAAATTGGAACGGCAGAGCACATCGGGAATTCCATCACAATTATAGAGCAGGTTGCGATGATAGTGGCCACCGATGATACATTGTGTATTGTATTTGCGCAGCAAATCGGTAGCATCGTACCAATTGTCCACGTCACCTTCCTGCAAGGGGTAGTGCGTTATGGCGATTACCGGTGTTCCCGGTTTGCACAAATTCAGTTGTTCACGCATCCAAGAGACATCCTGAGGGGAAACGTGCCCGTCAGCCATTTTCAGAATCGGACCTGTGTTAAAACCAACGAAGCAAATGCCGCGATGGGTGAAACAGAACCGACTGGAGCCGAACACTTTATCAAAATCGGTACATCCGGACTCGGACCAAGTGGTTTCGTGGTTTCCGCTTGTCACGAAATACGGAACGTTCAAACGCTTGAACTGCTCCTTGCACAACTCCATACAATAACGGTCACCGGCTTCGGTGATATCACCGGAGATGAGCACAAAAACAATGCTATCCAGCGATTTGATATCGTCTATTGAGCGGCGAAGGTCTTCCAAAGGAGAAGGATTGGAAGGAGAAATATGTATATCTGTCAGCAAGGCAAAGCGAAAGTTTACGGCATGCAAACTCAGCGTTAATGCCACCAGACATACCAAACTAAAAACTTTTTTCATGATACATTTATCTTATTTCGACTCACGAGGAGAACTGCAGATCAAACGTCTGCGCAAAACCGAGCAAGTTCGGGTTCTTCTGAGCCATCAGATTAAACTTTTCTTGTGGTGTATAAGGCACTTTTTCAACTTTCATTTCGTTCACTTCCACTTCCATGCGCACGCCGTCATTGTGAAGTTGACGGCGGAGAAACTGTAAAATCACAGGTTTCTCGCGATTGAGGTCTCTCTCCTGATAGGTATTGAGGAGAACGACTTTAAACGCAGGCATTGTGGTCAGTGTCGGGGCTATGTTTGAGAGCACGGCAAGGAGTCGTTCGCTACCTTGAAAAGCGGGTAGCGATTGCAGTTGAGTCCAAGCGTTAGCCAATTGCTCCTGGGAAAAAGGGCTGTTTTGACCGGCAGGTTGGCTGTCGGAAGTCGTCTTGGGAGGAGTAACGGGTTTGGGAATAGGCACTCCCGGGGCTGCCACCTGTTTGGGTACACCTGGAATAGAAGCGGTCTGCGTCCTTTGCGGTGCGGCAGACGGCACAGCTACGGGCTTGGGAGCAGCGGGTCGAGCCGGCGCTGCAGGAACGGAAACAGGAGCTGAGGGAACTGGAGCGGAAGCTGAGGGAGCGGGAACTGGGGCCGGCTGTGGTTTTTGTGCGGGAGCGGGTTGCTGAGCGGTTTTGGGTTGCGGAGCAGGAGCTGGCGCGTTCATCTCAGGCATAACCAGAGAGCAGAGTTTCACCAGCGATAGTTCTACCGTCAAGCGTTTATTGCGCGCTGTACGGTAATTGATATCACACTGCCCCATCACCTCCAATGCTTTGAGAATCCACGGCGCAGCACAACGTCCGGCTTGTTCAGCATAATGTTGACGAACCGATTCACTGACCTCGAGCAGTTTAACCGTAGCTGCATCTTTGCTTACAAGCACATTGCGAAGGTGACTTGTGAAGCCACTGACGAAATGGCCTGCATCGAATCCTTTGCTCAACACTTCGTCGAAGAGCAACAACGCATCTGAGATTTTGCCCGCGAGTGCAGCATCCACCAAGCGGAAATAGTACTCTGTGTCGAGCACATTCAGCACGTTGATAGTCTGTTCGTAGGTGATATTTACGCCACAGAAGGTCACCAGCTGGTCGAAAATAGACAATGCGTCGCGCATACCTCCGTCAGCCTTTTGGGCGACGACGTTGAGGGCTTCTTCGGTTGTTTGCACGCCTTCTTGCGCTGCCACATACTGCAAATGTCCCACGATGTCGGCAATGGTGATTCGAGCAAAATCGAACACCTGACAGCGACTGAGAATCGTAGGAAGAACCTTGTGTTTCTCAGTTGTAGCGAGGATAAAGATGGCATATG
>JAEEGL016494935.1_pt1 | contig 12463 bp, 7 predicted proteins | sample 9134231 | NCBI WGS metagenome assembly JAEEGL01 (sample SAMN16246548, study PRJNA631951) | gut metagenome | biome: gut microbiome; feature: rumen; material: fiber-attached | host: Bos | place: Iran: Karaj | collected 2018-10 | reverse complement strand
CGAAGAATTGAAAAAGGCAATAGAAGAGAAGTGGATGCGTGATTCGAGTTATGAGGAAGCTCAGGCACAGATGCGTCAGCGTAATGCCAAGGCTACTCCATATTGTGTCAAAGGTCTATGGGGATTCAGATTTAACACTACTGTTATTATTCCCCCGATTTTTACTGTTGAGCCAAAAGATCTTCTTAATGGTTATTATCTAGTACGGCAAGGCAGTAATTTGGGAATTGTAAACTATTATGGCGAAAAAGTTGTTAGTTGGGATGGATTCATTCAATGCGAAGATTTGAATTATGATAGTGACAACAAGCGATTGCTATTTATGCGTGAAGGATTGTGGGGAGTTGCAGATCTATCCGGAAAGGAAATGATTCCTGCAACTTATCAAGCTATTAGCGCGTGGGCTAGTTCTGTTTATAAAGTCCGAATGGATGGCAAATGGGGATTATGTAACATCGAAAACAAACAGTTGACGAGTTTCATTTATGATAAGATAGAAGATCTACTCAACTCTCGTGCCCTTGCAACAAAGACTCATCCTACAAAAACATGGATGACCGTATCTGGTTACATAGACGTAAATGGTAAGGAGCAGTACTCTGCTGAGATTAAACAGGAAGATGGTCTATCTATAGTTCAGAATTTTGAATTGTGGGGAATTCTCGATGAAAACAACGACATCATTCTGCCTTGTCAATATGAAGAAATCGTTTATTGGGCTGAGCATTTATATCGAGTAAGAGAAAATGGCAAATGGGGCATCTACGATGTGAAAGAACATGATTTTAGGCTGAAGACAGTGTTTGATTCTATTGGTGAGTTGAAAGACGGTGTTGCAAAGACTGTTTTTGCCAAACTAGAAAGTGCTATTGATATTACCGGTAAAGAAATTGCCCAAGAGGTTGTTCAACTACAAAATGGGTTAAAGAAAACACAGATTGCAGGTAAGTGGGGCATTATTAATGCCAATGGAGAAGTTGTCGTAAATCACCAATACGATGAAATAGGCTCTTTCAGAAGCAGAATGATTGGCGTTATAAACAACAAACTAATCAAATTGAATATAAACTATGCCTATCCAATATATATAAGTGGGAAACTGATTAATTCAACAGACAAATTTCATTTCTTCAACATTTCAGGAGTAAAGTGTGTAATTCCTGAATCATTCCTTAAGATGGCTGGAAAGACTGTTACCCAGATATGTGACTCTAACAAAGTATGTGATAAATTGGCATTCTCTAATCTTATGTTTAGTCAACAACATTTCTTGCTAAGAATTTTGAAGCCAGAGCATCTGAAAAAAGTATTGTCTCATGCTGATAGTAAGGAAGATTATTCTTTAGGTGAAGAACTGACGGGAGCAATCACGTCATTTAAGTCATTTGCAAAGACGGGTGTCAAGAAAAGAACCAAGGCAATGGTCAAATTCTCTGATGGTAGAAAGACAATGGTTCCAAGGCGTTTCTTTAAGGGGGCTTCACCTATCGAATCATACAAGATTGGAGACTCAATCACTTTAAGGAAAAAAGGATTTGACGACGAATTGGACCAGACCATCTGGGAAGTGTTATAATAATTACAGTTAAAAATAGAAAACAAAGATATGAATAAACTGAGTAAAGAGGCCTTTGCCATCATGGCAATGTGTGAGGAAACTAAAAAGCCATTTGGCATTACGGTTAATCCTCAACAAGGTCATTATGCCTTTACGTGGGCGTTCAAGATCAATTCAGACCAAGCTAAGCGAGAGGGGTATGACAGAAAAAATGTTCGTGGAACTGTAACATATGATTCAGACTTTAACGGTTGCCCTCATTGTGGTGCTAAACAGTTCTACATTTGCAATCAATGTAAAAAAGTAGTATGCTATCATGGAAAAGAGGTTGTCACATGCCCAAACTGCGGTAATACCAGCAGTTTAAGAATTGCAGAGTCTGTTGACCTTTCTGGTAGTGGATTTTAAACAATAATAGAAGATATGAAAGAATTAAAAATTGGCAGTTCAGTCAAATTAACTAACGACTCTTCTGCAAAGATTGTGAAAGAACTTGGACGTGGTGGACAAGGTATTGTATATCTTGTTGATGCTGCAGGCCAGAAGATGGCATTAAAGTGGTATTCGACACATCCTGGCATCAAATTTTATCAGAATCTGGAGCAAAATATCAGTAAGGGTGCCCCATCTGATGCATTTTTATGGCCAGAGTATCTCACGAGTGTACAGAATGGCTCGTTTGGCTATATTATGAAACTGCGTCCACAAGGTTATTATGAGTTTGGGCATTATCTGTTGGCTAGAGTTCAATTTAAGAGCTTTGAAGCTATAGTTAATGCTGCAATGAAAATCTGTGAGGGATTCAAAGCTCTGCATCTTGCTGGGCTAAGCTATCAGGATTTGAATGATGGTAACTTCTTTATTCATCCCGAAACGGGTGATGTACTTATTTGTGACAACGATAATGTGGCTCCAGAGGGTCAAAGTTCTGGAATTCTAGGGAAAGCCAGATATATGGCTCCTGAAGTTGTGACTCATTCGAAGTTACCTACTAAGCAGACAGACAGGTTCTCTCTGTCAGTTGTTCTATTCTTACTCTTTTATGGCAACCACCCGTTGGAAGGGTCAAGGGTATTAGCTTGTCCATGTATGACAGAGAAATACGAACAAAAGTTTTATGGTGATGAGCCTATCTTTATATATGATCAAGTTAATGCAGAAAACAGACCTGTACGAGGCGTTCACAACAACGTTTTAAAACGTTGGTCAGCTTTCCCAGCTTTACTCAGAGAAACATTTATACGTGAGTTTAGTGAGGAATGTCTTAAGAATCCTTCAAAACGTATGCTGGAAAGACAGTGGCAACAGACACTTCAAAAATTACGCGACATGCTTGTTGTTTGTCCAGAATGTGGATTAGAAACCTTCATAGAGGACAGTACTAATCCTAAGTGTATGTGCTGTGGCAAGTCTTTCGCATTGCCAGGGGCTCTAAGATTACCAGATAGAAATGTCCTGCTAACTCCAAGGACAAAAGTATATATTGACTTGGATAACAAACCAGATATCGAGGTTGTAGCAGTACCAGGAGATCGCTATCCTGTTCAATTAAAAAATATTACGACGTTGAAATGGATTGTTGAGACTCCAAGTGGAAAGCTAAAATCAATTGATCCGGGGCAGATGATGCCTATAAAAGCGGGGTTGAAGGTAAGCTTAACAGGTACATTAAAAGGTGAGATTATTTAATTTATGTATAACTATTAAAATTTAAAGATTATGGGACTTTTAGACAATGAGAGTATTCCAAGAAGAAAGATGATTCTCTTCTTTGTGATTGACACGTCTGGTAGCATGGCTGGATCCAAAATTGGAAGTGTAAATGATGCTATCGAAAATGTTCTACCAATTATTGGAGAAATTTCCGATGAGAATCCTGATGCAGAAATCAATGTGGCAGCACTTGAGTTCTCAACTGGAACACGATGGTTATATGATGAGCCGAAGGGAGCAAAAGATTTCATCTGGCAGAAAGTTGAAGCAGACGGTCTAACTTCTTTAGGTGAAGCTTGCGAGGAACTAAGTAAGAAACTGTCACGCTCGGATGGTTTCATGCCAACATCAAGCGGAAGTGGTTATTATGCTCCAGCCATCATTCTGTTGTCGGATGGCGGCCCTACGGATAATTTTGAAGCAGGGTTGAAGAGTTTGCAAAGCAATAGCTGGTATAATAATGCAATACGCATTGCAATTGCAATTGGAGATGACGCTGATAAAAATGTATTGGCAAAATTCACAAAAAACCCAGAGGCAGTTATTACAGTGCATAATATCGATGCTCTGAAAACAATGATCCGTATCATAGCTATAACATCTTCTCAAATTGGAAGTAAGAGTACTTCTGCAACAACAGCCTCTAAACAAGACCAGGTAATTGATGAAGTAAACAAAGCTGCAGCAGATGTGCGGGGGGCTGAAACAGCAGCTGCTCCTGCTCCAAAACCTGCAAACGGCGACTCATACGACGAGTGGGATTAGATTATTCTAATTAATATATGGATAATATTTATCATCATGAAATAGGCAATAGTCATTTACAGACAAATAAGCCTTGTCAGGACTATGCTTATGCGGAAAGTTCGGAATCACTGTCAATGGCCATTGTTAGCGATGGCCATGGCGGTGAGCCGTATTTTCGTAGTCATATAGGAGCCCGACTTGCTGTAAGAATCACACAATGTGCCATACACGAATTGGTTACAAATCTTTCCGATACACTATTTGAAGATGAGCCTTTTACCTCTTATAGCGAACAGACTGCCTCTGATTCCCAGATTAAAAGCCCGCAACACAAACAACTAATATGGTTGTTCTCTTCCATTATCAATCAATGGAATAATGCTATTACGGAAGATGCAAGGGAAAGAGTGTTGTCAGATTGGGAGAAGGAACATGTGGATCAGAAATATCTTGATGGTTTTCTTTCAAAACTCCATGACGAAAATGCAACTTTTGAAAAAACATATGGATGTACTTTGATGGCATATGTTCAAACTCCTCATTATTGGTTTGCATTTCATATAGGAGATGGCAAGTGTGTTACTATGTCAATTGACGACAACAAACTTATTTGTCAGCAACCGATACCATGGGATGAAAAATGTTTTTTAAACAAAACAACATCTTTATGTGATGCTCGTGCAATTGATGAATTTCGCTATTGCTATCAAGGAAAAGGGGTATTTCCATTGGCTGTATTTCTCGGATCAGATGGTCTTGATGATTCTTTCGGAGATGGTGAGGCGTTGAATAATTTCTATATTCAGCTCTATAAACAAGCAATCAAATCTGGAAATGAGGTGGCGTTTAATGTATTGAGAAAATCATTTCCGCTCATTAGTGAAAAGGGAAGTAAGGACGACATGTCTGTTGCCTGCCTATATACGGATACAGATAACAAAAGGATCTTTCCTATATTAATTGCGCACCAGAAATCCTGGCAGCAAGCTATAATAAAAGAAACAGAAGAGAGGTTAAATGGCTTTCTTTCAAAAATAGAATCATTTGGCGACCCAGAAAGTCTTAATAATGAGCAAAAGATTAATTTAGAATATACAAGAAAAGATAGAGACAAATCAGAAAAAGCTATCAAGAAGGCTATCGAACGTATCAGAGAACTTGATGAAGAATTAAACCGATTTGTACGGGGACAACAGAAACATAGTAAGACAAACAATAAGTCTAAGGATGTTAAGAAAAAATTATCCCTCAAAAAAAATAAAAAATAGCCGAGATGAGTACTTGTAAGTATTGTGGAAAAGATGCTGGTTGGTTCTCAAAAGCTCATAAAGAGTGTGAGGATAAACATGACCACGGAGTGAAGGACTTCGAAGCAGTTATTAGTTCTTACTTTACGGGTAGGGCTACTGCCATTGATGTACAACACGCTAAAGTCAGATTGGCAAATGATGCTTTCTTATCAGAGGAGGATGTTTGTAGTGTTTCTGACAAGGAAATAAGACAATATACTGCAAGTATTCATCGTCCGTTTTCTCCATCATCCATGAGATTGATGGATGAGTTTTTGACAGCCGTTGGAGTATCTTATAGTAAAATCAACAAGCAAGGTGCAGTTGATGAGTTTACGAAGAAATTGATGAGGGGTTTTATGGTAGAGTATTTCACTGATCAATTAACACTTCAGACGGCTCATCATAGATGTGAGAAAGTGCTTTCAAAGTTTCCAATGACCCCAAGCAATATTGAAGACGCTTATCTCTATGTCTTGAACAAGGCGGCTACAAACTTCTTGACAAATGGTTTCTTGTCAGATGACGAGCAAAAGAAGATAGATGAATATGTCAGCTATCTGGCCTTACCAGTAAATAATCTTCCTGCCCAATATCAGAATAGCGAGATTAGCAAGTTGGGCCAAGTGTCTATTCTAAAGAGCGTTCAGAAAGGCATAATACCAAGAACCAATTTGGTTGCTCCCATTATTCTTGGCAAAAATGAGACAATACTCTGGACGTATAACGGTGTCAGTCTTTATCAGGAGAAGATAACTAAGGAATGGGTCGGACGCAGTGGTGGTTTTAGTTTTCGAATCATTAAAGGGGTCTATTATCGTACTGGTGGCATGAAAGGCCATCCCGTTGAGCATAGCTCTATGGAGTTCAACGGAACAGGTTCTCTATATGTTACCAATAAAAATCTAATTTTCTACTCTCAGCAGAAGAGTGTAAAAGTGCCATTTAACAAAATTGTGGGTATTTCCCCATACTCTGATGGTATTGAAGTACATAAGGATGGAGCCAATCAGAAACGCATGACAATGCAAGGGTTTGATCCTTGGTTTCTGATGAATTTGCTGTCGCTGATTAGTAATATTTGAGCTATGGGACTATTAGAGAATATAAGCATTCCAAGAAGACAGTGTCATCTGTTATTTCTTATAGGAGCTTCTGAATCAATGGCAGGTTCAAAGATTGGTAGTATTAATGATGCCATAGAGAATGTTTTGCCAATGATTTGTGAGATTTCAGAAGAGAATCCAGATGCAGTTATTTACTTCAATGTTATGTATTATAATGATAATTGCAAGTGGTTATATGATTCTCCAACGCCAATTTCTAACTTTGTATATAGAAGTGTTGAATCGTTTGGTAAAGGGAACTGTCTAGGCGAGTGCTATAGATCCCTAAATAGATACCTTGACAGAATTCAAAACGAGGTGTCATACGATGCTCTTTTTGCACCTATTGTTGTGATACTAGCCGATAGAAATTCTTCTGATGAGACTTCTAATGAACTTCAGAATTTGCGCAATAATTATCTTTTCAATAGCGCTATTAAAATTGCAATTCAAATAGGTGACGGAATAGATCCTAATGTGCTGACTGAATTTACGGGTTCAAGGAGTACAGTAATTAATGTTCATTCTATTGATTACTTAAAAAAGCTAATAAAGTTGCAGCCATTATCCAAAGCTTCATTTGAAAGTAAGATAAGTTATGCTTCTGACAACATACTAAACAATGCTATTGATTATGCAATCAAGGAATTTGGCGAAAAAGTAGTAACAGAAGAAAGATTCATTTCTATTCTATGTGATTATCATGGATTTGATGAAAATCAATCTGCTAAATACATACTACGCAATGCTTTTAATATGGGGTATTTAGATAAACTCGTTGCTGCAAAAAATGATAATTTGAAGATCTCTTCTATTATTTCGGATTTCTCAAAAATAACAGGATTCAGACAAGAACTTGTTTGTTCTCTATTTTTACAATTGGTTAGTTCGTTAACTATAATTCCTTCAAAACGTACTTATCAACCATGGCAAGTTCCTGTTATTTTTTTGATTGATGCTTCAGATGAAATGTCAGGAAACAAAATAAGGAGCTTAAATGACTTAATGGAAAATATCATTTCGATACTATCTGATTTTGATAAAAAGGAGCTTTATTCAAAAGTAAAAATATCTTGTATAACTTTTGGAGATGATGCAGTCTGGACAGATAAATCAGCCAAAGGTCTTCCCGAATTTGTATGGAAAGGTATTGTGGGCAAAGGCAAATGTAATATCGGAAAAGCTTTTCAATTATTAAAAAAGGATTTCAAACTATTCTTTAATGATGTTAATCATAAACTATTTGATCCGATATATTTTCTAATTTCTTGCAGTAAAGCCACTGACGATTATAAAACTGTTTTGTCGGATCTTCTTTCATTTTACGAATTGGAGTATTCTACAAGAATAGGAATAAAAATTGGGGATGATGCAGATATTGAACTGTTGAATATGTTTACAGACTCTAAAGGGAATATTCTCTCTATCCATGATTTGGAGCAATTGAGAAACATGAAATTAAATTGGAATTCATATCCAGACTTACCTGCAAGTGACGAGCCCTTAAAATCATTAGTAGACAATGGGATGGGATAAAGCAAAAATAATACGAGATAATGGGCAAGAGGCTGATGCACAGGCTCCTGTTATTGTGTCAGCAAGTCGCAGTACAGACATTCCTGCCTTTTATGCAGAATGGTTTTTCAATCGTTTGAAGAAAGGCTATTCGGCATGGACAAATCCATTTAATGGAGTTCAAAGTTATGTAAGTTACGAAAAGACAAGATTCATCGTGTTCTGGTCAAAAAATCCACGACCACTGATTCCATACTTGGACTATTTGAAAGAAAAGAACATCAATTGCTATATTCAGTATTCGTTGAACGATTACGAGGAAGAAGGATTGGAGAAAGGAGTTCCGCCACTTCGGGAAAGGATCGAAACGTTCAAAGAACTGGTGAAAAAGTTGGGCAAAGGAAGTGTTGTATGGAGATTTGACCCGCTAATCTTAACTGAACAGATTACGGTTGATAAGCTGCTGAGTAAGGTAGAGAACATCGGGAACCAACTTGTGGGATTTACGGAAAAATTAGTGTTTAGCTTTGCTGATATTACAGAATACAGGAAGGTGAAGAGCAATCTGGAAGCCAACCATATCAACTATCAGTTGTTTACAGAGGAAACAATGCGGCAATTTGCGGCAGGCCTTGATAAACTCAATGAGAAATGGGGATATGAATTAGCTACCTGCGGCGAAAAAATCAATCTGGAGGAATATCACATTGTACACAATCATTGCGTAGATGATGCGTTGATTGCCAAAATCGCCTATCAAGATACTGCTCTGATGAATTTCCTCGGAATGGAAGTTGTGACGCACTTTGGAAAAGACTTCGGAACAATTATCCCTGAAGATGCCATCGAGATATCCGATACGGTTTATGTCCGGCGTAAAAAGGACAACAAAGATAAAGGACAAAGGCAATTCTGTGGTTGCATCATCAGCAAAGACATTGGGCAATACAATACATGTGCCCATCTTTGCGAATATTGCTATGCCAACACGAGTAAGGCTACTGCTGTGAGGAATTGGAAGAAGCATAAAGAGAATCCGGATTGTGAGAACATATTAGGTGATAATAAGGAATGAGTTACATTGACAGTATACAATCATATAGTCCACTGACGTTTAATGATATCATCAGGACTGCAGTGGAGAATGTTCCAAAGGAGCATCAAAAGGCACCGTGGTATTGTCCCGGGTTGAATCACGGCACGGCTACACTTGAAAACGAAGCTCAACTTTGTTGCTATCTCGCCGCTTATGGTGAAATGCACAGAGGCAAACTAGAGTGTGCTATCAATCAGTTCCCATTCAGACACATCGACACAGACTGTGAAATCATTGATTGGGGTTGTGGCCAAGGAATAGCCAGCGTTTATATGATTGATCAGTTAAGGCGCAATGGTCTTGTAAGGAAATTACAGAAAGTGACGCTAATTGAACCATCCCCAGTCGCATTGGAGAGGGCCCAATTGAACGTAAGCCTTGCCGTTGGTGATGATGTTTTTGTAGAAGCTGTCAACAACTATCTTCCAGCAACGAATAAGAATTTTGAAGGGGAAGTATTGTCTGGGCTACATATAGAAGAACAAATATGTATTCATCTGTTCTCTAATATCCTTGATATTGCAGCTATAGACTTAAAGGAACTTGCCCTAATGGTAGGATCTACTGGCTATAGACACTACTTTATCTGCGTAGGTCCTGTAAATTTCGGAAACGAACGTATCGAATCTTTCCTTCGTTACTTCGAAATAGAGGGCGGAGGCATGTTTGTCGATTTTAAAGCCGGTCAGTATCGTCAGTTGCCAAACGGAAAGTGGTATGGCTGTGTGGCCAAGGGATTCCAAATCGTCAGAGAAGAGGGGAAACCATTCTTGGTGTCATTGTCCTATTACCCTCCAAAACAGTTCTTTGGCGCATATCGTCTCGATGCCATAGGAGATTTGTCTAAGACGAGTAAAGAGGCAGATGCCTATTGGGAGAAATTGTCATGCTTTGAAGTCCTTGCCCCCTTCGATATTGGGGCCAGTATTTATGAGGATATTGATCCTGTATTAGCAGTCCTCAGCAATATAATAACTAGAGGATTGCCAACAAAATGCTCACCATTTATCGAAGAGAAGTTAAACAAAGTGTTTGAGTTCTCAGAGAGGAAAACCAAATACGGCACGATTAGCTATCCTGTAGCAAACAACAAACATCTACAGGAGAACAAGAATTTATTATGTAAAGTTCCCATCGGAATTGCCAGAATACAGAAGGTTATCATAGAGGCTGTATTGACGGGACATATATCCATTGAACAAGAAGAATGGAATGTGCTGGTGAAGGAGAACGACATTCCGTGTGCGGCCCTGGCTTTTGCTGATTTGGAGATGATGTATAACCATCTGACTGAAATGTCTCAGGAATTCTGTGGCAGAACTTTTCCTAGAGTAAATTTGTCTATCCTTTCTCCAAATTACTATGGTTCAGATTTGCATTTGGGTAACAAGACCTTTAAGGCATCCAAGCAAATAGACAAAGCTACCGAATACGATATGGTTATAGACTTTGGAATTGACGAATGCGTAGATGCTGAAAACGTACAATTCTCCGAGTTTAAGGCTAAAAATGAATGTTACTTTAATGTCAGGTCATCAAAGTTCCCATATAGCTCACGCGAAATCTATACAACTGACAGAATAGCTTATAAACCCGTTACAAGGTTAAGCCAAAGCGGTGGACATGAAATAATTGAAGATTCGACTCAGCATCTTATCTATTTCCTTCAGTTGCTGTTTCGCAAGGAAGATTTCCGCCCTGGACAGCTTCCAATATTAAACAGAGCATTGCAAAACAAAGGAGTCATCGGTTTACTCCCAACAGGTGGCGGTAAGTCGTTGACATATCAAATGGCAGCCATGCTTCAGCCGGGTATTACTGTGGTTATTGATCCTCTAAAATCTCTGATGCAAGACCAGTATGACGGTTTAATTGCTAATGGAATCGATGTCTGTACCTATGTCAATGGTGAACTGTCAAGAGAGGAACGCAATGCGCATGAATTGCTGATGGAAACATCACAGGTGATATTTACCTTTATGTCGCCTGAGAGACTTTGTATCTTCGAATTCAGGGAGAGATTGCAGAATATGCATGACCTTAACGTATATTTCTCCTATGGTGTCATAGACGAGGTTCATTGTGTGTCAGAATGGGGACAGGACTTCCGCTTTTCTTATCTACATTTGGGGAGAAACCTTTATAGTTATGTTAGAGCAAAGGAGGGTTCCATATCTTTATTTGGCTTAACTGCAACAGCTTCCTTTGATGTTTTGTCCGACGTGGAAAGAGAATTGACGGGTAATGGTGCTTTCACGTTGGATCCTGATGCTATTGTGCGTTATGAGAATAGTAATCGCCTCGAACTACAATATAAAGTTGAGAAGATTGAAGTCGATTACCAAGAAGACAAGTCATATTGGCCAAAAGGAACACTCGCAACATACCCACGTGCTGTAAACATTGGCGACACCTCTGGTGTAAATAATCAGAAAGCGAAATTCTTGGCAACATATATTCCTAAAATACCGGCTTATATCCGTGAACTCCAGACAGAAGACTCCATTAACCGAATCCTTGAAAGATTTGAGCAAAGGGAAAATCTTGAAAACCTTGATGGCAGTAAGTTAAATGTCGATATGCCCGATGATTTTTATAAGTCGAAAGCAAGGTATGAGCAGGCTGGAATAGTTTTTTGTCCTCATGTAAATTCTACAGGAATTAGTGTAAACGTGAATTCACAGAATTTGGAAAAACTTTGTGAGATTGGCACTTTCTCTGGTTCCGAACAAGACGGAGCAGTACAAGGCAATGAGTCTATGGAAAACATGAAGAAGTTCCGGGATGACGAGGTTCCGTTGATGGTTGCGACGAAGGCGTTTGGAATGGGTATTGATAAACCCAATGTCAGATTTACTGTCAATATGAACTATTCCAGTTCTTTGGAGAGTTTCGTACAGGAAGCTGGACGTGCCGGACGTGATCGTAAAATGGCTCTTTCAATAATCCTTTTGTCAGACTATAACTTGATAAGGATAAGTGATAGATGTACCAATTCTACATATCCTATTACAGAAATAAAAAACAGATGGTTTAAGAAATCTGATCTGTTCCAAATTCTGGAAGGATATAAAATTCAACTTCAGGAATCTGATTTTGACAATTGCAATCCACTCAGTGATATTGTAAGGCTAAAATGTAATACAGACAATACTATTGGTGACGATGGTGAAACCGTAACTGATAAAGAAGGTAATCCCAAAAAACAATATTGGAAGTGTATTCCACAATGTTCACATTATAGCAAATGTACACTACGATATGTTGGAAAAGATTATCAACGCAAATGGATGTACATAAAAGACTTGGAGAGTTATCTAGCAAGCATACATATTCGTGTTCCAAAAGAAAATCTGGAATATCAAGGTGCAGACTACAATACTGTGATGTACTTCTTTGATAATAACTTCAAGGGCGAATTTGAGGAAAAGAAAAAGAT
>JAEEGL016188275.1_pt1 | contig 12463 bp, 13 predicted proteins | sample 9134231 | NCBI WGS metagenome assembly JAEEGL01 (sample SAMN16246548, study PRJNA631951) | gut metagenome | biome: gut microbiome; feature: rumen; material: fiber-attached | host: Bos | place: Iran: Karaj | collected 2018-10 | reverse complement strand
TTGATTAGAGATTTTTTCATACCATATATAAAATTCATCTAATGTATAAAATTCTAAAAAATTTAAATTATTTTCTTTTGCAATATTTCGTTTTTTAACATCTAATATTGTCCAAGTATTAATCATACAAAAATATTGATTTTTAATTTTACCTTCTAATTGTTTTTTCTTATTTTCTTGTTTTAATCTTTTTAATTCTTTTATATCATCTTTATTATTTTCATTAAATGGATGAAAATGGTGAAATTGAGATCCATTATATTCAATATAAGTATCAATTTCTGGTATATAAAAATCACAATTAAATGGATATAATTTACTTTTATATTGTGTTTTAATATTTGGAAATATTATAATTAATTTATTATACATTTCTTTTTCTTGTTTAGAAATTCTATTTCCAAAAGAATTATTTAATTTCATTGTTTCAATTCTTCTTTTTTCTAATTCAGGTGAATGATTTTCTTTTGTTTTAAACCAATTATCAACGCCATATTTTTCTAAACAAGTTTGTTTGTTCTTTTCCATATTATTATATGTTTTAGAACCATATTTTATTTCTTTAATATTATTAATTTTTTCTTTAATTATTTCTGATTGATTAGCAAATTCAACCCCATATTTTTCTAAACAAGTTTGTTTTGTTTTTTCTTTAAAATTATTTGATTGTGTATGCCAATCACAGTTATATTTTATATTATTTGTTTTCTTTATTTTTTCTTGTACTTTTTTATCCAAAGTAGAACATTTTGGAGAACAATGTACTGAAAAAATACCATGCGAATTAGGTCTTCCTATAAAAAATACTGGTTTACCGCATATTGGGCATACTGGTCGCTCTTCAATATTAAATTTCATTCTTACTATTGTTTCATGAATACATGTTGAATCAGGATATCTATTTAAAATATAATTATAAATATTTGGATATTTATTTTTTATCTTTTCTTTATATCCTTTGCGAAATTTTCCAACATCATTTAAAATAACTGTTAAAACTAATTTATCATGATTATACATTTTAATATAAAAAAATCTAATATAGCTTTCAGCTGGGCCTAGCAGCCTACTCACTATATTAGATCTATATTTCTGTATATTAATTATTATACTAGGCCTAAATAATTAATATTCATCTATATAAAAATAAACATTTATATATTAATATAGAAAAAATATTATTTATTTTTATATAGTAAACATTATTTAAATAATGAAAAACTTAAATAATTATATAATAGAAAAACTTAAACTTAATAAAGATATAAAAAAACCTACATTATTAGATAACTATGATGTAGATGATAATTGTTTATTACTTACTGTATTTCCCCATAAAAATGATATAATATGGATGCCGGAAGCTGTAAAAATAACAGACAAAACCATACATAAAAATGATAAATTTATATATTTCAAATATATTACCCATATATCACATATGGAAACATCAAGAACACAAAATAGACAATTTAACTATTCAGAAAATAAAGAGCCAAAATATATAATAGCTGATGGACAATATATATTTGAAATATTATTAGATAGTGAAACAAGTAAAGATTTTTTACAAAAGTTTAAACCAGGCAATAAGTATTCAATATCTGATTTTATAGGAGATTATGAACTAACATATTTTAATGATATAAAAGATAAAAAATTAGATTTAACTGAATATACTGATAAACAATATTTTACTAAAAAAGAAGATACATTATCAAATGAATCTCTTAAAGAATTAAAAAAAGTAATAAAATGAAAGAATTAAATACATATATAATTGAAAAATTAAAGTTGGATAAAAATAGTGAATATTCAGCTGGTAAAGTATTTGATTTTATTAATCATTATATTTTTGGCGCTATTCAAAAAATAAATACTGATAATTTAAAAGTTGTTGAAGATTGGTTTGCAAAATATGATGATTTTGATATATATTGCATAGATCAACATAAACAAATTTGGGGAAAAGATAAAAAAGAATTATTTCTTAATTATGTAGAACGTTGGGAAATTGATAAAAAATTTAAACAATATTTTGGAAACAATCTTAATGGAGCGGCAAATTATTATATGGGCGGCGGTATTTATGTTTTTATAAGTGAAAAAAAAGATGCCATATATATGACAATTGCTAATAATGAGTTTAATAACTTTGATCGTGATTATGAACCGATTTTAATTATAAAATTTTAATATATAATATCATGAAACACATTAATATATTTTTAACAGAAAAATTAACGCTTAATAAGACATCCCAGGCTGATGCTACTTTATTAGAATTAGCACAAGATAAAGATTTTATTGATAATATAAAATCACAAAATATAAAACCGTTACGTATACCTTATCCAAAAGTTCCATCAGAAGGTTGGCGTGATGAAGGAAAAATGCAAATATATTTTAAAAAAGGTAGTAAACCAAAGGTTCTTGTAAATTCTATAAAAGACAATAATAAACTTTTAAGAAGATTTAGTATTGCTGTAAAAATGAAATGGGATGAATGCATAGAAGTATTTGGTGAGGCAATTATAGATAGAAAAGTATATTCTGATGAAAACCTTAAAGAAGAAATAATCTTATATATTGCACAAAACTATAAATAAAAAATTAGAGCTTCCGGAAACCTAAACGGAAGCTCTTTTTTATAAACTAAAACTACTTTTATCAAATCTTATCTAATTAAATATATATATCTTAATTTTCCAAGTTACTCGGGCTTCAATAACAGACAACCACTCTGTATTGTTCATTTTTTTAATACCTTACGCCCTATTTCAATTTGCGGAACTTTCTAAAATGATTTTTGAAAAACTAGAGTCCCTCGGTTAGTTTTTACTCCTAAACTTAAAAATACTATCAAATAACACTTATAAATTTGTTATCTCGGCGATGCTCGTGCCATACTAATATATTTTAAAAGTTCTACTTAATGTTTAATGTTTAAATGGCATTCAAATTAATTACATTATAAATATAGGAGTATATTTAAAAAATTCAAAAAAAGTTGCAATTATTTTGTAACTTTTGAAACAGATGATATGAATTTTTTATATTCTCTAATTCCGCAAGCAGTTAGAATTTTTTGTATGGCTGTTTCGTCTTTAAGTAATATTCCGCCGCAAATAATAGCAGATAAACCTTTAATTACATTATTTATATTATTTACATCATATTTAATATCACCTTCGTCAAGTAATAAATTTTGTAAAGCAGTATTAAGTTTTTCTGAATCTATATCAGCAGTATCTGCTAAAGATTTAATTGGATCAGCATCAATTGTTTTATCTATTTTTTGTTCTGGATTTTTTATAGTTTCTTCAGATTGTTCTTCGCCAGTTTCATTGGATTGTTCTCCATTTTGCTCTTCTTCTCCAGTTTTTTCAGTGGAATCATTTCCAATAACTTTATCTTTTATCTTTAAAAAAATATTTTTAGCCAGTTCTTTTGTTTTATTTGGTGCTTCAGATAATTTACTATCAAAATATTTTACATTATCATTATCTTTTTCATTTTCTGCTAATGTTTTACCATATAATGCAAGATAACACATAAAACCAGATTGTTTTGCATTATCATTATCATTATATTCATTGAATATATTTTTTATTTCTTTTATTTGTTCGGCACCTGCTTTTTTACTAGTTACTCGATCAGCTATTTTTGTTCTTTCTTCTTCAGGCAATGTGTCATCTTTATTAACTAAATTAGCAGTCATGCCTTTATATGATAATTTTACATTTTTAGGAAATCCTTTAATATCATGCCATACGGAATTTACTTTAGATGCCGTATTACCAAGAAAATTAGCAACTTTACTAATTATACCTTCATCAATAGGTAAAACATTATCATATAAAGATTCATCTAATAAATTTTCATTATTTATAGAAGAACATGAAACAATATATTCTTTTAAAGTTTTCATAAGAAATACGTTTTAATTATATATAAAAATAAAAGAAATTATACTTATATTTTTATTTTTAATTAAATCTATACTATATATTTAATGATTAGAGAGAAAATAATATTAGGAAATTATACTTATCTTGTTGATTTTTTTAACGCGATGGAATATTCTAATGATGAAGAACATTATGAATACTTCTATTTCTTTAAAAACCAAGATTTTATCTCTGATACAATAGTTGATAAAGATATATATTTTATAAGTAAATCTAATTTTGATAATAAAAAATTTACATTTCCATTACCACATGGCGTATCTACTGGATATTCTATAAATTGTAAAGAATTTAATCAAAACTTTAATAATGAAATATTAGATGATGTCATAAATAAAATTTATAATCAAGAAGGTAATGAAATTAAATTATTATGTGATAAAGTAAGAATTTATCTTCCAATGGTGAATACTGCATTAACTTCAATTATAGATATAGAAAATTATATTAATGATATTAAATTTCATTATTTTATAGATTTATTTGATAACTATACAAGAAAAGCAGAAACTGAATTTAAATATGAAAATAATACATATTCAGAATATATAGAATTTTATTTTCCTTCATTAAATAATTTAATATATAATAAAAATGTATATATTGATGAATATAATGAATGTTATGATAATGAAACATTATTAAATATTGATTCTAAAGTACCTTTTTATTTATTATATTATCCATATAAAATAGATAAAACAATAAATGATGATGGAACTATTGAATTTAAAAAAATATTTAACATTAAACCAAATTATATAATAAATCAATTTTATAGTAGTTTTAATATTATTTTATATCCATATACAAAGTTAAATGAAAATAATATTTATATTATCGATACTGATTTAAATTATAATTCAAATACATTTAATATCAATGTTTCATTTAATTTAAATAGTATAATAAGATTTCCATTTTTAAATGAAATAAAAGAAAATTTAGTTAAATACTATGGTGTTCCATGTATTATATCTAAATTTGAATTTCCTACTTATTATGGAATAGATATTGATTTAGATAAAAATGATGAAAATTATGAAATTGAAAAGTTAAAAAGATCATATTTATTATTTAATGGTCATATAGAAGATGATTATATAGATTTTATATATAATGATGAAAATAATGATACAATATTCGATGAAGATTTAGATGATATAAAAACAACCGGTTTCTTTATTGAATTTGCAAAAGATAATTTATTTACTGATATTTTTTATAAACAATGTATGCCATTAGATTTAATTATTGATAATTTAATATTTCCATTAAATGATTTATTTGATTCTTGGGATGATATACCTTCTTTAATATTATATAGAGTTACTTATATAGATAAAGTATCATTTAATAAAATAGTTTCAAATCCGGTTATAATAACTGATGAATGGTATAAATATTTATTAAATCAAGGTAAATTTAAATTAAAATTTAATAAAATATATAAAATAGTTAATAACGATATGAAAGTAGGAAATTATGATGATAATGAAAACCCTATTTTATTTATAGATAAAATAAACTGTTCAATTGTAAAAGATAGTAAAAATGAAAATAGTGTAGATATTTATAAACAAAATACACCAAGAATTGTTTATAAACCAATTTTTTATAAAACGACAGAATTACAAAATATAACTCTTATAAATGGAGTACAACAAAATATAGGTATTAATTTAAATGAATATCTTTCAAAGGTAGAAACATTTAAAATAATTATTGAAAATACTACATATATGGAAATAGGTAGAAATGATATATATATTATATTTTCAATTAATTCAGCAAAAATAAATAGTAAAACTGGTAAATATTTATTAGTTAATGAAAATGATGAATATATATCATATGGTAATTATACAATAAGTTAATATTATGTTAGACCTTGCTTTAGATGGACGCGTTTTCTTATATGATGAATTGGATTGTGCAATTCAGGAAATAGATTTATTACTTAATACTGAAAATACACAATTAATAGGTTATCCAGAATATGGTACTGAGTTTCAAACATTTTTATGGACATTAACACCTACTACAATAGAAATAGAAAAATATATAAGAGAAAAAATAACGACATCTACATATTATGCTTCTAAAATGGATATAAATGTTGATGTTGAATTTTTACAAGAAAACTATAATGCTATGTATTATGTAAAAATTGTAGTTTTTGATAAAAGCGGTAATTCAATAAAAAGAGAATATAAATATCAATAATATGAAATTATTTAATTTAACACAGACATCATTTGAAAATTTTGATGAAAGTATAAGAACATATCTTGCTAAAACATTTAATTCAATAGGATATCAATATACTCATAATCAAATTTTCGGAGTAATATTCGACGGTATAAAAGGTATAATGCAAAATGCAATGTTCTATATTGAAGATGCGTTGACCGAACAAAATATACTAACTGCTACAAGAAAGAAAAGTGTATATTCACTTGCTAAAATAAGTGGATATGAACCATATTATGGCAGTGCTGCATGTGGTACATTAATAGGTAAAATGATAATGTCTAATTCATATTTTATGGATATTGATAAAATATATATTAATAATTATACAAGAGTAGTAAATAAAGTTACTGGTATAAATTATTTAATATTTTTAAATTCAAATAGATATGTAATATATTCTAAGCAACCATTATTATCACATGAATTTAAAATTGTTCAAGGAATGTGGAATACATATCAAGGTGCCGCAATGGGTGGGGCATTACAAAGATTTTCTATAGATGCAAGCGGTTTATTCGATAAATCCTATATAAAAGTTTTAGTAAATGGAGAAGAATGGACAGCTGTTTCAAATCTTTACGATATGAGTTATCAAAGTAAAGAATATATGATAACTATCGGATATGAAAATGTATTTGATATTTTATTTGGTAATGGCATATATGGAAAAATGCCTGAAGCAGGTGATACTATTCAAATACAATATCTTTCTCATTCTGGAACTGTAGGTAATATATCTTCTTATGATGCATCTTCTTTTAGTTTCCTTGATTCTGGTTATGATTCAAATGGTAATATTATAGATCTTAATAATTATATGATATTATCATTAAATAATGTTGTATCTGGTGGTACGAATGCTGATTCTATTGAATTTGTAAGAACAATGGTAGGTACTAATTCAAGAAGTGAAGTATTAGCATCTGAGGATAACTTTAAATTATTTTTTAAACGTTTTTCATTTATTGGTAATATAAATTGTTGGAGTGAACAAAATTCTATGTGCATATATGTTGCATGTACATCTAATTTATTAAATACCATTAAAACCGTAGATGAATATTTTAAATTAACAGATAAAAGAGAAAATTATAAATATAATAACATCTTATTAACTAATGATCAAAAAGTAATGATTCAAAATACTTTGAAAAATTCAAATAAATCATTTGCTGGATTAACTATTAAGTTTCAAGATCCAGAAATAAGAAGATATGCATTATTCTGTTATGTAAAATATAAAAATATATATTCAAAACAAGATATAGAAGAATCTATTAAAGAATCATTAGGTTTATACTTTTTAAATTTAAAAGATGATTTTAGTTTTATACCAAAAAGTGATTTAATAAATATTGGTTCTCTTTGTCATCCAGATATAGAATCATTTGATATAGATATAATATCAGAACTTGCGGAAGAAACATTTTATAATGGATATTACTATAAATATGTATTATCATATATTGATTCAGAATATAAATTCATTAAAAAGAAAGTATATTATGAAAGTGATACAACGCCAGGACTTGATAATTTTGGTAATATCAAATTAACATCAAATCTTGAAATTCCTATTTTAGGAGGGGGATTTAAATATTATCCAGATAAACAAAATATGAATAAGTCTAATTCTATTTTATTAGATGCCATAACAATTATCTGGATTTAATAAATATTATTTTTATATATAATGTACATTAATATATATGAAAAAGACATTTTTAGATTTCATAATTGAAAGAAATAAAGAATATGCTGATAAAATAAGAATAGAAGAGGCTTTTAGAGAACAAGATATAGAATCAGCACTTAAATTAATCGATTCAATTTTAAAGAAACATATAGAGGGACTTATTCCTCTTGATGGATTTGTTGAAACAGAAATTGACGGCAATAAATGTACGTCAAAACAATATATTGTATCTCCTAAAAAAGATTATACAAAATCTTCTTTATTTCAATTTAATTGGTTAAATTCTGAAAATTCTGTAGATATATATTCAATAGATTTCTTTAAAGATTTAGATGCTTGGTGGAATGGTAAAGGAAAAGCTGATCTTTCTATTTATACATTAGGGACCAATATTGTAAGATTTTTACCTATTGTATGGACAATAATTAATAGCGGTAAATATGATATTGAAATAGAAGATGCTAAAAAGATTAGTTCTAAAATTTTTAAAGATGCCAATGAATCATTATATAATATCGGAGGACTAACTTATAGAGTATATGAAGGTCTTTCAAAAGATATTATAATTGAAGCTTTTATTGCAGAAAATGAAGTAGAAGAATATCGTAAATCAAAATCAAAAGAAATATCTGATGCTGAAAAACATGATGAGGACCCCGAAACTTTAAAAAGATTAAGAAAAGAATATGCTGATATATGTAAAGCTATTCGCGGCGGTGCAGAAACTATCGATGAAATAAAAATTTCTATAGAAAGAGGTAAAACTGTAAAATTTAATAATGATACCTTTAAAGATTCTGAAAAAGAAGTAGATGCCGCTAAAAAGGATCCTGATCAGATTTTTAAAGAAATGTCGAAGTATATTGCCCTTGTAATTAAAGGTGTTCAACCATCACTTATTCTCTGCGGAGCCCCTGGTGTAGGTAAAACATATAGAGTTAAGAAACAACTTAAAGAAGCAGGATATGTAGAAGGAAAAAATCTTTGCACAATTAAGGGTAAATGTACTGCAAGAAGATTATATCTTGCATTATATGAATTTAAAGATAAAAATGATATAATTGTTATTGATGATGCTGATTCATTAGTAGGTCCAAAGGCTGATGAAAACTGTATCAATATTCTTAAGGGAGCTCTTGATTCAACAACTGATGATGAAGGAAGATTAGTAACTTATGGTGTTGCTGGTAAAATTCTTGATGATGATGGTAATGAAGTTCCAAAAAGATGCTATATAAAGTCTGGCGTTATTACTATTACTAATTACCGTGCAGGTCAACTTGATACTGCTCTTAGAGGAAGAAGTTTTATACAAGATATAAATTTTAGTAATGCTGATGTTCTTGGTATAATTAAAAAATTATTACCCGATATTGAAAAGGGTATACTTGATCCGCAATCAAAAATAAAAGCATATAAATACCTTGTAGAATTAAATGAACAAGGTTCTAAAATGGAACTTTCATTACGTACTTTTGTACTTTGTGCCAAAATCTTTAAAGCATGTGACGGTGATAATTCATTTACTGATGAAGATGCTAGAAGTATGATTGAAGAACAAATGAGGTTACAATATGCAAGAGGCGGACATAAATATTAAAAATTAATATGTTTAATTTAAAAAAATTTGAAAATTTAACCGATTATAATAATTATATTAATAGTAATAATGTAATATTACCAAATATATCGGTATGTTCTTCTAATGGTACTGATATAGATTCTATTCATCAAATAACAGTAACTGATTATTATGAAAAAAAATATTTTGCATTTACTGCTTTAGAATCAGGTACTTTTAAATTTTATGATCAAGCAAATGTAAATACTTTAAGTTATTCATTAAATAACGGTTCAACATGGACGCAATTAGCCAATAATACAGATACTCCTGTAGTTAGCGCCGGAAATAAAATATTATGGAAAGGGGAATTAATACCACAAACTAATACATGGGGAAGCGGACAATTTTTTTCTAGCGGTAGATTTGATGTAGAAGGTAATATAATGTCATTAGTATATGGGGATAATTTTGAAGATAAAATATCTCTTGAAAATAAAAATGATATGTTTAGATCTTTATTTGAAAATAATACTAATATAATAAATGCAAATAAATTAACATTACCAGCTACTATTTTATCTAATAATTGTTATAGAAATTTTTTCAAAAATTGTACTAGTTTATTAAATACTCCTGAATTACCTGCTAAAAACTTAACAACAAATTGTTATATGAGATTTTGTTTAGGATGTACTAGCTTAGTAAAAGCTCCTATTTTAAAATCTATAAATTTAGCCCCATATTGTTATTATGCTATGTTTATGAATTGTGAAAATCTTGTAAATTTTCAATCAATATTACCAGCTACTACATTAACAAATTATTGTTATGATTCAATGCTTGTAAATACCGGATTAGTTATTGCACCAAAACTTCCAGCTACAATTTTAACATATAGTTGCTATGGATTTATGTTTGAATTTTGCTCTAATCTTGAAGTTGCCCCCGAATTACCAGCTAAAAATGCTTTAGGACGAAGTTATTATCAAATGTTTAAAGATTGCCCTAAAATAACCTATATAAAATGTTTAGCAGAAACAGTTCAATCAGATTCAATAAAAGAAATATTACTTAATGGTTCTTCAACAGGAACAATTATAATATCAAATAATTATCCTTCAAGTAATTTTTTAAATTATATACCAAGCAATTGGCAAATTTTTGATACTTCTGGTAATGAAATTGTAAGAAAATAAAAAATAAAGAGGAGTAAATTTTACTCCTCTTTTTTATAATATCCTTTTAATTTTCTATCACCGCTATCCCAAGAATCATAATAAAATCCATCAACTATTGCAACTACATGTCCATGTAACCATCCTACAAAAGTACCATTTGGATGTTCAATTGCAAATTCATTTACCGTCTTTTTTTCATCTTTATTGAATTTAATAAACTTATAGCCAAATTTATCTCGAAGAATTTTATCGACAACCTTATGATCATTTGGCATAAGCTTCATATCACGTCCATATTCACAACCGATATTATATGCTTCATCCCAAGATATATCTTCAACCTTTGAATATGCCCTGAAAGTACAATCTGTTGTATTATTCTTTTTAGGGTTGGGTTGATAATTAATATATTTTCTATCTGATACTTTCTTAAAAGTTAACTTAAATTCATTACAGAAATCTTCAAATTCTTTAAGATTATCTTCTGTATATTCTTCTGCTTTATGCGTAACAAGATTATGATATGTTAATATACCATCTTTAATTACCATTGTACCTACATGTTCATCTTCATTATAGGCAGCAAGTGTAACATTATCATTAAGAACAAATGTAGTAATAAGTGTAATTTCCATTATTTTACTTTATTAAAATGTTTTAAATGTTTACCAGTTTTATAATCATATATATCAGCTGATCCATCTTTATTAAATTCAGCTTGTACACATTTTTCTAATTGTTCTTCAAAATATCCATAAAAAGGATATATCCACATTGGTTTATATTTAGTTTTTGCCATATACAATTAATTTAAATACATAATTAATATAGAAAATATTTTATTTTTATTTAATTAAATATCTTATATATAATGAAAAATATTCAAGAATATATAGTTGAAGGGAAAGATGAAAAATTTTTTAACAGTGTTAAAAGTATTTTAGATAAAGATCCTATTTCAACCATGATTTTATCAAGAACAAATAATTATGATAAAGATAAAAGAAGTTTTGATCAAGTACCTAAAATCCTTATAAAAGAAGATGAAAAAACATATGCTTGGTATAAACTTGATATGCTTGATGAAGAAGCAGATTTTGCTGCACCTAAAGATATGGTAGGCATTTTTATTAATAGAATGTTCTATCCAATTTCTAATAAGGAACTTCTTCTTGAAATTGTAAAGAAATATAATGAAGAATAATATATAATTATGTGGTATAGAGTTAAGGTAAGTAGAAATATAGTTACTCCTAAAGGAAAAGATAAATCAATAGTTGAATATTATCTTTCTGATAAGGATAACTTTGCAGAGGCAGGATATGCCGTATTGCAATATTTAGAAGGCGATGGTGAGATTGAAGACGTATGTCTTATGAAAAATCTTAAACCTGCCGGTAATGAAGAATACCAACCAACATGTAAGGTATTCATAGTAAAATTTGCTGAAGAAGTAGAACAGGAAGATGGTACTATAAAAACACTTAAATATCCTGTTCCTTTTTATGCTAATAACAATACAGAACTTCAAAAGATTCTTGACCTTTATCTTAAACAAGGTTTAGATAATATGAGAATCACAACTGTTTCTGAAACTCAATGGAAAATAATTTAATATAAAGATATGGCAAAGATAACAGTAGAACAGTTTTTCGGTACACTTCAACAAAGTATGGTAGAATCTTGGAAGAGTCATTTAAAAACTTCTAAATATTCAGAACATATTGCTCTTGATGAATATTATAGTTCAATAGTCGATAAGGTAGACAGTTTAATTGAAAACTATATGGGTACCCAT
>JAEEGL014885330.1_pt1 | contig 12463 bp, 9 predicted proteins | sample 9134231 | NCBI WGS metagenome assembly JAEEGL01 (sample SAMN16246548, study PRJNA631951) | gut metagenome | biome: gut microbiome; feature: rumen; material: fiber-attached | host: Bos | place: Iran: Karaj | collected 2018-10 | reverse complement strand
CGGCCGCTGATTTCTGGAATAACTGTATACTGAATAGAAGGAATTTCTCGTTCAAGGCGTTCAATAATATCTTCCTGAACAGACTGGTTAGAAATTATTTCTGCACGATATAAATCTGACATATTTAATCCCCTTTCGGCTTGTTTTTTAACGGCTCTTCGATTTTTGCCTCATTACAAGGCTGTACAACACCGGAATAACCAGCAGTGTAACAAAGGTAGATGAAATCAAACCTCCTACAACCGCAATTGCTATTGGACGTACCATGCTTGCCTGACCTTCTGTTGCAAAACACATTGGCAGCATACCAAGAATAGTTGTAAGTGTAGTCATCAATACCGGGCGGAAGCGGCTCTTGCCAGATTCAAAGCAAGCCTTTTTCAGCTCAAGACCACGGCCCACAAGAATATTTGTATAGTCTACAAGGATAATACCGTTATTAACTACAATACCAATCAGCATGATAATTCCGACAGCTGTCATGAAGGAAAGGGCTTCTCCCATAATCTTATGTATCAGAATTACACCTATGATGATAAAAGGCATTGTTGCAAGATTGATAAGAGGAGCCTTAAAGCTTTCGTAGGTTGCGGCCATTACACCAAAAACCAGAAGAATTGCCATAATAGCAATCTTCAGATAAAAACCATACTGGCTCTTTGTTTCTTTCCAGGCACCTTCATAGTTTACTACAACAGATTCCGGAATAATTACATTCTCCTGAATCATTGCCTTAATTTCTTCTTCAATTACGTTATCATTTTCTTTTGTAAGATTGTTTGCAGTAACGTGAATAATTCGCTTCTGGCTTTCGCGTCGGATGGAAACCGGACCAAGTCCTTTTTTAATTGAAGCAAAGTTTGCAACACTTACCATTCCACCGTTTCCGCGAACGTAAATAGATTCGAGGTCGTTAATTGTTTTGCGGTCTTCCGGTCTGTAGGCAACAACTACACTGTAATCTTTACCATTGCTGCGGTAGGTACAGGCAGTAGAACCGTTGATTGCGTAGTTAATTTCGCGTGCGACGGTTGCAATGTCTACACCCATTGAATAGGCGCGTTCACGGTCAATTACAATCTCAACCTGAGGAAGACCCTTATCCATACTTATAGATGGTTCACTTATTTTCTTATCATCAAGAAGAACTGTCTGAATATTTTCTGCAACATCCAGTGCCGATTCCAGATCATCAGAACGAAGAACAATATCTACACTGCTACCCATCCACTGGCCGCGGAAGCCTGCACTGAAATAAAAGCGGGCATTCGGGAACTCTTCAAAATGCTTACGAATTTTATTCTGCATATCTTGTGCTGAATCAATCTGCTTTGCAGTTTCCGGCAGGGCAATTGTAATGCTTCCTCTGTTTGTATTTCTTCCACCAATTGAAGTTGTAACTGTCTTAATTCCCTTACACTCTTCATTTACGTATTTTTCAAGAGCTGTAACAACCTGCTTTGTTTCTTCAAATGGAGTAGCTGTTGCAAGGGTGATATTAAGCTGAACCTGGTCATCACGACCTTCGGCCATCTGGCTAATCTGCATTGTCGGAATAAAGGCAATTGAAATAATAAGCACACAAACAGCAGCAACAATTGTAATAAGACGATTATTCAAAGCTGCCTTTAAGAGTTTTGCATAAGCATTTGTAAAGAACTGAATTCCACATTCAAAAGCCCCGTAAACTTTTTTGAGTACAGGATTTGTTACCGGTTTTTCACGGCGGTTAGAAAGCGGCAGGAATTTTCCGGCAAGTACAGGTACCAGGAAAATTGCAACAAGCAGTGATGAAACAAGAGCAATTACAATTGTAAAAATTGCTGCTTTGAACATCTGTCCCATAATACCCAGATCTTTAATAAAGAATACAAATGGAATGAAAACACAGATTGTAGTAAGGTTTCCGGAAACTACAGACATCAGCATTTCCTGCGAGCCCAGTACTGCAGAAGTCCTTGGCTTTGCACCTCGCTGACGGTAAGCGTAAATATTATCAATCATAACAATTGACGCATCTACAATCATACCTACTCCAAGAATCAGACCGGTTAAAGTCATCATATTAAGAGTAAGGCCGAATATGCTCATTGCAAAAAGAGTAATGATGATTGAAAGCGGAATCGAAATCGAAATGATAATTGTAGACTTAAAATTCTGCAGAAAGATAAAAAGAATTATTACTGCAAGGATGAGGCCCTGCCAGGCAGATGTAATAAGTGTATTGATTGTTTCGCGGATTGAGTCTGTTGAGTCGCGTATAATTTCGAGTTTAATATCAGGCGGAAGATTTTTTTCTGCCTGATCTATTTTCTTGTAAACATTATTTGCAACGGTTACAGTGTTTGCATCAGACTGTTTTGTAACGCTTATATAAACACCTTTTTCACCATTGATAAAAGATTCCTGAGTTGTATCTGAATAACCGATTGTAGCCTCACCAACATCCTGAAGACGAATACTGTAGCCATTAACAATTGCAATTACAGTTTCGTTAATTTCTTCAAGACTTGTATATTCACCGGTTGTTCGGACAATATAATTCTTATGACCTTCCTGAACCTTACCACCACCAAGTTCAAGATTCTGTTTTGAAAGAGCCGAAGTAATGACAGGCACGGTAAAGCCGTAAGCAGACATTCGATTCTGATCAAGCCAGACATTTACCTGAGCATTACGTCCGCCATAAACCTCTGCTTCACCTACTCCGTCGGCCTGCTCAAGAATTCCTACGACATTACTATCAGCAATTGCTTTAAGATCATCTACAGAACGGTTTCCACGAATTAAGATTCTCATGATTTCGCCGTTATCACCGGAAAATCTGAAGATTGTCGGGGAACCGGCATTATCTGGTAATGCACGTTTTACACGGTCAAGTTTATCACGTACATCATTCATTGCGGCTGTTAAATCTGTTCCATACTCAAATTCGAGCTGTACATTAGAAGAACCTTCATTAGAAGTAGAAGTCATGTTCTTCAAACCGTTTACACTCATTACCGAACTTTCTATAAGCTTTGTAATAGATTTTTCTACAGACTCAGGACCTGCATTAGGATAGGACGTAGAAATTGAAAGTGACGGGTTTTCTATTTCAGGCATCAGCGCAATTGCAACATTGCTCAAAGTAAAAATACCAAGCATTCCAAGAAGAGCAAAGACAATGAGAATAAGAACCGGATGTTCAAGAGTCTTTCTGCTTAAACTCATTTTTTACCTTCCTTAGGTGGGAACTTTCCTTCTGGTGCTCCGGCTCCTCCCGCAGGTGCTGTTTCTTCATATTTTATATTTCCGCTGATATCACGAACCTTAGCACCTTCATAAAGCGAAAGCATACCTTCTGTTACAACAACCTCGCCTTCAGCAAGTCCTTCAATTACCTGATAATTTCCATCAACATTCTTACCGCGTTTAACCTTACGCTTGGTAACAGAGCTGTCTTCTTTTACTACATAAAGATAATATTCATCACTGTTTTCAACAAAGGCATCCTGCTGAATTACAGGGTATCCATCATAATCAACAGTAAAAAGCTTTACACGGGCAAACATACCCGCATTTACCTGTTCATAATTTTCTACAAAGTTTAAGATAATTTCCTTTGTACGTGTAGCAGGATCAACAACAGGAGAAATTCTTACAACCTTTGCATAGAACACCTGCTCTCCATAAGCCTGCAAAGTAATTTCTGCAGTCTGTCCTATATCAAGTTCTGCAACATAACGCTCCGGAACCTTAGCTGTAATCTGAAGATTATCAATATCACCAATCTTTGTAATTACAGAACTTATGCTTACCTTTTGTCCGGTTTTTACAGGAGAGGTAATAATACTTCCATCGATTGGGGCTGTAACAGGGCTCTTTGCATAATAACTTCCTGGTTCAGAAGGATCGATATAAGCAATGACTTCTCCGGCCTTTACAGAAGAACCAAGAGAAACCTTCATCTCAACAACCCTTCCTCCAATTGAAGGAAAAACATCTATTGATTTTTGAGTTTCAATTTCGCCGTTTGTATAAATAAAATCTGTAACTGTCTTTGTTTTTGCAACAATGGTTCTAACGGCAGAAGCAGACTGAGGAGCACGTCCACCAAAAGCTCCGGCACCAAAGCCGCCTGGTCCGGCACTTTTTTTCTTTCCGGTTTTATTGATTATGAAAATACCAGCCAGAGTAGCTGTAATTATTGCAATTACTATTATTACAGTTATTGTTTTTTTCGTAGCCATTTTTATCCTCGATATCTATATTATTCTTTCTGTCCAAGAGTACCAAAGGGAACTCCAAGAGTATTTTCCAAATCAAGAATTGCAGAAATAATTGTGAACCTCTGATTCTGCAAGGTGTTTTTTGCGGTAGCAAGATTATCAACTGCCGTCTGTAATGCAAGAAGATCTCTTGAACCTGCATTATATGCAGAAAGTGTCATTTCATAAGCCCGCTGCATTATAGACACATTCTTTTCGTAGGTATCAAGCTGTGCCTGAGCCTGCTGAATAGTATTATAGCTGCTTCTTATTTTGATTGCAGCCGAAGTTTTGGTATCTTCAAAAGTAAGCTGCTGTTTTTCGTAATTAGCTTTTTGATTAGCAACATTCAGAGCTCTGCTTGACCAGGGAAGATACCCATCCAGAGGAAGCGATACACCAAAGTTATAATCGACCGACAGGGTTTTATTTGTAAAACTTTCTGTAGCCGTCAGACCGGCAGAAAAAGTCGGTCCCCAGGCGGTGTATCGTGTTGATGCAAGTGTATTTTTTGCAGAATCTACACTGAGCTTTGCCTTTTTTACATCAGGAATTTCATCAAGATTAACCATAATAGCTTCTTCATTGAGAAGGGTTGCTGCTGCTTCTGCAAGGTTTCCTGTAAGTTCAAGTTCTTCTGTAAGCTTAAGACCAAGCACCTGCTTAAAAGAATCCAGAGAAATCTCATACCCCTGTTTGAGGCTTTCAAGCTGAGGAAGCTTCCTTTCGTAATTATACTGGGCATTTAAAAGATCAAGCTCAGAAAGACGCCCCTGTTTATATTTTGCAAGATTTGCTTCATAAGTCTGCTTTGCACTTGCAAGAGCACTTTCCTGAACTGCAATATTTTCTTTACTATATAAAAGGCTGTAAAAAGATTTTCGTACATTAAGTTCAATTGATCTGACCATAGCCTCATAAGAAATCTCTCCGGCTTCGTAAGCAAGCTTTGCATTCTCTACAGCAATCACAACCGCAGGCGTAAGATTTATATTCACCGAAGCGCTTGCACCAAAAGTAGGATCTGAGGATTTTTGTTTTCCAGAGGCCCAGTCTTCGTTTTTGCCCGAGCCAATTGAACCTCGGCCTGTTGCTCCAAGAGAAATTGAAGGACTTGCAGAATTCCAGGAAGAATTTTTCTGCTTCTTCAAAAGGTCAAGGGAAATTCTTTCTTTTTTAAGAGTAATATTGTTATCAGCGGCAAGAATAACCGCATCTTCTACTGTTATTTTTCTGGCATTACCCGATTTTTCCTCTGCCAGAAGATTAAAAGTCATCAAAAAAGCTGTAAATACAATAATTATGCGTTTCATGTTACTTTTCCTGTCTAATTATACTAAAATAACAATATATTTTATAGAAAATTACTGTAATTTTTCAGAAATATCTGTTATTTTTTTATATAGATGCTGAAACAAGTTCAGCATGACAGGTAGTTATGAGCAGCGATAAGGTTTTTATTTCTGACATGAAAAATCCAACTGCACTTCTGGAAGAGTTTTTTTCTAAGCATGAATACCTTTCTCCGGAAGAAAAAACTGCAGTTTCTCAGGCATGGTCTCTTCTTGTAAAAAAAGCAGGCGACAAAGTTCGCGAATGCGGAAAGCCTTACTATCTCCATCCGCTCAGAGTTGCAAGTATTCTTGCAGAAAGCAAACTCGACAGTCCTACTCTTGTAGCAGCCATTCTTCATACAATTCTGGATTTTGATATTACAGAAGAGGAACTCAAAAATCAGTTTGGAGAAAATGTCTGCAACATCATTGTTACTGTAAATAAAATTCTCAATCTGCCTATAAACACAAAAACAATGCATCAGTCAGACGCAATCCGCAACATGCTTTTTGCAATGTGTGATGATGCCAGAATCATTCTGATTACCCTGGCCGACCGTCTTGACCGCATACGAAACATTAAAAGCTTTACAGCCGCAGACCAGCACATGATTGCCAGCGCCGTAATAGAAATCTGGGCTCCTCTGGCAGACAGGCTTGGAATGCAGGCAGAAAAAAATGAATTTGAGGACCTCAGTCTTAAATACACAAACCCTGCAGTTTTCCAGCAGATTAAGGCAATTGTTGCTCAGAAAAAAGACGAACGTGCCAGCTACCTCGACAAGGCCGTAAACAGCATTTATAAATCTGCAGATAAAATGGGCATGAAGATTGAAATTCAAAGCCGTGCAAAACACTTTTATTCAATCTATCAGAAAATGAGAAAACGTAATAAAGAGGCCGGAGAACTTTTTGATTTACTTGCCCTCCGTATTCTCTGTAACACCCCTGCCGAATGCTACACTCTTGTTGGAATTGTTCACGGACTCTGGAAGCCTCTGGACGGCCGTTTTAAGGACTACATTGCCATGCCAAAGGCCAACGGCTATCAGTCACTGCATACAACAGTTATGTGCGAAGGAAAGCCTCTTGAAATTCAGATCCGCACCCATGACATGCACAATATGGCAGAGCACGGAATTGCTTCTCACTGGCTTTATAAAAAAGGAAGCTCCCGCGAGCTGGTAGAAGAAGACCGCCTTGCCATTTACAACAAGCTGCAGCAGTTTAAGGACAGTCTTACAGAAGGCAATAATTTTGAAACTCTTAAAAACGAACTGCTTGGTGATGAAATTTACGTTTTCACTCCAAAGGGAGATGTGAAAAAACTTCCTATGGGAGCCACAGCAATTGACTTTGCCTACTCCGTTCATTCAGCAGTCGGTGAAAAAATAATTGCCGCAAAGGCCGACGGAAAAATCATTCCGCTTTCACGCCCGCTTCAGAACACTCAGATTATTGAAGTTATTACAAATCCTCAGGCACATCCTACAGAGGCACAGCTCAAGCTTGTAAAAACAAGCAAGGCTCACCAGAAAATTCACAGCTGGCTCATGGCCAACGACCCTACCTTCAGTGAACGCCTGGCACTTAAAGCAGAAGAACAGGCCGCTGCCTCAGGAATTGAAGGTACCGTGGGGCTCGCAGGCGGTGGTGCCACACACTTTAACAGAGTTAAAAAATCACGCCCTAAAAAAGGCAAACAGGAAGCCGGCCTCGAACAGAAGCCTCATAAAAAATGTGGTGTACTTGTTCAGGGAGAAAGCCGAGTGCTTTACAATCTTGCTCAGTGCTGCAAACCTCAGTACCCGGATCTTATTGCCGGTTATGTTACACGAACAAAAGGTGTTTCAATTCACCGCGCAGACTGTCTGATTTATCAGCGCATTCCTCACAAAGAAGAACGCAGCGTAGAAGTTCAGTGGGATATCAACCACCAATAAACTCAACAACAGCAGTTCCCGCATCCTCATTAATATGCAGTACTCCCCAGCTGTTATTAAATCTGAAAGAAGGACAGCAGTAATCATTAAAGCCAAGATTTTCATAATGAGTATAATGATTATGACCGCCCATGTAGCACTTTACTTTATTCTTTAAGAAGTTATGAATTAAAAGATTTCTCTCTGTTGTTTCTCCAAGTCCGAAAGCAAGATTATATTCAGAAAGCGGATAATGAGAAAAAACAACTTTTGGCTTTGTGTCAGAAGAAATTGCGTTTACAAAAATATCATACTGCTGGCGGCTTATTGTGCCCGAGCCCGTATCAAGCGAATACCACGAAAAACCGGCAGTTTCAAATTTATAAAAGGAAGTATGAGGATAGCAGTTTGTCTGCCAGTTTCCCCAATGCGACTGATAAAGGTCGTGATTTCCACACGAATTAAAAACAACCCTGATTCCGTACTGAGTCATCAGAGTATTACAGAAAGCAATGTACTGGTCAAACTGATTCTGTGCTCCTGTATCAACTGCATCTCCAAGACAAATTGCAAAGACCGGAGCCGCAGGAGTATTTCTGACAGATTCAAGCCAGCCATACAAAGCCTGCAGGGGAGCTTCCTTATTGTTATAGCCAAAATGTGTATCGGTCAAAATAAGAACATTGTAGCTTCCGCTGAATTCAAGAGCCGGAGTAATATTCAAAAGATTTTTTGTACGGTTATCTACATTATTTCCTTCATAAAAAATATTCCAGCTGCCGTAGCACGAAGTAAAAAGTACAGAGGAAACTAAAAGAATAATCAGCAAATTAAAAAACTTTTTCATCAAAAATACACCTTTACCCCTGTTCTGAAAATACACTCACTGAGATACACAGCACTGGTTATCATATCAACAAATTTCAAAGTAAGGTCTGCATTTAATTTCAGGTTTTCTGCAAACTGATAATCAAAACCGGCCTTAAAGAAAGGAGTTCCTAGAAGCGGATAATCAAAATAATCAATTGATTTTACAGAACAGTAAAAATCAAAAAGCGGTGTAAACTGCCAGCTCATAGCTAACTCAAGAAAATAAGATGGAGTGTTCAGTGATGACTTATAGCTGTGCATTAAATCAATACTTGTAAATTTGAAGAGAAAGCCGCCGTCAAGCTCAAGATTAAAAAAGTCTGTACGGCACCACTTAAAGCGCAGCGACAGCAGCAGATCATTTTCAGAAAAGGTGCCGAAAAACCTGTAAAAATGATAATCAATTCCTATGCCGGCCTGAAAGCATTCCAGAAAAAGCGGCATGTAATGAACTCTTGTTGTAAAATCAAATTTTTCTGACTGCAGTGAAAGACCACAATCCATAAAAAGTTCTTTAAAATCTGAAGCAGTATAAGTCTCCAGAAAAATAGTGTCATTGCGTAAATCTCTTTTGAAAGAAAAACAAGGTGAAATAGAAAACTCTATTTCCGGTTTTTCATTTGTAAACCAGTGAACTGTTTCTGAAAAGCCCGCAGTTGTTAAAAACATTGAAATCAAAATTGTAAATAAATAGTTTTTTTTCATAAATATTTTTTATCTTCCTGTGTCGCGAATTTTACCTTCAACATAATCAGGATCAAGCGTTCGCAAAAGAGTTCCCTGAGGAAGTGTATATTTTGTATAGATTACTGCCGGATGTCCGTCGCACGCCCAGTTTATTTTAAGGCCTGTTTCAAGGCTTATGATTTCATATTCATCCGGCATTGCCGTCAGGCTGCAGAACTCAGGAGAAACAAATTCAATTTCTTCATCTGCCTTAATCATATTAACTGCAGTACAAGGGTACATTTTCCAGCCGTCTTTTTTTTCAAAAGGAATAACCTTACGGTCGGTGTGAATTTCAAGATCCTTTAAGCGGGCTTCACGTGCAGCAGGATGCATTTCTTCAAGATTCTTTTTGAATTCAGCAAAGCGGCTCTGACTCTGCTCATAAAGAGAATCAAACTGCTCTGCAGAAACTTCATCACCAATTTCGGCTGCAAGCTGGTATTTGCTGTCGCTGGCTCCAACGGTAGTTTTATCGGCCTCTGCCTTGTTATAATAAAAGCCTGTTGTACTTTCGCGGTGACTTACATTTTCCAGTTCTGCAATATAAGGAGCAGCTTCTTCATCGCTGAGTTTTCCCTCGAGTGCGTCGAGCGCTTTACGGTAAGCTCTTGTTACCATTGCAACATAGTAAACGCTCTTCATGCGGCCTTCGATTTTAAGGGAATCAACTCCGGCGTCCCGAAGGTCTGCAAGGTGTTCAATCATTCTAAGGTCTTTTGATGAAAGCACTGCCGTAAAATCTTCACCTTCAAAAACCGGAAACTTTTCGCCCGGGCGCTGCTCTTCTTCAAGTGTAAGGAGTCCGCTTTGGGCAAGCTGGCGGGCACCTTCGTCTGTAAGTCTACTCTCGCCGTCCACCTTAAAATTCCATCGGCAGGTGTGAGAACAGAAGCCGCTTTGTGCACTGCGGCCTGTAAGGTAAGCGCTCATAAGACAGCGGCCGGCATAGGCAATACACATAGCGCCATGCACAAAAGTTTCAAGCTCCATATCCGGCACAGAATCTTTGATGCGGCGAATCTGATTCAAAGAAATCTCACGACCAAGTACGATTCTGCTGAAGCCCAGACTTCTGTACATTTTCACAGCCTCGCTGTTAACACAAGAGGCCTGGGTAGAAAGATGCAGCTGCGCCTTTGGAAATTCCTTCTGTAAAAGCGGAACAATACCAATATCCTGAACAATAAAAGCGTCTATCGGATACTGGCGGAAATAATCCAGATTATTTTTAAGCGCATCAATTTCTTCGTCATGAAAGGAAATATTGAGCGCGCAGTGAAGGCGTCTTCCGGGAAACTTTTCCTTAAGTTCAATTACTTTTTTGTATTCGTCCTCGTAAAAATTATCTGCCTTTACGCGGAGAGAAAATTTTTTTAATCCGATATAAGCGGCGTCTGCACCGTAGGCATAAGCGTAATATAATTTTTCAACGTTTCCCGCCGGAGATAAAAGTTCCATCATTATGCTTCAGACCTCAAACTGTGCTCAAGTCTTGGCTTATTTTCAATCTGAACCGCTTCTTTACCTGCAGTATCTGCCGTAACTATTTTTCCAACTCTATCAAGTGCCAGGTGCGATTCATGCAGATATTCATCTGCCATCTGGAACATAAACATCATGCCAGGCCATACATCAAGCTCGCACTCATTTCCTGCATTGCGAAGATTATTTGCAAATTCTTTTGCATCATCAAGAAGAATTTCTTTTTCGCCCATTTGAATAAACATTGGAGGAAAATTTTGCAAAGCATCGTCACCTGCAAGCAGAGGAGAAACCAGAGGGCTCGAAGTATTTGATTCATAAGTATAAACAGAACTGCTCTTACGAAGAACATCTCCGCTCATAACTTCATCACTGATTTTTTTTGTAGTAATAAGCTTAGAACAGTTTGAAACATCCAGCCATGGAGAAAAAAGAAGCACCTGTTTAATACAGGCTCTGTAACGTTCGCGAAGTGTAAAAATCAGAGAACATACAATTGGAGCTGCAGAACTGTCGCCTGCAATTATAATTTCCGGAAGCTGAGGCTTTGAACCTTTATCTGCATTCAGAGAGCAGGCTATCTGCTCTTCTGTAAAAAGAGCCTTGAAAACATTCTGTATATCTTCATTTGCAGCCGGATATGGAAAAGCAGGAGCAAGACGATATTCAGGAACTACAACGCGGCAAAAACATTTTGTTGCAAGAGAGGCGCAGAAGCTTGCATAAGCGCGGCGAGAGCCTCCAACAAAAGAACCTCCGTGAATGTACAACATTACACGGTTTGAAGCATAAATCTCCGGAGCAAGAATATCACATTCGATATTACCATATTTATATTCAGTGCGCTCAACTCCATTCGGAAGGAACACAGTCTTAAAACCTTCGTCCAGTTTTGCGCGGAAAGTATCTATATTTGATTTAGAACCGTAAGTCAGAAGTTTAAGTTTTTTAATTGCACCCTTGCGGTCGTTTTTGTTTTCCATACTATATATTGTAGCAAAAATGATTGATTTTTGCTAGAATGTCGTATTTATAAGACGATATATTGTATGCGATTGTGGAAGCGGGGGTGCAAAATTCTTGTGACAGAATTTTGTACCCACGCTGCAACAAGCGCATACAAGACTTCATATTATCAAAGGAGATATTCACTATGCCAATAAAGATTCAATCAGATTTACCAGCATGCGCTACACTTGAAAAAGAGAATATCTTCGTCATGACTGAAAAACGTGCGCTTGAACAGGACATTCGTCCGCTTAAGATTGCTATTGTTAATCTTATGCCTAACAAAGAGGTTACTGAAACTCAGCTGCTGCGCCTTTTGGGAAATACTCCACTTCAGATTGAAATTTCTCTCGTTCACATGGAAAATCACGAGAGTAAAAACACAGACGAAAGTTATCTCGACCGTTTTTATATTCCTTCGAGCGAGCTTTTTAATCAGAAGTTCGACGGCATGCTGATTACCGGAGCCCCTGTTGAACAGATTGAATTTGAAGATGTTGATTACTGGGAAGAGCTCTGCAAGATTATGGATTATGCCCGCCAGAATGTTTTTTCTACACTCTATCTTTGCTGGGGCTGCTTTGCAGGTCTTTATCATCATTATGGAGTGCCAAAGCATGCGCTTGAGCGCAAGATGTCGGGCATTTTTATGAATGAACGCTGCGTAGAAGGAGACCCTCTGCTTCGTGGTTTTGATGACACCTTCCCTATTCCACAGAGCCGCCACACAACACTTGTTAAAGAAGACTAACTCAAGCACCCTGAACTCCAGATTCTTGCAGAAAGCGCAGAAGCCGGTGTTACAATTTTGAAATCAAAAGACAACCGCGAAATCTTCATGACCGGTCACCTCGAATACGACACAATG
>JAEEGL014532082.1_pt1 | contig 12463 bp, 9 predicted proteins | sample 9134231 | NCBI WGS metagenome assembly JAEEGL01 (sample SAMN16246548, study PRJNA631951) | gut metagenome | biome: gut microbiome; feature: rumen; material: fiber-attached | host: Bos | place: Iran: Karaj | collected 2018-10 | reverse complement strand
GCAAGAACCTTACGTCCGCCTGCTGTGCTCATTCTAGATCTAAATCCATGAACTTTGGATCTCTGTCTCTTTTTTGGTTGATATGTCATCTTCATAATATATCCACCTCCTCTTTATGAGAAAACATCAGTTGAAATTATAAAGGGAAAAGCCTATAAAGTCAATAAAAAAACAACTATTTAAATATATTATTCATTGTGGATAACTCAAAAACACAATATCTTTAAGCAAACAAATAATAAAAATACTAAATATTGTGGTAAATCATATAAAAAAATTTAAATCTTATCTACACCCTGTGGAAAACTTTGTGGATAAGTGGTTATTAAAGTAATTTTATCCACAATTGAAACTTAAAATTCAGTAAAATTCAATAAAAGAACTGTTGAAAACTAAAATCGACATCTGTGGATAAAATTTGACAGGCTAAATATAGGCTCAAATTTCAAAAATAAGGCTCTTTTCTTCTTAAACAATCCCCTACACCATTATACTTGTAAATATTGCTAAAATGCCTTATTTAGTTTAGAATATAAAATAGTTTAAAATTGTGGATAAAAGGGAATTTATATGGAAGAAATTGTTAAGAAATGGGAAGAGATTCTTTCCTATTTAAAAAATGAATATGCTATCACGGATGTTTCTTATGATTCTTGGATTAAACCTCTGGAATTATTTCAAATAGATGATAACAAATTATATCTTACTTATAGCGGTGATCAAAACACAATGACACTTAGCTATGTTACCAGAAAATATGCAATGCCTCTTAAAGTAACAATTGCAGAAATTACTGGAATCCAATTCGACGAAATCTTAGTTATCTCTCAAGAAAATGCAAATCAAATAAAAAAAGAAAAAAATATAGGACATATTAATATAGAAGAAGCTCCATCATTTACTGAAAAGAAAATAGGAAATTCTACTATCAATCCTAAATTTACTTTTGATAACTTTGTCGTTGGTAGAAATAATAGATTTGCTCAAACTGCTGCCCTTGCAGTAGCAGAATCACCTGGTGAATTTTATAATCCCCTCTATATTTATGGAGGACCTGGACTTGGTAAAACTCACTTAATGCAGGCTATTGGAAATTACATTGAAAATCAAAATCCAAATACACATATTTTATATGTAACTTCAGAAGAGTTTACTAATGAAGTAATTGAAAATCTTAGAACCAATAATAATGCATCAGCAATGCAGAGATTTAGAGATAAATATAGAACAGTTGATGTTCTTATGGTTGATGATATTCAGTTCATCATTGGTAAAGAATCAACACAGGAAGAATTTTTCCATACTTTTAATGCCCTTCATGCAATGGGAAAACAGATTGTTATTTCATCTGATAAACCACCAAAGGATATGGAAACTTTAGATGACCGTTTCAAATCAAGATTCGATATGGGTCTAATGGCTGATATTGGATACCCTGATTATGAAACCCGAATGGCCATCTTAAATAAAAAAATTGAAGAGAAAAACTTTAATCTTGATGAATCTATTAGAAAATATATCGCTGAAAATATTCAATCTAACATTCGAGAAATAGAAGGCGCTTTAAATAAACTAATAGCATTTTCTAGACTTGAAAAGATTGATATTACAATGGAGATTGCTGAAAGAGAATTACAAAATTTTATTTCTCCAAATGTTTCAAGGGAAATTACACCACAGCTTATTATAGAAGTAGTATCAGAACATTTTAATCTTACAGTTGATCAAATGGCTTCAAAAAATAGATCAAGTAATGTTGCCAGACCTAGACAGATAGCCATGTATTTATGTAATACAATGACTGATTCTTCACTACAGGCAATTGGCCTTCTACTAGGTGGTAGAGATCATTCAACAATTATTCACGGAGCTAATAAAATAGGTGAAGAAATTGAAAAGGATGATAATACTAGAAGTCTTGTAGAAACAATTAAGAAAAAGATTAATCCAAATTAATGTGGAAAACTTGTTAATAACATTATGGATAATATGTTAACAGTATGTTGAACAATCTACTTTTTGGTAGATATTTAAAAATTTAGACAATTTTTATTCACAAATTATCCATACATTATCAATATTAAATTCACAAATTTTTAAAAGTTATTAGATTAGGTTTTACGTGTAAATACTGGTGTTTCACAGTTATATACAAATCCACAACCTATAATAAGAGTACTAAGAAAATATATTTTATTTATTTTATTTTTTTTGAAAGGGAGAATACCAATGAAAATCACTTGCCAAAAAGCGGACCTTGTTAAAGGTGTAAATATTGTATCAAAAGCAGTTCCAACCAGAACAACAATGGCAATACTAGAATGTATTCTTATTGATGCTTCTGCTGGAGAAATTAAATTAACTGCTAACGATATGGAAATAGGAATTGAAACTATCGTTAATGGAAATATTTTAGAAAGAGGAATTATAGCTCTTGATGCTAAAAAGTTTTCAGAAATAGTTAGAAAGCTTCCTGATAATGAAGTTACTATAGAAACAGATTCTACTTATAAAACATCTATCACATGTGAAAAGGCTAAGTTTGATATTATTGGAAAGTCTGGAGAAGATTTTTCTTATCTTCCTAATATTCAAAGAAATCAGCCTATCGTTATATCTCAGCTTACACTTAGAGATATTATTAGACAGACAATTTTCTCTGTAGCTGATAATGAAAATAATAAAATGATGACAGGTGAGCTTATTGAAATCAAAGATAATAAGCTTAAAGTAGTTGCACTTGATGGACATAGAGTTTCAATTAGAAATGTAGAGCTCAAGAATCCAGCAGAAGATGTTAAGGTTGTAGTTCCAAAGAAAACACTTAATGAGATTATTAAGATTGTTGATGGTGGTATTGATGATGAAGTAAATATCTTTGTTACTGATAATCACATCATTTTTGAATTTGATCAAACAACAGTTGTTTCTAGAATCATTGAAGGTGAATACTTTAAAATTGAGCAGATGCTTTCAGCTGATTATGAAACAAAAATTAAAATTAATAAAAGAGAATTCTTTGATTGTATTGATAGAGCGACAATCCTTGTTTATGAAGGTGATAAAAAGCCTATCATTGTTAGTGCTGCAGGATCTACAATGTCACTTTCTATCTCATCTCACATTGGTTCTATGAATGAGGATATTGATATTGTTAAAGAGGGTAAAGATATCATGATTGGATTTAATCCAAAATTTGTTATGGATGCCCTTAAAGTAATTGATGATGAAGAAATTAATCTTTACATGCTTAATGCAAAGAGTCCTTGTTTCATAAAGGATGATGAAGGTTCATTTATTTATATTGTCCTTCCTGTAAACTTTAATAATCCAGGAGCAAATTAATGGAAAAGATTCAAATTAGAGACGAATTTATCAAATTAGGTCAGCTTCTTAAGCTTGCCAATCTCGTAGAGTCTGGAGCTATGGCAAAAGAAGTTATTGAAGATGGTCTTGTGAAAGTAGGTGGCGAGGTTGAAACTCGTCGTGGAAAAAAGATTTACCCAGGTGATATTGTTGAATTTAATGGAGAAAGCGTAACAGTTACTAATGATAATTAAGTCCATTGAGTTAGAGAATTTTAGAAATTACGAATCATTAAATATAAATTTTGATGAACATACTACTATTCTCTTCGGTGACAATGCCCAAGGTAAGACCAATATTTTAGAAGCTGCTTATCTTTCTGGAACCACAAAATCTCATAAAGGTAGCCGTGATAAAGAAATAATTAAATTTGATAAAAATGAAAGTCATATTAAAACTATAATTTCTAAAAATGACAGAGATTATCAAATTGACATTCATTTGAAAAAAAATAAGTCCAAAGGGATAGCTATTAATAGAGTTCCCATAAAAAAAGCTGCGGACTTATTTGGTCTTATAAATATAATTTTCTTTTCACCAGAGGATTTAAACATCATAAAAAATGGTCCCGCTGAGAGAAGAAAATTTATGGATGCAGAGCTATGTCAGATTGATAAAATATATCTTTCAGATTTGACTAATTACAATAAAGCTCTTAATCAGCGTAATGCACTTTTAAAAGAAATTATTTATAAGCCAGAATTAAAAGAAACTCTTTCAATTTGGGATGAGCAGCTAATTAATTATGGTAAAAAGATAATAACACGCCGTCAAAAATTTATTAATGATATCAACATTATAGTCAAAGATATTCACAGTAAAATTACAAACGGCAAGGAAAATATTGATGTTAGTTATGATCCAAATATCGAAGATATCTTTTTTCTTGATGAATTAGTAAAGAACAAGGAAAAGGATTTAAGATTTTGTCAAACTTCCGTTGGACCTCACAGGGATGATATTAAAATAACTGTTGATGGAATTGATATTAGAAAATTTGGCAGTCAGGGTCAGCAAAGAACTTGTGCTCTATCACTTAAGCTTTCAGAAATAAAGCTTGTGGAAGACACTATTAATGATAAACCTATATTACTTTTAGATGATGTTTTATCAGAATTAGATAAAAACAGACAAAGTGATTTATTAGATAATCTACTGGATACTCAAACAATCATTACCTGTACTGGTATTGATGAATTTGTAAAAAATAGATTTAAGCTTAATACAGTTTACAAAGTAACAAATGGTTCTATAGATTTAATAACGGAGGAACAATAGTGAGTCAAGAAGTTAATCAGGAATATGGTGCAGATCAAATACAAATCTTAGAGGGACTAGAAGCAGTTAGAAAGCGCCCAGGTATGTATATTGGTTCAACTTCAGAGAGAGGTCTTCATCACCTAGTTTATGAGATAGTTGATAATGCTGTTGATGAAGCACTTGCAGGATTTTGTACTCATATTCAGGTAACAATTAATCCAGATAATTCAATAACTGTTGTTGATGATGGTAGAGGAATACCTACAGGAATCAATAGTAAGGCTGGAATTCCAGCGGTTGAGGTAGTATTTACAGTGCTTCATGCCGGTGGAAAATTTGGCGGTGGCGGATATAAGGTATCTGGTGGTCTTCACGGTGTTGGTGCTTCTGTTGTTAATGCCCTTTCAAATTGGGTAGAAGTAGAAATTAAGCGTGAAGGAAAGATTTTCAAGCAGCGCTATGAGCGTGGAAAGACCATGTATTCACTTAAAGAAATTGGTACCTGTGCTCCTGAAGAGACAGGAACTAAGGTCACTTTCCTTCCAGACGACACAATTTTTGAGACAACTGTCTTTGATTTTAAGACATTAAAGGTTAGACTTCGTGAAACTGCTTTCCTTACAAAGGGCCTTAGAATTACTCTTAAGGATACTAGAGGTGAGGAAGATAAGGAAGAAAGCTTCCATTACGAAGGTGGAATCAAAGAATTTGTTCAGTACATAAATCGTGGTAATGAAGCTCTTTATGATGAGGTTATTTATTGTGAAGGCACAAAAGACAATATCTATGTTGAGGTTGCTATGCAGCACAATGATGGATATCAGGATCAGGCCTACAGTTATGTAAATAATATTGTTACTCCAGAAGGTGGTACTCATCTTACTGGTTTTAGAGGTGCTCTTACAAAGGTATTTAATAAATACGCTAGAGACAACAAGATTTTAAAGGATAGTGATCCACAGCTTGATGGTGATGATATTCGTGAAGGTCTTACTGCAATCATCTCTATCAAAATTGAGGAGCCACAGTTTGAAGGTCAGACAAAGCAAAAGCTTGGTAACTCTGAAGCACGTGGTGCTGTTGATGCTATCGTATCAGAGCAGCTTACATGGTTCCTTGAACAGAATCCTACAATAGCAAAAAATATCTGCGAAAAATCGCTGCTCGCGCAGCGAGCAAGAGAAGCAGCAAGAAAAGCTCGCGATCTTACTCGTAGAAAAACAGCTTTAGAGGGAATGTCACTTCCTGGAAAGCTTGCAGATTGTTCAGATAAAGATCCTAAAAATTGCGAGATTTTCATCGTAGAGGGAGATTCCGCTGGTGGTTCTGCTAAAAAAGCACGTAGCCGTGCAACACAGGCTATTCTTCCACTTCGTGGTAAAATTCTTAACGTAGAAAAAGCTCGCGAGGATAGAATCTACGGTAATGCCGAAATTAAAGCTATGATTACAGCATTCGGTACAGGAATTCATGAAGATTTTGATATTTCAAAGCTTCGTTATCACAAAATTATTATCATGACTGATGCCGATGTTGATGGCGCTCACATCGCCACACTTATGCTTACATTCCTTTACAGATTCATGCCAGAACTTATTAAGCAGGGTTATGTATATCTTGCTACTCCTCCACTCTACAAGTTGGAGAAAAATAAAAAGGTTTGGTATGCATATTCTGATGAGGAATTAAATCAGATTCTTACTGAAGTTGGTCGTGATAATAACAATAAGATTCAGCGATACAAGGGACTTGGTGAGATGGATGCTGAGCAGCTTTGGGAAACAACAATGGATCCTGAAAAGAGAATTCTTAAGCGTGTAGTTATTGATGATGAGGATGCTTCTGAAATCAATGTAACTTTTTCTACTCTTATGGGTGATAAAGTTGAGCCACGTAGAGAATTCATTGAGGCAAATGCTAAGTACGTACAGAATTTAGATATCTAATTTTTAAAATAAAAATCGGGGCTTCGCCCCAAAAAGCAAAAGATAAAGGAAAAATATGGACGACAAAATTTTTGATAACATTCATGATGTTGATCTAAAAGAAACAATGGAAACCTCATACATCGATTATGCCATGAGTGTTATTGCCTCACGAGCCCTTCCAGATGTAAGAGATGGTTTAAAACCAGTTCAGCGTAGAGTCCTCTTCTCTATGATTGAGCTTAATAATGGTCCCGACAAACCTCACAGAAAATGTGCTCGTATTGTCGGTGATACAATGGGTAAATATCACCCTCATGGTGATAGCTCAATCTATGGGGCTCTTGTAAATATGGCTCAGGAGTGGAACACTCGTTATCCACTTGTTGATGGTCATGGAAACTTTGGTTCAGAAGACGGTGATGGTGCCGCTGCCATGCGATACACAGAGGCTCGTCTTTCAAAGATATCAATGACAATGTTTGGTATCAATTACAAGGACGAGAAGTTTACAACTGGTAAAGATATCGATATGGATGGCGTAGATTTTATGCCAAACTTTGATGAGACTGAAAAAGAGCCTACTGTTCTTCCAGCTCGTTACCCTAACCTTCTTGTAAATGGTACAACAGGTATTGCCGTTGGTATGGCTACCAATATTCCACCTCACAATCTTCGTGAGATTATTGGTGCAGTAAATAGAATTATTGATAATCAGGTTGAAGAAGATAGAGAGACAGAAATCGACGAGCTTCTTGAAATTGTAAAAGGTCCAGATTTCCCTACAGGCGGTGTTATTCTTGGAAAGGCTGGAATTGAAGAAGCTTATCGTACTGGTCGTGCAAAAATTAGAGTGCGTGCAGTTTCTGAAATCGAGCCTATGGACAATGGTAAGAACAGAATTGTTGTAACTGAGCTTCCATACATGGTTAACAAAGCAAGACTTATCGAGAATATCGCTAAGCTTGTTAAAGATAAAAAGATTGATGGTATAACAGATCTTCGTGATGAGTCATCACGTGAAGGTATCAGAGTTTGTATCGAGCTTCGTCGCGATGTAAATCCAAATATAATTTTAAATCAGCTTTACAAGCATACTCAGCTTCAGGATACATTTGGTGTAATTATGCTTGCACTTGTAAATAATCAGCCAAAGATTCTTAATCTTAAGCAGATGCTTGTGCACTATCTTGATCATCAGAAGGATGTTGTTACTCGTCGTACAAAATACGAGCTCAATAAGGCTGAGGAGCGCGCACACATTTTAGAGGGATTGCTCATTGCCCTTGATAATATTGACGAAGTAATTCAAATTATCAGAAGTTCTGCTGATGTCAATTCTGCAAAAGGCACATTAATGGAGCGTTTTGGTCTTTCAGATGCTCAGGCACAGGCTATTGTAGATATGCGTCTTCGTGCTCTCACAGGTTTGGAGCGTGACAAGATTCAGAAGGAATATGATGATTTACAGATTTTAATCGGAAAATTGAAAGCAATCTTAGGAGATGAGAAGATTCTTCTCGGAGTAATTAAAACAGAAATTACAGAAATCGCTGATAAGTATGGTGATGACAGACGTACATCAATCGGATTTGATGAGTTTGATATCAGCATGGAGGATATGATTCCTGTTACAAATACAGTTGTTACATTTACAAAGCTTGGTTACATTAAGCGTATGAATGAGGACAACTTCAAGGCTCAGCACAGAGGCGGCAAGGGAATCAAGGGCATGGAGACAATCGACGACGATTATGTTACTGAAATGCTTATGATGTCTTCACATGATTATCTCCTATTCTTTACAAATAAGGGACGTGTATACAGAATCAAGGCATACGAGATCCCAGAGTCTAGCCGTACAAGCCGAGGAATTGCAATTGTAAATATTCTTCAGCTTCAGCCAGATGAAAAGATAACAGCTATGATTCCTATTGAGGATTATCACGAAGATAAATACCTCTTTATGGCTACAGCTGATGGATTTGTTAAAAAGACAAAGATTACTGAGTACGATAACATCAGAAAGAACGGTCTTACAGCAATTACACTTCGCGATGATGATACCCTCATCGAGGTTAAACTTACAGACGGTGATGAAGATGTAATTATGGTTACAAAGTATGGTCAGGCAATTCGTTTCAGTGAGACTGAGGTTCGACCAACAGGCCGTGCAACAATGGGTGTTATTGGTATGAATCTTTCTGCAGATGATGAAATCATCGGAATGCAGCTTATCTCTCAGGGTGAGAGTCTTATGACTGTTTCAGAAAATGGTCTTGGTAAGTGTACACTTATGACAGAATTTAACACTATCCACCGTGGTGGTAAGGGTGTTAAATGTTACAAGATTACTGAGAAGACAGGTAATCTTATTGGTGCTAAGGCAGTAGAAAAGGATGACGAGGTAATGCTTATAAATACAGCAGGTACAATCATCAGAATTGAGGTTGCTGGTACTACTCTTCTTAGCAGAATTACTTCTGGAGTAAAATTAATTGATTTAAAAGAAAATACTAAGTTAATTAGTATTGCAAAAGTTAGAAAAAGTGATACAATACTCGCAGAAGAGGTTGAAGAATTAAATGAAGGTTCAACAACCGAAGAATAATTAACATAATAGCAATGGGGCTGTTATTTATTTCAGATAGCAGTCCCTTTTTTGTTAAACAGACGCTTTAGTGATTTAAAGTGTGATTTATTTAAAGTATTAACAGGGTAGAATAATGAAGAATTTACAGACAAATATCATACGAGACACAGTAAAAGATATGTGCATACAGGCTAATCATTATCTTTCAGAAGATATGAATTTAGCACTTAAGAATGCCGTTGATACTGAAAAATCAGAGCTTGGAAAGAAAATTTTAAACCAGCTTCAAGAAAATTTAAGTATAGCTGATAAAGAGCAAATTCCTATCTGCCAGGATACAGGAATGGCAGTATTTTTCGTAGAGGTTGGTCAGGAAATTCACATTGAAGGCGGAAGCTTAACAGATGCTATAAATGAGGGAGTGCGACTTGGATATACAGAAGGGTACTTACGAAAATCAGTAGTAGGTGACCCAATTAAAAGAGTAAACACCGGAGACAATACACCAGCAATTATTCATTACGATATAGTCTCTGGTGACAAATTAAAAATTACACTTGCTCCTAAGGGCTTTGGTTCAGAAAATATGAGCCGAATATTTATGTTAAAGCCAGCTGATGGAATTGAAGGTGTAAAGGAAGCAATCCTAACAGCAGTAAAGGATGCAGGTCCAAATGCCTGTCCTCCTATGGTTGTGGGAGTAGGAATTGGTGGAACCTTTGAAAAATCGGCACTTATGGCAAAGCAGGCACTTACAAGAGAATTTTCAAAGCGTCCTGATATACCTTGGGTAAAGGAATTAGAGGATGAAATGCTTGAAAAGATAAATAAGCTTGGCATTGGTCCAGGCGGACTTGGTGGTACTACTACTGCTCTTGCAGTAAATATTAATACATATGCAACCCATATTGCAGGATTGCCAGTTGCAATTAATATTTGCTGTCACGTAAATAGACATATAACGAGGGAATTATAATGGAGCATAGGATTAATACACCAATAACATCAGAAATTGCTACTTCACTTCATGCTGGAGACTATTGTTATATTTCAGGAACAATATATGTTGCAAGAGATGCAGCCCACGGACGCATGAATGAAGCTCTAAATAAGGGAGAAAAACTTCCAATACCAATAGAAAATTGCACAATTTATTATATGGGACCATCTCCTGCCAGACCAGGAAGACCAATTGGTTCCGCAGGTCCTACCACTGCCAGTCGTATGGATAAATATGCTCCGAGATTATTAGACCTTGGAATGAAGGCAATGATAGGAAAAGGCAAAAGAACACCAGAAGTAATAGACGCCATAGTTAGAAATAAAGGTGTTTATTTTGCAGCTGTTGGAGGCGCAGGTGCACTACTATCAAAATGTATAAAAAGTTCCGAGATAGTTTGCTACGATGACTTAGGTGCAGAAGCCATTAGAAAGCTATATGTAGAGGACTTTCCAGTAATTGTTGTTGTAGACAGTGAAGGAAATAATCTATACGAAACTGCTATCAAAGAATTTAGTCAAATATAGATTAAAGAAAGAAAAGGAGTTTAATGTTTTGGCAAAGTATATCGCAAAAAGAATTTTGCTGGCTATAGTGTCCATTTGGATAATAACAATGATTACTTTCTTCGCTATGAACGCTATTCCAGGCGGTCCTTTCAATAAAGAAAAGGCCACATCTCCAGCTGTTATTGCAACATTGGAGGCCAGATACAATCTGGATAAACCAGTTGGAGAGCAATATGTTCTCTACATGAAAAATTTGCTTCATGGGGACTGGGGAATCTCATTACATTCAGGTCGTCCTATTTGGGCTGATATGACATCAAAGTTTGCAGTATCTGCAAAGCTTGGAGGACGAGCAGCAGTTGTAGCTATTATTATCGGAATCATTCTCGGTGCAATCGCAGCATTGAATCGAAATAAATTACCTGATAGATTGATTATCTTTTTCACAACTTTAGGTACAGCAATGCCATCCTTCGTTTTGGCTACTCTTCTACTTTTAGTATTTTGTGTAAGACTAGGATGGTTCCCTGTAGTTAGTCTTAGTTCAGATCCAAACTATACACTTCCAGTAATAGCACTTGCTGTATATCCTATGGCTTATATTACTCGTCTTACAAAGACAAGTATGTTAGATGCTCTTAATCAGGATTACATCAGAACAGCCAGAGCAAAAGGTGTTTCAAAGGTAAAAGTAATTTTCTTACATGCCCTTAGAAATGCACTTATTCCAGTAATCACTTATGTTGGACCAATGGTTGCATATATTTTAACTGGATCAATGGTTGTAGAGAACATTTTCACAATCGGTGGACTTGGCTCAACATTTGTCACATCAATCACTAACAGAGACTATACAACAATCATGGCAGTAACAATATTCCTTGCAATTCTTATGGTAGTTGCAAACTTGCTAACTGACATTGTTTATAAATTTGTTGACCCTAGAATTAAGCTTGATTAGGAGGATATCAGAAATTGGAAAATACAGAAATGAAGAAAAGCCTCCTGTCAGCACAGGTAGATCTTTCAAAATTTAGCTCAGCAAATTTTGAAAAGGCGACAGATGAGGAAAAACGTCAGCAGGACGTTATGGGTGAGTCTACAACATTTTTCAAGGATGGTATGAGACGCCTTCGCAAGAATCCACTTGCTATGGGAAGTATCGTAGTACTTGCACTTATTATTTTAATAATTATTATTGCACCACACATTGTACCTTACTCATACGACCAGATTATTTCAGTAAATGGAGTTCGAGATAAGGGTAGTGCAAACCTTGGATTCTTTATGTATTCAGATAGAGAACTCCAATATATGAGAGAAACAGGTGAAGACCTTTTCCCACATATTTTTGGTACAGATAGTTTAGGTAGAGACTATTTCATTCGTGTTATCTACGGAACAAGAGTTAGTCTTTCTGTAGGTATCATTGCAGCAATCATGGTAGTACTTATCGGTATTATTTATGGTTCAATAGCTGGTTACTTTGGTGGAAAAGTTGACCTTATTATGATGAGAATTGTTGATATCATATATTCTCTTCCTGATATGCTTATTATCATTTTAATTTCAGTTGTTCTTAAAGAAAACCTTGCAGGAAAACTGGCTGGAACAGTTTTTTCAAAATTGGGAGCAAATATGATTTCAATGTTTATTGTATTTGGTCTTCTTTATTGGGTAAGTATGGCACGTCTTATCAGAGGCCAGATTCTTACAATCAAGAATAACGAATACGTACTTGCTGCAAGATGTATTGGTACATCAAACGGTAAGATTCTTAGAAAGCATATTTTACCTAACTGTTTATCAG